>MDTD01084510.1_pt1 | contig 27598 bp, 22 predicted proteins | sample 811221 | NCBI WGS metagenome assembly MDTD01 (sample SAMN05326646, study PRJNA326480) | marine metagenome | isolation source: seawater | place: Pacific Ocean: South West | collected 2011 | reverse complement strand
GTACTACGTCGATGGCGAGCTCAAGTACACGAGCACGAAGCGTCCTTCCTTCCCTCTGTACGCCGACACATCACTGCAGAACCATCACGCTGAGTTGGCCAATGTCATGTGGGTCGCGAATGTGACGTCTCCGACTGTCGTGGCGTAATGATGTTCTGTTTTTTTGCTGAATCCCATAACAAGTACAACATGTTCGAATAACGATGCTAATAATTGCATTTTCAGGCACGCTTTGCTTCTCTTTCGCTGAGCGCTCGATTACCCAAGCGCGGATTGTTCGCCGACGGCGACGGTAGAACGGAAATCTCACGCGACTCCCGCCTCGTCAAACGTCGTCGCGTCTCGTCGCTCCTCGAGACGTTCGATCGCATCTTCATCCTCAAACCCCAACGCGCGCATCTGTTCTCCCGCGTCCTCGTACCACGCGTTCATCTCTCCTCGCGCGCACGCGTCCCCGCACCGCTCGAATCGCACCGTCCCGCCCTCCTCCTCCCCCCCGATCACCCGCACGCGCGCGCGCACGTCCCGACACTCCTCAAACGTCACCCGTCCACCGTTCACACCGTCCACCCCGACGCACGCGTACGTCACGTCGACACACTCGCGCACGCGCGCCGCCTCCCTCGTCGGTCCCAGGAGAAACACGCACCGCGCGCAATCGCTCACCGTCACCGCGCCCACCGCGCACGGCACGACGAAGACGCAATCCTCGCATCCGGACGCGACGAACGTCTCGACGTACGCGTTCGTCCCCACCTCCACGCGCTCCCTCTTACGACACTTACACGTCACGGCGTCCCCGACCGGGAGCGCGCGCGGACGTCGAAAACGCCGTTTCGGTTCCCACGCATCGAGCGGGCTCGTCGGCGACGGTGGACGCGCCGACGTCGGGGAGACGCCGAGGGACGACGCGATTTTGGACGCGATCCGCGTCGGACTCGGCGTCGCGGACCAGAGCGCCCGGGCGGGTTTGGTAAAGTAACATCCCATGACGCGCGCGACGACGACGCGATCTGCGGATGCGATGCGGTCGGTTCCCCTCTGTGAGGGTTTACAGTCGGGACGGAATTGAATTGAATTGATGAATCACACAAGTAAAAAGAATACTCGCTCGGACGACCACTCGGACGACCGCGCGGAATGAATAGCGTCGGTGGATGCGTTCGCCGTCGACGGATCACGCGGGGATGAGCTCGGGTTCGTCGGAGGAGGAGGCGACGTCGTCGTCGCGCGCGGCGGCGTCCTCGAGGACGGCTCCGGCGGCTTTGGCGGCCAAATTGCGGTAGTACTCGCCGGTGGGGTAGAATTCGCGGTGTTCTTTACCGAAAGCGACGCGAGTCTTGGTCATCCATACCTCCGGTTCGACGTACGTGCCGAGGAGGTGGTCGACGAGCGGGCAGCAGACGTTGTAGTTGCACTGGCCGCTCAAGACGTGGTGACCGGCGTGGTTGAGGTAGAGGTAGTCGTAGTACTTGGAGTCGCGGAGGTTGGCCAAGGCGAGGGACGGGACGCCGCGCTCGAGGGGAACTTCGTTCAGGCCGTGCATGGCCGGGTGAAGAGAGTTCCACACAAAGGCGTGGGCGAGCGTGGAGGCGCCGATGAGCGCCGCCATGGGACCCGCCGAGAAGCCCATCGTCGCCAACACCGGGACGCACGTGACGATCATTTGCAACATCATCAAACCGGTAATGTCCCACTCGAACGCCGTGCCTCTGTACGTGTTACCCTCCAACACGCGCGCGGGTTCGGATTTCATCCACTTGTCGTCTACGCGAAGGCTCATGTCGTCCAACGTCTCGGCGTGGTGCTCGATGTGTCCCCCGCCTCCGATTTTCGGCGCCTCCGTCTGTCTGGTGAAGAAGCACCACACCTTCTTCATCGTCTCGTTCTTGTTGAACTCGGTGTGTTGGTAGTACCTGTGCGTGATGTACTCGTTCACGGACACCAAGGCGTACATGGTGGGCGCCGCGAGCGTCCATCGCGCGACGTCCACCGCGAGAGACGCGCGAGGCGCGACGACGCCGCGCGTCGTCGTCGTCGTCGTCGTCTTACGCGCGCGAGACGCGACTGTCGAGCGAGCGAAGACACACACACGCGTCAGTCGATGCATCCATCGCCTCGTGACGTCGATGCGATGGCGGCGGACCCATTCGCGGCGCGACGACGGCGCGCGCACCTGTGTTTCGCGCGAACGCGCTGGATGCGCTCGAGAGCGTTTTCGGAGTCGCGAACATGGCGCGCTGGGGTCGTGGGAAGGTGTTTCGCGTGCGGATGAGTGCGGATGTGTTTATCCGTTCGGGACGCCTCGGGACGCGTCGCCGTCGCGGGAGGGCTAGAATGACTTACAGACGCCGCGTCGACGGGAGTCAACGCGGTGAGAGGGCTATTTTCGTGAGCAAGGCGTCGAGCGGGCCCATGGTCGGGGTGAACGGGACGACGTCGATCGTCGGCGTCGTCTCGGCGCGCGTCGGCGTCGGCGTCGTCTCGGCGCGCGAAATCGAGCGCGCGCGCGGCGACGTCGCCTCGCGCGGCGGCGACGCGTCGCGAACCGACGCGCTCGATCGTCGCGCGCGCTCGATCTCGTCAATCAGGGATGTGATTTTGCGTTCAAACGCTTCGCACACGGCTCGATGGTATTCGAACCCGACGCTCTCGGGCGAACCGTCTTCGCGCGCGTCTCGCGGCGCGCGAAGACGCGCGTTCGCCGCGACGCCTCGAGGCACCGTCGCCGAGGACGCCGACGAAGACGTCGCCGCGACGACGGCGCTGCGTAATTTCGCCGTTTCCATCTCCTGAATCTTCGCCCGCGCGTGCAGACGCTGACACTTGCGCGCGAGCTCGCCGCGCGCGCGTCTCGCCTCGTCCCGTTCCCACTCCAACTCGCGAATCCTCGCGCGCGCTGCGTCCAGCGCCGACGCGTCGCGCGCGCGCTTATCCATCAGCGACACCAACGCGCGCTCGTTCTCTCTCGCCGCGTTCGATCTCGATTCGTCGGCCGCGGACGTCGTCGTCGTCGTCGACTCGACCCGTTCGTGTCGTTCGAGTTTTGAGAATAAATGTTTCGCCACCGCGCGCGCGTGCGCCTCCTCCGCCTCGACGACGGCGTCGTCGTCGTCGTCGTCGTCGCCGTCGCGCGCGTCGTCGTCGTCGCGCATGGTCGGTCTCGTCGCGCGTCGACGTGTGCGCGCGAGATGACGAAGACGATGCGTAAATAATCAAACGCAATGAAATAAATAATCAATGCTACGTCGTCGCCTCACGCGTCGAGATTCTTACGCTCGAACTCGGTCGCGCCGCGTATCATGGTCGTCTTCACCACGCCGTACGTCTGCGTCCACGCCTCGCGCACCGCGGGCGTCCACTCGTCCCCGAGCGCGCTCTCGAGCGTCTTCAAGAGCGCCTCGCCGACGACGTCGTAGTGCGCCTCCTGCACCCCGTACCCGAGATGTCTCGCGCCGAGATTCTCCAACACGGGCACGAGCGCGTCGAGATCCCGCAAACCTTGCACCGCGACGCCCACTGTCGTCATCACCGAGCGCGCGTGACGCACAAAGCCCGGAGATTCGTACCTCTTCTCTTCGGGGACATCTTTAAACGACGCGAAGAGTTCGATCGCGCCCGGGGCGATCTCGAAGATTTTAGAGAAGAACGCCTTTCCCGCGGCGTCGATCGCGTCGTCGGACGTCGCGACGAGCGCCCACGTGCGCTGCACCGCGTCCACGTCCACCATGATGATGAGTGGGGCGGCGGCGCTTCGACCTTTGCGGCGACGTTTCGCGGGGTCGTGAGAGATACAAAAAGAAACAAAACCTTCCAAACGGTCAATACAATACAACCTTAAAGGTCGAGGTATCGGGGTCGCGAGAAGCCGTCGACGCCTGCAGGTCAAGGGAAAAAATAAAAAAGAAGAAAGTTTGAGAGGCTTGCTTAATCAAGCCAGACTATGAACGCGCCCGCCAGGATTCGAACCTGGGCGTGCAGAGCACAAACACTTTCCGACTCGACATCCATGCACACAGTATGGAGTTCAGTTAGCAGGCGTTCACCTTAAAACCACTCGGTCACAGGCGCACATTCAGTGTGAGACGAGTTGTGTATGGGAGAGAAACACTGGAAAAGTCTTCGCGAACATACGTGGGGAAAGTTATGGGTGCAAAGAATACGATGCGTCGCGACGCCGACGACGAACGACCGGGTCGCCGCGCGTCGACGCGTTCGAATTCGCGTCGTGCGTGTTTTTATCTCGACGCCTCGCGAGTTTCATCGCATCGGTCGTCGTGTTCGGTGTTACAAAAACCCGCGCGAAACGACGGGGATGCGCGCCGCGAAATCCAATCAGTCGACGACGATGACGTCGCCGACGTCGTCGGAACGTCGCGCGGCGGCGCGTCTCGCGCGATCCTCAGCCGCGCGTCTCGAATTTGGACGATCGTGATCTCCACTCGACGCGCCGCCCAGACGTCGTCCCATCGGAGGCGCGCTCTCGCGCGTCCCGCGCGCCGTCTCTCGTCGGCGCGCCGCCGCGCGCGCCGCAGCGTTCCTCGGACTCGACGCTCGCGACGCCCCGGCGCCTCCTCCCACGCACCGCCCGCACACGATAAAATCACTCGCCACGCGCAGTTCGGCCTCGTCCTTGAGCGTCTCCAAGAGCGCGTAAAATCTCGCGTCGTGCGGGCCGATCTCCATGTGCGCGAGCTCGTGCAAAAACGTCGCGAACACGCGATCCTCATCCATCCACCTCACCGTCCCTCGTCTCCCCGTTCGCGCGCGAAGCAACAGTCTGATCCGTTGTCCTCGATTGAGGTTATCTCCCCACAGCTCGCGAGCGCCGCGTCGCGCGGGAGACGACGGCGGGAGTTCGGTGAGCTCATCCACGACCCACCCGTGACGACGCATGATGCCGTGCCCACGCCTCGCCACGCGCTCGAGCGCGACGCGCGCGCGCCGACGTGACTCGGCATCTCCGCTCGCGTGCGTTGAGACGCGCCGCACGACGTCCTCCGTCGTGCGGCGCGTCGTGGTGGTCGAGTGATGGATGGGCGCGGAGTGACGCCGCGCGTCTTCTTTTCACGCGTCATCATGTCGCGCGTCGTCGCGTCGTCGTCGGCGTCGTCGCGGTGGACGCCGTCGACGCGCGTCCTCGCGCGTCCTCGCGCGCGTCGTCTCCGCGCGCGCGCGACGCCGTCGAGGGACGACGACGACATCGTGCGCGAGGTCGCCCTCGAGGCGCAGCGCGCCAAAGCCGCCGTCACGCGACGTAAGATCGCCGCCGAGAGCGCGCGTCGCGAGCGCGAGGAGGCGTCGCGTCTGGCCGCCGACGCGCGCGAGCGCGAGGAGGCGCGACGCGAGCGCGCGAGGGCGCGCGCGGAATCGGTGGGCGGGCGCGCGCCGTACCATCGGAAACCGGGACCGATGCTTCTCGCGGGGACGGCGACGAGCGTTGCCGCGGTCGCGTCGTTGGTCGGGACGGTGACGGCGGGTGATTTCTTTTCGAGCGGTGTCGGCGTCGCCGCGTCGGGATTGACGACGCTGAGCGTGGGGGCGGGGCTGACGCTGACGAGCGCGCTGTGTTTCAGCGCGTTCGTGCTCTTCGCGTTGGCGTTTCAAGAGACGAAGAACATTCTGTTCAACGAACCGGTGAGTTGGTTTTACTATTTAAGGTTTATTAAATTTATCTATTTCCAGGTGATTTATTATCGGTGCGATGGGAACGATCCGAGCTGTTGCGCGAACGGGCCGCATAATCTCGGGTATCACGAGCGTTTCGTGTATCTGAACGACGGGCGCGGGTACGAGACGAGACGAGGCGCCGACATGCAGAGACATTTACGCGTGTCCAAAGGGTGCTCGGCGCTCAAACCTCTGATCGTGTACCCGAAAGAGGCGAAGTGGACGTTTTGGTGAGCGCACGTAGGCGCGAATCGTTCGCCGTGATTGTTTTACGTAGTATGTAGTTGATTATACGCCGCGCTAGATGGAGACTCGCACGAAGAGGAGCGTCTGCGCGTCGAGCGCGGCGCACCCATTCTTCGCTAAATCGTCACTCAACTCTTCGTCTTCGCGAAGTTCCACGTCTTTGGCGCGCGTGGCCAAGACGAACCCACCCGCGGGTGTTCGCAACGCCTCGTCGTCGAGACTTCTCGCGTAATCGAACGCGTCTCGCGTTCGAAACGTCTCGGCCGCGAATCGTCTCGTCTTTACTGCGCCGTTCGGAAGACTGAATCGAAGAACGAATATCCCCGGCGTCCCGCGCGGTTCGCTCGGTTCGGGTTTGATGGACTCGACGAGCGCGCGTTTCCTCGCCTCGAACGCCTCGACGACGCGCGCCTTTTCTCGCTCTCGCTCCGCCAACGCCTCCTTCGCCTTTTCAAACTCCTCCTTTCGCCGCGTCTCGCGCGCCGCGATTTCCGCCGTCACGCGCTCGTACTCCTCGCTCGGCTCCAACTCCACCTCCACGTCCGTCTCCAACAGCGACACCGCCCCGTGTCCGTCGTCGGGCTCCACCGCCGTCACCTCGAGCTCGTACCGCCGCTCGCCTCTCTCCACTCGCACCTCATCCCCGATCGTCGCCGCGCTTCGTCCCATCATCACGCGTTCCAACACCTCTCGCACGTCTTCATCCACGAAATCTCTCGCGAAATCGTTCGTCCGTGGTTTCAGCGTCATCTTCGTCGCGCTCGGAAGCGCCGCGTACGACACGCGCACCTCCTCCCCGCCGTCCATCCCCAGCGCCTCCATCACCCCCGACGGCAATCCGATCGACCCCGATTCGATCGTTCCGTAATCCAACACCCCCACGTGCGTTCGACGCCCCCCTCGCGCCACCCTGAAGTGCGCTCGCCCGCTTCGACTCGCGCCGACGCGCTCGCGCGCGCTCGCCGGCAGTTGCGCCTTGTCCTCTCCCCTCGCGCGTATCCCTCGTCGCATCGCCTCCTCGCTCGCGACCGCGATCAACGTCGCGTCGTACGACACCCCCTCGTTCATCGCGCGACTCGCCTCGAGCGCGCGCGTCGCGTCCCTCGCCGCGCGAGTCGATTCTCGTAACGCGTCGTTTTTGCGCTTTTCGATCTCATCCCGTCGTCTCGCCTCCTCCTCGCGTCGTGCGCGACGCTCGCGCGCGGCGACGTCGAGCCTCACGTGTTCACTCTCGAGTTTCCGCGCGGCGTCGCGGAGAAACATGCCGTCGCGAGCGATGACGACGACGCGGACCGTCGGCACTCTGACGCGCGGGATCGATCCATCGAGCGCGAATGTCTCGCGTCGCCGCGCGCGCGGTTCGATCGGCGCTCGCGTCGACTCGCGCGTCGTCGCGGGCGTCGTCGCGGGCGACGCGCGAGAGCGCGACCGCGACCGCGACGGCGAGCGGCGCGTCCGCGACGCATCATCCTCGGTATTCTCATCATCAACGAATCAGCGGGACGTTCGCGTCGACGGCGGTGGCGCGCGGGCCGATCGCTCCGCGCGGGTCTTTCGGCGCCGCGACGACGTTCGCACCGAACGTCGCGGGGAGACCGGCGGGACGCGCGCGCGCGTTCGCGTCGCGGGGACGCGGGAAAGAATCGTCGTCGGCGGCGGCGGCGGCGACGGGGAACGCGCGCGAACGGAACGACCTCGCGGCGACGCCCGAGGAGGGCGGCGCGTACGACGAGATCACGGATAAGTGGATCCCGGAGAAACCGGTGAGCGCGGTGGAGGGGGCGTCGTACGGGTTGGTGGGATTGGCCGGACTCGGGATCGCGGCGGGGGCGGTGTGGTTCGGGGCGAGGGAACTGTTGGTGACGCCTCGCGAGCAGCGCGTGTTCGACGCGGCCATGGAGAAGTTGCGGGAGGACGTACGCGTGAGCGTGGCGGTGGGAACGCCGATGACGGGATACGGGAGTGAGAGTCGAAGCCGAAGCGCGCGACACAGGATTCCGCACAGGGTGGTGATCGACGAGAGAGGGCGAGAACGCGTGCTCGTGCAGTTTCACGTGCGAGGGTCGCGAGGGAGCGCCGTCGTGCGCGCCGAGGCGGGAATGCGAGAGACGACGGGGGAGTGGGAGTTTCAGTACATAATCGTGGACGTGCAGGGGGCGCACGCGACGAGAATCCAAGTGGTTTCTCCGCAAGCCGCCCCGCAGAGACTCGTCGCTTTGTAACGACCTCAAACTATAACGACTACAACGATGTGCGAGCGTTTCTGTCGCGCGACAGAGACTACGGCACAACTCATCTATCTTACTACGAGCTCCGCACGCAATCGACGTTCGGCGCGTTCCGCCGCCTCGCGTCGACTGAGCCACGCGGCGTACGGGAGCGTGACGCAACACATGGCACAACAGAGCGCGTTCGCGCCGTTCGGCCCTTTTTCGACCGCCCACGAGAGCAGTGGATACTGAATCAAACTCCAAATCGCCGAAATCAGCAGACCCAATCCGCACAGCGTGCCGTAGTGTACGAATCCGAAGCGTCTGCCGACGTTGCTAAAATACATGGCGAAGACGAAGAGACGACCGAAACTGTACATGGTCATCCCGAACACCTGCACGCCCAGACCCGCGCTCTTGGGAAGGCACAGGATGGCGAACGAGAGCGCGACCGAGGCCGTGGCCAAGCCCTGACACGCGCCCTGCCCGATTTTATCCGCGACGCGTCCGCCCACCGCCGAGAAGACGGCGACGGCGCCGTACGCCGCTGAAAAAATGCTCGAATATTCCCCCGTCGTGTCACCCTTAGTTTCGAGCGCGTACCCGATGGCGGAGATGTAAAACTGCATCGGACACACGACGACGGTGAACCAGGCGACGAGCCCGAAATACTCGGCCGATCGTAACTGTTCCTCTCGCGAGTACCCGTTGGCCGCGCCCTCCGCTCGACGTCCCGACGTCGTCGACGCGTCCTCGTCGGCCGCCTCCAAAAAACTCTGTCCCCGAGGCAACATGACGTAACACAAGCAAAAGAGCACCACCGCGGCGCCTGAAAATACATAAAACGCAATCTCTCGCTCGTCTCCCGCCGTCAGCGCCAAAAATACCAAACCCGACACCTGAAACGCCCCGCTCAGCGCGCTCATGACGGTGCTCGCGCACTCCGGAAACAACGCCGCCACCGGTTGCACGCACAATTGCACCCCCGAACCGAGTCCCACGGCGAACATACCGAACGTCAACAGCGCATCGTCCGTCGGCGCCGCCGAGCCCAACGCGCCCGCGCCCGCGGCGACGAACGCCAGGCACGCGCAGCACGTGAACGCCGTCCCGAAGCGATCCCTGGACACGCCCGCGATGAAACGACCTCCCTGCACGCTCCACGACCCCGCGGTGAAGTGCACGGCCAAGCGTCTTTCGCTCAGCGCGTCGCTCGCCCCCGAGCGCGCGTGCGCGCGAATCAACGACCGACGCAACGGCGGCCACCCGTACACGGTACCGGCGACGAGAGACGACGCGACGAGGGCGAGGGCGAGGAGTCTCCACCGCCGACCCTCCTCGCGCGAGGACGCGCGCGAGGGCGCGTCCATCGCGTCGTCGCGTGACGCATCGCATCGCGCGCGGCCCATCGCGCCCGACGCCCCGGGCCCGCGTCATCCGAACGCATCGCGTAGTGAAGCCCACTCGAAGGGTATCGAGGTGGATTTATGCATGTACTGTCCCGCCGCCGGTGCGCCGCCAGCGCGCGCGCGTCGACGTCCCGGGGACGTCACACGCGCGCCGTCGTCTCTCGCGTCGAGCGCCGCGAGGAGGAACCGCGAGAGAGGTTCGTGAGCGACGGGAGAGGGAGAGAGACGCTCGAGAGGGACGCTCGAACGCGCGACGGTCGAGGATTCGATCGCGAACGAAGAGGAAGACGAAGACGAAAACGACGACGAAAACGACGAGTGAGACGACGACGACATGCCGAAGAAGTCCACGAAGAGTAAATCCAAGCGCACGACGCTGAAACAAAAGTACAAGGTGATCCGTAAGGTGCGAGAGCATCACAAGAAAAAGCGCAAGGAGGAGAATCGATTGAAACGATTGGGCATAAAGCCCAAGGGACCGCGAGAGACGAACCCGGGCGTGCCGAGCGCGTGGCCGTATAAGGATGAATTGATGCGAGAGATCGATCACGAACGGGAGAAAATCGAGAAAAAGACGGAGGAGATGCGAGAGGCGAAACGGGCGCGACGGGCGGAGAATAAGAGAATCGCGAGGGAGATGGCGGAGGCGGGCGAGCCGGCGCCGACGTTGGAGCGACTCAGAGCGGTGGCCGAGCGAAGGGAGACGCAATACGAGGAGAAGAAGGCGGCGAAACTCGCGGAGGAGTTGGAAAGGGAGGATTATGATCAAGATGCGAGTCGTAGGGCGTATTATAAGGAGTTTGTCAAGGTGGTGGAACTGTCGGATGTGATTATTCAAGTGTTGGACGCGCGAGATCCGTTGTCGTGTCGATCGCCCGAGGTGGAGCGTTTCGTGAGACGGATGAATCCGGATAAGCGCATGATTTTGTTGCTGAATAAGATTGATTTAGTGCCAAAAGATAATGTCTTGGCGTGGTTGAATTACTTTCGCGAGGAGCTTCCGACGGTGGCGTTTAAGTGCGCGACGCAGGGCGGCGGGAACAAGTTGGGGGCGAGGAGCGCCAACTTTACGTCGTCGGGCAACGCGCTCGGCGGCGCCGACTCTCTCGGCGCCGACAACGTTTTGGAGATGCTCAAGAATTACGCGCGCAATAAAAACTTAAAAACCGCCATCACCGTTGGCATCGTAGGATTTCCAAACGTCGGTAAATCGAGTCTCATCAACTCGATGAAGCGAAGCAAGACGGCGGCGCAGGTGGGCAACACGCCGGGGATGACCAAGGTTCTCAAGGAGATTAAGCTCGATAAGCACGTCAAATTGATCGATTCACCGGGCGTCGTCTTCGCGAGCGCGCTCGGTGAATCCGCGGGCGCGGCGGCGCTTCGAAACTGCGTCAAGGTGGAGCGCATCGAGGATCCCATCGCCCCCGTGCACGAAATCACGCGTCGATGTCCGCGAGAGCAACTCATGCTCATGTACAAGACTGGTCGGTTCACCGACGTCGATGACTTTTTGCGCCAAGTCGCGCGCGTGCAAGGGAAACTGAAAAAGGGTGGCATTCCCAACATGAAGGCGGCGGCGCGAGTCGTGCTCACGGATTGGAACAACGGTCGCATTCCGTATTACACGTCGCCGCCCAAACGCGACGCGCACAAGGAACACGCGGGGGCAGAAATCGTTACCGATTGGAGCGCAGAATTCGACGCGGACAAGGTGTTCGCGGCGGAACAGTCCACCGTCATCGCCGGTCTCCCGCAAGACGACGAAGAGACCGAGTACATGACGGTGGAATCGCTCGGGAACGGTCTTATCGAGGCGCACGATTTGAGCGAAGACGACGTCGCCGACGCCGACGACGGCACCGCCGAAGATACCGACGCGGTGCCGATGCGCATCGTTCGCCAGCGCGACGACTCCGAAGCCGGTCGCACGCAACGCGCGCTCGAACACGCCGAGGCGAGAACCGCCGCCAAGGCGGCGTCGGCCAGACAAAAGGCGCTCTACGGAAACGAGGGGCAATACAATCCAAACGCCGCGCGCGCCGCGAAGAAGCGCGCGCGACGGGAGGCGAAAGCTGTCGCCGAGGCTGACGCGGACGATAGTGCGTCAGATTTCGACTGGGACAATTAGTGAGCGCCGAGGAGAGCGCCGTTGTAACGAGATTAGCCTTTGATGACGACAACGCGTGCGCGCGTGTTCCTACGGCGGTCGAGGCGTAAACGCGCCGGCGCTCGCGCGTAAATTCGACGCGCGCGCCATAGCGAGTTCCGGCGTTCGTATGGGCGATAAATTCCTCGACTTAATCTTTGACGGTTTCAACGCCGATTCGTACTGTACGTTGGTCCCACCGTGCTCGACGTCCTCCTCCTCCTCCTCCTCCTCCTCCCCGTCTCGCGTCGTCCCCGGCAACAACGGCTCGGCGTACGAATCGTCGCCGCCGCCGCGCGCGCGTTCGAATGAAAAACTCTCCTCCTCGCTCTCCTCCTCGCTCGTCGTCGCGTCGTCGCCGTACGAATCATCATCGTCATCGCTCTCCTCTTCGCTCTCCTCCTCCCCCTCGCGCGCGCGCTGTCGAGGCAACCACGCGTGCACGCGTCCCGCCAACCACACCGCGCGCCACGCGTTCAACGCCGCCTTGGCGGTCCAGACGCCTCGTAAACTCACTCGCGGTCGATTGGCGAGAAACAGCGTCGGCAGAAACACCAACCCGACCCCGGTCGACATCACCTCTCGCGCGTACGAGAACGAGTGCGTGGCGTAGATGAATCCATCGTACACGAAACACGCGGCGTTGACGGGTTGCGCGAGGACGAGGACGTCCCAGACGCCGGACGCGCGCAACGCCGTCTTCGTCGCCTCGTCTCGCGTGAAGACGTTCGGCGCGACGTCTCGACAGACGACGAGAATGATGGAAAACGCGAGTCCCGTGAGCGCGCCGCACGTCGCGAGCGCGCGAGACAGACGCACGAGTGCGGTGATTTTCCCGCGGCCGCGGAGTCGCGAACCCAAGACGACGGCGGCGGTGGCGTATCCGTCGCACGCGTACGCGCACAGCATCCACAGACTCGCGACGATGTGATGCGCGGCGAGACCGCTGGGAGTGAAATTCTTCGCCGCGATCACCATGGCGAGCACGAAGGATGATTGCAGAAGAAGTGAACGACACACCATGGACGCGGCGTCTCGCGCGAAATCAAACGTCTCCGCGGCGTTCAACCGCGGCGCCGACCACACCGGAAGAGGTCGACGTCGACCTCTCGGCGTCGTCGTCGTCACCTCGCGCGTCGCCCACGCGGCCGACGCGGTGACGACGCACGCGTACGCGATTCCCGCCACGCGCATCATCCGTCGATCGTCTCGCGCCGCGATTCCCACCGCGAGCGCCGTCGCGCTCGTCTCGCCGACGAAACGCGCGGCGAACGTCATCGTCGTCGCTCGACGCACGCGACCGTACCCTTGCATGAGTCCGACCCCACACGCGAATACGCACGCGAACGGCACACCGGCGACTCTGTACGCGAAGTAGTCCCGCGAGATGGCGTCGACGCGCGCGTCGAGCGAGAGCGCTCGAAACGCCGCGTCTCTCGCCGCGAAGAGCGCGCCCGCGGCGAACACACCGCACGCCAGCGCGCACACCAGCGCGGCGCGCGCGCACGCGGCGGCACGAGACGCGTCCTTCGCCCCCAGATGCGTCCCCACCTTGGCCGCGACGCCGTCCGCGAGAAAATTAAGCGCGCTCGCGCCGAAATTTGAGAATCCAACCACGAGCCCGAACGACGCCTGCGCCTCGCTCGACGCGCGCCATCCGAACACCGCGAGCTGCATCGCGCTCGCCAACGGCACGAGTACGTTTTGCGCCATCCCCGCGAGGGCGACGCGCGCGACTACGCGCGCGTTCGGCATGATGGGCGCGCGCGCGGGTCTGCGCCCGCGGGCCGTTACAAATGCGCTCGTCGTCCCGCGCGGTGCGCGCGCGCGCGCGAGGCGCCACCGACGACGCGAACGCGTCGAGACCGCGTCGTCGATCGTCGTCGCGTCGCGTTCGACCGCGCGCGCGCGGGATCGGTCGAGGAAAACGCGCGAGACGACGCGATGCCGTGGGCGCGGCCGCGGGGCTGAAAAATGCGCTCGCGCGCGCGCTCGACCGCGCGCGTCGATGGTCGTCGCGTCTGGGCGTCGCGGAAGGTTCCGCGATGCGAGCGTTCGGGTTCGGCCTCGGGTGGGCGATCGTGTACGCGCCGACGAGGGCGTGCGCGTGCGCGCTCGGCGCGTACGTCGGCGGGCTCGTCGCGGCGGGCGCGGTCGCGGCGGGCGCGAGCGTCGCGACGATCGGTGGGTCGTCGTCTGGAAACGTCGCTCGCGTCACCGTGGGGTTAGCGCTGAGCGTGATACCGGCGCTGTTGACGTCGGCGAGGGAAGTGAGTCCGTGGCGACGAGGTGCGAGGATGACGGTGGACGGGGCGAGGACGCGCGCGATGCCGCCGAGAGCGGGCGAGGCGGACGCGTTGTCCCTCGTCGACGTCGCGGTGGAGGATTTTAGATTCGATCTGATGGGTGAATTTCACGGAACGTTACCTCTGGAGGACGATGAGTACGAGTTCAAGGCTGGGATAGAGGCGGCGGGGACGTTTTGCGCCGTGCCGGTGACGCATGCGGGGTGGTCGAGGACGGCGCCGGCGCCGATGTGGTACGTGTGCGATAACTCGTGGGCGGGACATAGGAATTGCACGCGGGCGTACGAGAAGGACTACGATGAAAAGATGGGATGGTACGGCGTGCGCTCGCTGCACGATTGTCTTCGAGCGCCGGTGAAGGCGCTCGAGGCGGGCGCGACGGAGCTTCATTTTTTACACTTGGATTTTCAGCCGAGGTTCGAGCGCACGCACGATGTCAGCGAGCGCGCGCTCATGCGCGCCAGCGTCCAACACGAGGTCGTCATCGATCTCACGGCACCGAGGGTGGGGTGGAATCCGATTCAAGAGCCGTGTTGCGCCGCGCTCGCGAAAAAAGACGACGGTCTCATCCTCGGCGCGGCGCTCGTCGCCGTCGTCGTCTTCGCGCTTCTCGCGCGGAGAGACGTCTCTCGCGCCGCGCGGGCGCTTCACCGCGAGTCCCCGCGCGGGGTTTACACGCGCGCCACGCTCACGCGCATCGCGCGCGAGACGAGACGGTGGAAAGTCGAGTGATCGCGCGAGTCGCCCCTCCGCGGCTCTCACTCCGCGCCTCCGGGGCTCGCCGTCCCGCGCGCGCCCATCGTCGATTCGTTCGGCGCGCGATGCTCACGCACGCCACCGCCGTCGCTCTCTGGGCCGCCACCGCGGCGATCGCGTTCCCGTACCTCTTCACGCAGACGGCGCCGTACGGTAAGTTCGTCTCCGCGGGCTGGGGCCCGCTTTTGAACGGAAAGGGCGGGTGGTTGGCGCAAGAGATGACGTCGCCCGTCGCGGCGTGGTTCGGTTTCACCCGTGGCGTCCGAGCGTTCCCGGAGCTCGCGCGAACGACCGCGTCGTCCGCCGCCGATGTGACGTACGCTCGGTTCCTTTTCGGCCTGTGGTGCGCGCACTACGCCAACAGAGCGGTGGCGTTCCCGCTGACGAGAGAAATGAGCCCGACGGCGGCGGCGACGGTTTTCTGCGCCGTCGGATTCAATCTCATCAACGGTTTCCTCGTCGGCGCCGAAATCGCGTCGATAACGAGAGCGCCGACAGATCGTATCGTCGTCGGTGGCGTCGTCTTCGTCGTCGGCGCTTGGATCAACGTGGCCTCCGACGCCGGGCTCAGACGCCGCCGCGCCGAGCGACCGGCGGGCGCCGACAGATACGTCCTCCCCTCCGGCGGTCTCTTCGACCTCGTCGCGTGTCCAAACTACCTCGGCGAGTGCATCGAATGGTGCGGTTTCACCATCCTCGCCAACGGGGCGAGATCCACGACGGCGTTCGCGTTTTGGACCTTTGCCAATCTCTTTCCCAGAGCGCTCGCCACGCGCGCGTGGTACCGCCGACGCTTCGGCGACGCGTACCCGCGTCACCGTCGCGCGATGATTCCATTCATCGCGTGATCGACCGACCGCATCGAGTGTACAATAGTAATTCTAGTCGTTCTCATCGCTCGCGCGTCGTCTCGCGCCGTCCTCGTCGTCGCGCGCGCGCCCGCGCGCGTCGCCAAACCCTGTCCCGAGGGCTTGCGACCCCATCCTCGTCGTCCTCGCGCGCGTCGTCGTCACACGCGCGCGCGTCGCCGTCCGAGCGCGACACGCGACGACGACATGAACGTACTCGCGGTGACGACGCCGTCCGCGGCGACGCTCGTCGCGCGCGCGCGACGAGGTACCAAAAAGAGTCGACGAAGGAGTGGATCGGCGGCGGCGCGATCGGCGACGCGAGAGCGCGCGGTGCGCGCGAATGCGGCGCGACGAGGGGACGAGGGGCGATGGACGGAATGGGACATCGCCCGAGTCGCCGCATCGCGGCGCGCGCGCGCGAACAGAGCGCGGACGGTGATGCGCTCGAGCGCGGATAAACCTTTGGACCACGTGTGGGACAAGCTCAAGTCGAAGGGAGAGTCGGCGGTGCAAGTGTTGATGCTTCTCGGGCTGTTCGCGTGCTGGTACGGGTTTAACATCGTGTTTAACATTTATAACAAACAGATTTTGAAGACGTTTCCGTATCCGGTGACGGTGACGCTGATCGAGCTGGGTGTCGGGAGCGCGTTGATTTGCGCGATGTGGGCGAGCGGGGCGAAAAAGCCGCCGACTCTGACGAAGGAGATGCTGAAGCCGATCGCGCCGTTGGCTGTGATTCATGCGGTCGGAAACTTGTTGACGAATGTGTCGCTCGGTAAGGTTGCGGTGTCGTTCACGCACACGATCAAGGCGATGGAACCGTTCTTCTCCGTGTTGCTGTCGGCGTTATTCTTGGGGGATATTCCGTCGCTCGCCGTCGTGGGGGCACTCGTCCCGGTCGTCGGTGGCGTCGCCCTCGCGTCCATGACCGAGGTGAGCTTCTGCTGGGCAGGTTTCTTGGCCGCCATGGGCTCCAACATTACGTTCCAGTCGAGAAACGTGTTGAGCAAGAAGATGATGGGTTTGTCCTCCATCAAGGGTGCAATCGACAACATCAACCTCTTTAGTGTCATCACCATGTTGAGTTGCTTGGTGTGCCTCCCGATCGCCGTCAGCATGGAAGGTGTGAAATTCACTCCAGCCGCCATCTCCGCAGTGGGCGTAAGCTTCCAAGATTTATCCCAGCGCCTGTTGATTGCGGGCTTCTGTTTCCAAATGTACCAGCAAATCTCCTACATGATTCTCTCGCGCGTCAGCCCGGTGACACACGCGGTCGGTAACTGCATGAAGCGCGTGACGGTCATCGTTGTCACCCTTCTCTACTTCAAGAACCCGGTCTCGCCCCTCAACATGGCGGGTACCGCCTTGGCGCTCAGCGGCGTCTTCTTGTACTCTCGCGCGAAGAGAGCCGAAGGCGAAAAGAAGAAGCAAGCCAAGGAGGGAGGCGCCTCTTCTAATTCTGTCTCGGCATACAACTCGGCATATAACAATGCTTTCCGCGCGACGACTGGTTTGTCTAACCTTTACTAAGGGGCGGTGAATGAATAGTTTTTCTAGCATTATTTGTCATGGCAGCGCGAGAGCATCGAGATGAGATGATGAAATTTTACTTATACCTCTTTTACATGAATGATCTCCGTTCTTCGCTCGTGAACGGTGTGCTACGCTACTTGCCTTGCGACTTTTTTCGCTTCTTCAAATGGTGAAGGCGTCGTCGGCATTGAATTTTTTGAAGCCGCTCTCAACTTGACGCGCTTGACGTACTCGTCGAGTAATCGGTTGATTTTTTGTTTCCGCGAATCCGACAAAAATGACGCCGTGCCCTCTTCCGTGTTCTGGTCAAACTTTTTGGGCACGGTGGTTGTAATCTTGTGCATGCTTTTGCGAAGAATGATCTTGAACTGACCCTTGGTGAGATCGGCGACGTTGAGGGTCGACTTGATGAGTTGAAGCACTCGCCGCGCGAGAAGCGTCTCCGCGACTACCTTTGGCGGTTTAGACTTTTGACGCGTCGCTCCAGCGGGGCTCGCAACGTTGGATATCGAATCCGTCTTGTCGACTACAGAATCTTTTCCTTTCACGGTGAGAGAAGAGCTTACGTCTGAACCAGATGGATATTTTTCTTCGCACAGTTTCACGGGTTTGCCCGGAAGGCAAAACATCGGTTCGGCGTCCTCGCGTTCCGTGGAGTCGTTCGCCGGTTCGTCGCGGTTCAGAATCTGACACATCCTGACCGGCTTACCCGGGAGCGAGAAGACCTCTTCTTCTTTTTCTTCCTCCTCGGTCTGCTCAACCTCCTCGGCCTCCGTCTCCTCTTCAACCGATTCGAGTTCAGGCTCCGTCATCTTCACCGGACGACCGGGAAGTGCGAACACCTCCACTTCCGGTGATGATTCGCGCACGACCGCCTCGTCGCACTCAACCGCCGCTCGCGTGATGGTATCCCACGGATTGGCTTCGCTCTCCTTGGCGGGCGTCCGTTGCGTCACCTCCTCGCCCTCGTCGGCGTCCGTATCGGCGACGTCGTCGGTGTGCGCGATCACCTCCGTCAATTCATCAGCGACAACCGGTTCGGGTCCGGGTTGCGTCACCTCGCCCTCTTCGTCGTCAGCCTTCGTCTCCGGAAGCGCACGTTTCGGTTTGCTACTGGGGAAGAGGAATTCCAACGGAACCTCGGTGACTTGCGGCGAGTCTTCGACGTCCGTCTCCGCGATATCATCGTCATCTTCGTCGTCCACGAGCGGCGCGACCGGAAGAGCGACCAGATCATCGTCCAACAGCGACGGCGTCGGCGCGTACTTGGGTTTGGGTTTTCTCGGACCTCGTTTCTTCTTCACGCGCATCACCTGCTCGAACCCGCCCAAATCTCCCACCGGCCGTCGTTTCGAGCTCGGGAACATCATCGTGAGATCCATCTTGGGCTCTTCCTCGTTCAATGTGTCATCCACGCCGTCGACATCGCCCGAACCGTCGTCCTTATCGGGCGTCTCCGCGTCGTTCGCCGTCGTCTCCGCCGGAGCCTCCGCCTCCACCTTCGCCTCCCTCGTCTCCGGCGCCTCCTCCACCTCCTCCTCGTCCGCGACCCCGAACTCATTCACGAGCGCCTTAAAATCATCATCCACGAGCTCGTCTTCCTCCCTCGGCTCCGCCGTCGCCGCCTCGTCTCCCGCCGCCTCCGCGACCCCCCCCTCGAAATCGATCACGATCGTCCCCGGTTCGCGCTCCATCGGCGCGAACAACCGCTCTGCGATCTCTCTCGCTCGCATCACCGACGCCAACGCCTCACCGTCATCGTCTCGCGCGTCGTCGTCCTCGTCTCGCCCGCCCTCGCCGCGCGCCGCCCTCGCCTTCTCCTCCACCCCGCGTCTCGAGCGCTCGTACGTCTCGATCGCCGCGTCTCGCTCGCGCACGTACATCTCGCGATGCCTCCGCCACGCGTCGCGCGCGCCGTCGTACCCGACGCCGCCGTCGTCGTCGTTCAAAAACGCGAATCCATCCGCGCGCGCGTGCCGCGCGATCGCCGTCTCCTCGAACGCCGCGCCCTGTCGCGCGATGTACTTGCACACGAGACGGACGTGACGCGCGACGTCGCCGTCGTCGTCGCCGTCGCCGCCGTCGCCGCTCGCGCGCGCGCGGGCGCGCGACATGACGGTCGCGCGTCGAAGTGACGTCAGATGACGACGTTCTCGACGACGCCGCTCGCGCGCGGCGCGCCGCGCGCGCGAGCGCTCGACGGACGAAACGCGCGCGACCGCGGACGACGACGAGGACCGGCCGCGCGTCGCGCGACGACGACGACGACGACGACGACGCGCGAGGATGATGACGATGGAGAAATCGATGCGAAAGGTGCCCGGGACGCGACGGCGCGCGCGCGCGAGGCGTGGACGCGCGCGACGGCGCGCGCGATGGCGAGCGTGATTTTCGTGACGGTGACGGCGGCGAGCGCGCCCGTGGGCGCGGAGGCGCGCGTGGGGGCGGTGGAGACTCCGACGCCGACGATTGCGTCCCGGCGCGAGTGGACGAGAGAGGACGAGAAGGGATACGAAAACGACGACGCGTGGCGCTCGCGAGAGGCGCCGGAGGTGACGCTTCGAGATGGACCGGTGGATTTACCCACGCCCGCGCGGTTGGTCGAGCGAGATGGGACGTACACGACGAGGCAGGCGTCGCAACGGTTGACGGCGAGCGAACGCGAGACGGTGCATCTGTTCAACGAAGCGAAATCGAGCGTCGTGTACATCACTAACGTCGCCGTGCGTCGAGACGCGTTCACGTTGAATCTCACGGAGACGCCGCAAGGGGCGGGGTCGGGGATCGTGTGGGACGATAAGGGACACTTGGTGACGAATTATCACGTCATCGCCGGCGCGAATCAGTTAAAGGTGAGCTTTTTACCGAGGAAAGGAGGCGTGCAGAATCAAAAGGTGTACGACGCCGCCATCGTGGGGTACGATGACGATAAGGACATCGCTGTGCTCAAGGTGTCGGATCCCGAGGCGCTTCGAGAGATGAAACCGTTGACCATCGGAACGAGCGGCGACGCCATGGTCGGGCAACGCGTCTTCGCCATCGGGAATCCGTTCGGGTTGGATCACACGCTCACGACGGGGATCATCAGTGGACTGGGGCGTGAGATTCAGAGCGGGAACACCGGTCGACCGATCGATGGGATCATTCAGACGGACGCGGCGATTAATCCCGGGAACAGCGGCGGTCCGCTGTTAAACTCGGGCGGACAACTCATCGGCGTGAACACGGCGATTTACTCCGCCTCGGGCACGTCGAGCGGCGTCGGATTCGCGCTTCCGAGCGACATGGTGAGTGGAATCGTGGACCAGCTCATCCGGTTCGGTCGCGTCACGCGACCCATCTTGGGAGTGTCCTTTGCCCCCGACGGCGCATTGGACCAGCTCGGTTTGGGCGGCGTATTGGTTCTCGACGCGCGCGCCGGCGGTCCCGCCGACCGCGCCGGCGTGCGCAGCACCACGCGCGACGAGAGTGGACGACTCATTTTGGGCGACATCATCGTCGAGCTCGCCGGGTACCCGATCAACGATTCCAGTGATCTCTTTCGCGCGTTGGACAAGCTCTCCGTCGGTGAAATCGTCGACGTCAAGCTCGTGCGAGGCGTCGACCAGGTCACCGCGCGCATCGAGCTCGATGACATCAAGGACATGAAACCGCCGACCCCGACGAATACCATCGTTCCCATGCGCGTGAAGAAATCTCCCGGCTCGCCCTATTGCCCGCGCTCCTTGTAAACCCATCCGAGCCGAGAAACGGCGTTTCTCAGCCACGTGCATTACAATTATTCCGTATCCGACGCGCTAAATCGCGGCATCGCGCCGCTGAGGAACACCTTGCCTGTGATACCTAACGTTCCCGCGACGAAGAACGCGACGTCTCTGAACGCGCTCATCGGTCCCGCCCCCGTCTCCAACGCGCCGATGAACCGACTGCTCTGCATGATGGCGGCGGTGGGCGGTTTTCTGATGTTTTCGTACGTCTTCAACGCGTCCTTGACGGTCTTATGCTCGCATCCGACCTTTGCTAATTCATTCGCCACGCACAGCGCGTCTTGTATCGCTTGATTCGCGCCTTGGCCGAGAAACGGCGGCATCGCATGGCACGCGTCGCCTACCAAGGCGACGACACCGTCGGCGTCACTCCACGATTCCATCACGTCGTGATAATGCACGCCGACGTCGAAGAACCGATCGCATGCCTCCGCGACGTCAATCGCGCTCCGAGGCATGCCCTTCTCTCGCATGAGCGCGATCGCCTCTTCCTTCGCCGCGGGTTTCGCGCGCCACGCGCCGTTTTCGGCGCGCGCGGCGGCGTCTCGCACGCACAGCGCAATGTTGTGCTGCTTCTTCGACGCGGCGTCTCCACCACCCGTAAACACGAGCATGTACGCACCGTCGGCGAAGAACTGATGCGCTGTGTTCACCTCGCTCGCCTCTCGCGCGTCCGAACCCGCGGGCGTGCACCCGAAGACGATGCGTATGCCGCTGTACCTCGGCGGCGTCTCGCCTCCGTCCACCGCGCGTCGCGCCGCGCTCTCTATTCCATCTGCACCGATCACCAGATCGAATCGCGCGCTCTCCCCGTCCGAAAATTCAATCTCCGCCCCCTCTCCCCGCCCCAACGACCGCACACGCGTCACCTCTCTTCCGAACCGCACGCATTCCCTCGGCAACGCGTCCACCATCGCGCGCTGCAACTCCGCGCGCTGCACCGTCCCCGCCAGTGTTTTCCCTCGTTCACTCACCAGCGCCGAACGCGACGCCTCGTCCGACTCGATCATCTCATGCACGCGAACATCAAACAACCGTTGTCCACCGTTCGCGCGTCTCGCGACGACGCGTCGTAAATCATTCGCCGCCGACGCGTACGCGTCCTCCAGTCCCAACTCGCACAGCGCGCGCGCGCCTCCGTTGAGATTAAACCCACCCCCCACGTTCGGTCTGACTTCAGACGCGCGTTCGTACACGACGACGTCATCGATACCTCGTCGACGAAGCGCGATCGCGGCGGCGAGACCGCTCGGGCCGCCTCCCACGACGGCGATGCGTTTTCTTTCCCAAAAATCATTCGATGCCGATGACGACGACGCGCGCGCGTGTCTCGACGCGTTCGCGCGTCGAAACCCTCGCGCGCGAACGGAAACGGGCGGCTTCGCGCCCGCGCTCGTCGACATCGGTCTCGGCTTCGCGCGCGCGCGTGTGACGGATGAATCAAATGAATGAAAATGACGCGTTCGATTCGTCTCGGCGGGACGGGACGGGACGGCGACGATTACATTACACGCGCTTCTTCGACGCGGCGGCGGTGGGTGAGAGCGATGCGTCGTGCGCCTCGTCCTCGTCCTCCTCATCGCTTCGAACGTCCTCGGCGTTCCCGGTGACGATCACGCGATGGACGACGTTGAGAATGAGCTTGAACCAATACGCCTGCAAGCCGAGGATAATGTACAGCAGCGCCACGCACGTCCAGTAGCCGCCGGTGGGCTCAAAGTACCGTCGAGCCTCGACGTGCGCGCTCCACACGACGTACGGGTACATGACGAGACGCATGATAAAGAATGTGACGAGGAATAGACCGAAGAAGACGTCGGCGATGGATCGGAACTTTGTATCGCGTCTGGCGTCGCCGACGTATTTGAAACACTTGGCGACGTGCAGCGGAACGTCGGCGGGATCCAAGACGAGCATGATGACGGCGCCGACGCGCGTCCATCCGTGCGCGTACGAAATCCAGATAACGATGATCGTCGCCACGTGATGCAATTGCATCTCCCAGAAATCCTTTCGTTTGTGTTCCAATAAGACGTTGACGGCGCCGGCGACGTATCGCGCGCCGTAGGCGAGATAATAACATCGCAACGCGCCGTCCACCGCGAGCGTCTTTTTCGGAACCCCGATCCACCACGACGACGACGGCCAAAACCACGTTTGTTTCGGCACGATTCGCGCGCCGAAGAAGCTGAACGCACCGTACGTCACCGCCTCGAGCGCGCTCTGCGCGAACTTTTCCGTCCTCGCGCGGCTCGACGCCGTCGTCGGCGCGCCGTCGTTGAATCCCATGAGCGCGCTCGCCAACGGTTTCACGACCACCGTTCGCAGAAACCAGTTAAACGTAAACATGACGACGGCGTACGCGCACGCCGCGCGCAGATCGAGCGCGACGCGCGGCGCTCGCACGAGCCCGCGCCCGACGTTCCCATTCGCCGTGTGTTCAAAAGAGACAGCTCTCCGGAACGCGTCGACGTCCTCGACGAGCGCGGCGACGGCGCCGCGCCAGGAGGCGTCCGGCGACGCGTCTCTTCGCATCATCCCCGTTCGCGCGCGCGCGACGGTCGTCGTGCGCTGACGCGGGCGTCGTTCGTTCGCGCGCGCGCGATTGATTGATTATCCGAATCGCGCGCCTCGTCGGTGGAGGGACTCATGACGAGTCATGACTCAAGAGTATTCCCAACCCGGCCACCGCCATCCACGCCACACCGGCCGCGACACACCGCACCGCGACGACGGGCGCGATCTCCTCCTCGCGCCATGTCGCGCGCCGACGAGCTCCGAGCGACCGCCGAGGCGCTTTCCGCGTCCGGGAAGGGCGTTCTCGCCGCGGACGAGTCCACGGGCACCGTGGGCAAGCGTCTCGCGTCGATCGGGGTGGACAACGCGCTCGAACACCGCGTCAAGCTTCGCGAGCTGTTGTTCACCACCCCCGGGTTCGAGGCGGCGGTGAGCGGAGTGATTTTGTTCGATGAGACGATTCGTTCGACCGGGAAGGACGGGGCGTCGTTCGTGGAGACGCTGACGTCGAGAGGAGTGATTCCGGGGATAAAGGTGGACGCGGGCGTCGTCGCGCTTCCGGGATCTCCCGAGGAGACGACCACGGCGGGTTTGGATGGACTCGGAAAGCGGTGCGCGGAATATTACGCCATGGGCGCGCGGTTCGCGAAGTGGCGGGCGGTGTTGAAGATTGACGTCGCCAAGGGGTTTCCGAGCGCGTTGGCGGTGACGGAGAACGCGAACGCGTTGGCGAGATACGCGACGGTGTGTCAAGAGAACGGCTTGGTGCCGATCGTGGAGCCGGAGATTCTCATGGACGGCGATCACGACATAAACGTGTGCTTCGACGTGACGCGTCGCGTGCACGATGCGGTGTTTTCGGCGTTGCGCGCGCACGGGACGCAACTCGACGGGATGATTCTCAAGCCAAACATGGTCACGGCTGGCTCGTCGCACCCCAAGGCGCAAGGATTCGACGATGAAGTCGCGGATATGACCGTTCGCGCGTTGGCCGAAGTGGTCCCGCCCGCGGTGCCGGGCGTCTTGTTCTTATCCGGCGGACAAACCGAGGCGCAAGCGACGGATCGGTTGGCGTTGATGAACAAGAAGGATTTCCGAACCGCGCCGTGGACGCTCTCCTTCTCCTACGGACGCGCGCTCCAAGCGAGCTGCCTCAAGGCGTGGGGCGGTAAGGCGGAAAACGTCAAGGCGGCGCAAGACGCCTTCGCGGCGCGCTGCAAAGCCAACTCCGACGCGGCGAAGCGATGATCGAAACTCTCCATCGCGTCCATTCTTTTTCGCTGGACGTCTCCTCTCGAGCCGCGACCGCGCGGCGCTCGAGGTGCGACTTCTCGTGTATCACGTACGTGTGCATAGTCTCGGTAATCAAGACGCACTCCATCCACCACCCTTTGAATCACGAAATGATTGTCCCCGACGCCGACGTCGTCGAATCGATTCGCGTCGACGCCAAACCCGGCACCGACACCATTCGCCGACGCGATGACCTCCGCGAGCGTCCCCGCGCTCCCCATCGACGTCTGGTCCCACGTCGCGCAGTTTCTTCCCGTTCGCGATCGCGTCGCCCTGCTCGATGCGTCCGTCTCGACGCGAGAAGCCGTCCTCCGCGCGACGAAAAGACGAATCAGCGATTTTCTAGACGGACGCGAACACTTCTTTCATCATCCGGGCGGCGCGCCGTGCGTCGACGTCGAGGCGAACGCGTCGTTCGCGCGTGGATTGTTGCGCCACGCGGAGTACGTGTTGCCGTGCGCGGACGCGGAGGCGGTGCTGCTCGCGGCGATGAGTTCCGCGTTTGCCGATTCGTTCGACGACGTTCGTCTCGCCGACGCGGCGTCTCAACGCGAGAGCGAGCGCACGGATTGCGTGGCGCGATTTATGGTCATGGCGAGTAAAGACATGAGTGATCGCATGAAGGGGAAGATGGTCGGGATTTTTTTGCAGTTGGACATCGATCTGTTGGAGAAGGAGGACGCGGGGGCGATATCGGTCGAATCGCGGCGCCGAGATTTCGACGCCGATTTCGAGTACGAAGACGAACAGAAAGTCGAGCGATCGAACGCCGCACGATTGCTCTTTCGTGCGAAAATGCGAATTTTCGTCATCATTCACGTTGTTTTGGGGTGCGAGACGCTCGCGCACTTGCGCTCGGATTACGATCCAGACGCGGATTTGCAGTCACACTTCAAATGGCAATCGTTTACCACTTCGTTTCTTGGTTTGCTTTCGACTCGACGGAGCACGAGCGTCGGTCTGTTGCGCACGCTGACGATGCCGAATTTACGTTGGTACGCGCATCGAGTGACGAGAGTGTTGGCCGAAAGACGCAAGGACGACAAAGGCGAGTGTGCGACATCAGCGTCCATCATGGTGAAGATATTTGGGCTAAAATCGATTGACGAAGAGATGGACGCGTACGAGCAGAACGACATCAAAGCCTTCACCAACATCCAAGCTCTCGAGAGCGTCGACGATTTCAATTTCAATCTCGGAGAAGTGTACAGCCCGGCGGAAGTCTTCAACATTAACATCGTCGCTCTGAGCAAATTTCTCGTTCTCATTCTGAGAGAGACCAATTTGGAAGAAACTTCGTTCACGGCCGTCGTGTCCTATCTCACGAAAGATTGGGACCCAACGTTCAAGTTGATACTGCTTGGATATCTTTGGGAAACGTGTCCCGAAACGGAATACGTTTTGAAGGATTTCATGGCGACGCATTTGGTCCCGGAACCCATCGTCGGCGAGAGCGGGCAACGCATCAAGCCCGCTCTCGGCTCGTTCCTCGACGTGTCGGCGGTTCGCATTGGGAGAATGCTCTTTTCGTTGTTCGAACAAAGACACCACGTGAGACTGACGCCGGCGACGTGCGTGGCGATGTTCGAGCTCGCGTCGAGCGTTTGGAGTGAACGCGATCGAACTCGCATCGTCTGGTGCATCCGTTATCATTGCCACGTCGAGCAATATTTGAAACTCAATGTCTGCAGCGAGAAGTGCTGCGCCAACGGCGTCAACGAAAACGTTCTCGCCTTGATTTTGTTCTTGGTCGATCACAAGGAAAGAGTGAGCTGTCAAGCGAAACGCGACGCCGACGCCGAGGATTGTGCGCGAGAGAAATCTATGCGGGGACTCTTGGAACACGCCGAGCGCGAATTGGATTTATTCTCACAGCGTGAGCGAGAAGGACGACTGCGCCCGCACGCTTGGGTCACTCGCGAAGTGTGACCCTCTTCAACGTGCGACACGAGCCGCGAACGCGATGATGTATGCTTATGAAATGTACGTAACCTGTAACAAATGCTTCTCCGAGTCTTCGCCTACGCGTCCTTCTTCGCCTCCTTCGCCACCTTCTTCGCCCCGAGCTTCTCCAACGTCTCGACAATCTTCTGCACGTTCGCGCCCCGAATCTTCTCGTCGTGAAGTTCCCCGTCCGCGCTGTAAAAAGCGAACGTGGGCATCGCCGTCACTTGGTGAGCGCCGCTCACCGCCGAATTTTTATCGACGTCCACCTTTAAAAACATCGCGTCGTACGTCTCAGACATGTCCGCGTAGATCGGCGCCACTCTCTGACACGGTCCACACCACGTCGCCGTGAAATCCACCACCACCGGCCGCTTCGCCGCCTTGGCCTCGGCCAACGCCTCGGCGAACGCCCCCGCCGTCTCGCACTCCACCACCCTCTTCTTCTCCACCGGCGCCGGCGGTTTCGAGAAGAACGATCGAATCACCGCACCGATCATTCGAAAGATGAACCACATCGCGAACACGCGCACGTGTTTCGGCATCTGCGCGCGCGACATCCATCGTCCGCGTCGCGTCGACGACTCGGTCAGTCTCCAATCTCCGAATTCGTCCCTCTCCTCTCTCTCTCTCTTTCCACTTCGCTCGCGTCGACGCGCGTACCTCATCAAACTTCGCCTTGGCGACGTCGCGCATCGCGATCAACGCCTCCATCATCCCGTCGTCCTCGTCCTCGTCCTCGTCCTCGTCTCGCGGCGTCGCATCGAACGCATCCAGCGGTCGATCCCATCCCATCGCCCAACCCCACACACCCACGAGTCACGACCCATGCAATTAAAAAATACCAGTTCGGACACTCGTCACGTTCTGTGTATCCATACACCCCAATCACACAACAAACACACCAACAACACAGCGGTCGGTCGCCCCGCGCCGCCGATGCACGC
>MDTD01114924.1_pt1 | contig 27626 bp, 28 predicted proteins | sample 811221 | NCBI WGS metagenome assembly MDTD01 (sample SAMN05326646, study PRJNA326480) | marine metagenome | isolation source: seawater | place: Pacific Ocean: South West | collected 2011 | reverse complement strand
GGAGGTAAAACAATTCATGTTGAACCTGTAATTGAGCCAAAAGAAACTCTTGCAGATAATCGATTAGCCAAAAAAATTTTAGGATGGAAACCAACAACAAATGTTATTGATTGGATTAATAATTATCTAAAAACTTAAATGATATGATAATTTAATATTATTGCTATTGTTGTATTTTGCAAAAAATAAGGATATGGATTGGTCATTAATTATTTCTCTTTTAATACCAAATAAATAATTATCATATTTTTCTAATACTTCTAATACATTTTCATAGGGTTCATTTCCATTTTTATCTGTGAAAGGAACGTATTCTTTTGAAGATGATAGTTGTGCAATAATGTGCATTGAATTAAATATAACCTTGGAAGTTAAACTGTTTACAAGTTTTCGATTTGAAGTTGGTTTGATTAGAGAGTTACCTATGCTTACCTCATCATTTGTCCAACCAAAAGCATAAGTTTTATGCCAATAGTATGAATCTACTCCCGGCGGATGTTGTTTTCCGCTTTGATGCCTAGTATTGAGGTTTTCGAATAATAATTCAAAATTATGGTTTTTATACATGACACCTAACAGACCATCTTCCATATTCTTCATTTTAGCGCCACTTTTATCATCAAAGAAATGTTCATAATATATATCGAAGGTTCCATTCTTAAGACTGTTTGATACAAAAAAAGTGTACGAACCAAGACCATTACCAATTTTATAATTGCGATCTTGTGTTGGTTGACTATCGTCTCCAGATTGGGCAGCAATCATTCTAAAAAAGGTTCGAGGATTAATTGGAATTTTTTCCCCAAATTGATCCACTCCACCAAATTGAACTGCATGTTGAATAGAAAATCCAATTAGGTTTTGGCCAACTTTTTTATTTAGAAGTACAGATTTGTAATGCAAATAAGGACCTTCGCTATAATTGTTTTGACTATTAAATTTCCCTTGATAAAGTTCAACTTTGATATCAAAAAAATCATATACACTTAGCCAATTAGTATTAAAGGATACCCCTGGAATATATTTTGCATTATCTGAAAAAACCATTGAACCAGATGAAAAGTTGTTTAGTTCATAAATTCTTTCTTTAGGGAATTGACCAATTTTAAATGTTCCATACTCTTTTTGCATAATAAAACTAAAATTTTGCAATACAATTTCATCTTCATTTAGAAACCATTTAAGATTAATTGAATTGCTACTACTTGTTTTGAAATCATGCTCAAAAGATATATTTGATTTACTAATATGGTTTTTGTAAAGACCATTTTGTTGAGAGGTCAAGTTCACAAAAGCATCTTGTTTTTGAAATAAATTTACTGATATTTGCGTATTAGCTTGTGCTAGCGAATAAGTTAATAATGAAAATACAATAATTAGCTTTTTAAACATTATTAAATTTTATGTTTATTTTATATAAAAAACTCTATTAATATTTCTGTATGAGCAAAAAAATTTTAATAACTGGCGGTGCAGGCTTTATTGCTCATCATGTCATTGATAAAATACTAAGTAATACTGATTGGGAAATTATTACCTTAGATCGATTAGATTTTAGCGGAAACTTAAATAGACTAAATGAGGTAGTATCATCTTACCCAACTTTAGATCAGAAAAGAGTTAGGATAGTTCACCATGATTTAAAGGCTGAGCTTAATCCAGAAATTATAGCAACCATTGGTAAAGTAGATTTTATCAGCCATTTGGCAGCTGGTTCGCATGTAGATAGATCAATTACATATCCATTAGAGTTTGTAATGGATAATATTGTTGGGACTGCACATATTTTAGACTATGCGAGAAAACTGGATAGTTTAGAAAGATTTGCATACTTCAGTACTGATGAAGTATTTGGACCTGCTCCAAAAGGCATTAATTATAAAGAAAATGATAGATATAATTCTACAAATCCTTATTCAGCTACCAAAGCTGGTGGGGAAGAATTAGTTGTAGCTTATGAAAATACATATGGACTACCATCACTTATTACTCATACAATGAATGTTTTTGGCGAAAGACAAAATCCGGAAAAATATATACCAATGGTTATTAAGAAGGTTAGAGATGATGAAACAGTAACTGTACACGCAGATGCTCAAAAAAAAGTTGCAGGATCGCGTCATTATATTCATGCACATGATGTTGCAGAAGCATTATTATTTTTATACGATTATGATATTTCATCAATGAAGCCGGATAAAACAGGTGCAAAATGTCAAAAATTTAATATTGTTGGAAATGATGAAATTGACAATCTTGAATTGGCACAGTTTATTGCCAAAGCACAAGGAAAAGATTTGCAATACCAGATGGTAGATTTTCATTCTCAAAGACCTGGGCATGACTTAAGATATGCTTTAGATGGTTCGAAGATGAAAAAAATGGGCTGGGAGCCTAATTCAGCTTATGATAAGCTAGAAGAAACTATCAAATGGACCTTAAAAAATGATAGGTGGCTAACAATTTAAGCCATGAACTTAATTCTTTTAAGACATGGTGAAAGTCAATGGAATCTTGAAAATAGATTTACTGGCTGGAAGGATGTTAAATTAACAGAAACTGGTATTTCAGAAGCATGCTTTGCTGCGCAGCAAATAAAAAAAAATAATTTGACTATTGACACTCTTTATACATCTGAACTTAAAAGAGCCATTCATACTTCAAAAATTGTTGCTGGTAAAATAGGTTTTAATAAAAAAAAAATTATAAATGATTGGCGCTTGAATGAAAGACATTACGGCGCATTACAAGGTTTAAATAAGTCTGAAACAGCAAAAAAATATGGCGAAGATCAAGTAAAGATTTGGAGGAGAAGTTATGATGTGTGTCCTCCAAAATTATCGCTCAATGATAAAAGACACCCAAGGTTCAATAAAAAATTTAAAGAAATTAAACCATTGCCATCAGGAGAAAGTCTTAAAAATGTTGTTGAAAGACTTAGACCTTTTCTTGATCAATTTTTTACCCAATTTTCAAATGAAAAAAATACTCATTTAATTGTTGGTCATAGTAATTCATTGAGGGCAATTATTAAACAATTAGATAATCTTTCTGACATTGAGATAGTAGATATAAATGTACCAACTGGGGTTCCGTTGTTATACAGACTAGATAGTAAATTATCAATTTTAGAAAAAAAATATCTTCTTAATAAAGAGGAGCTAAATTCCAAACAGCAAAAAATTATCGATCAAGGTAAAGCAAATTAGCTATGCTTTTTAATTCATTAACTTTTTTTATTTTTTTGCCTATTGTGTTTATTATTTATTGGCATTTTTTAAATAAAAATCTAAAGTATCAAAATTTATTTCTTCTTATTTCAAGCTATTTTTTTTATGCATGGTGGGATTATAGATTTTTATCTTTAATAATTATTTCTACAATTGTTGATTTTATTTCAGGAAGTAAAATTTATCATTCTAAAAATAAAGATGAAAAACTTCTATATCTATGCTTGAGCTTGACGACAAATTTATTAATTCTTGGAATTTTTAAATATTATAATTTTTTTGTTTCTTCTTTTTATGATTTAATAGGAATTTTTGGATTTGATACTAATTATGAAAGTCTAAAAATTATCTTACCCGTCGGTATTTCATTTTATACTTTCCAAACTCTTTCCTATTCAATTGATATATTTAGAAATCAAATTAAGCCAACTAAAGATATTATCAGCTTTGCTGCTTTTGTTTCATTTTTCCCTCAATTAGTTGCTGGGCCTATTGAGAGAGCAAAAAATCTACTTCCTCAAATTGAAAAAAAAAGAGCATTTAATAAATTTTATACATTTGTTGGTATAAGATTAATTATTTGGGGAATGTTTAAAAAGATTGTCGTAGCTGACAATCTTGCTATTTATGTCGATTTATTTTATGCAAGCCACAATTCGTTTGATTTTTTTGGTACAATTACTGCAATGTTTTTTTTCACATTTCAAATATATTGTGATTTCAGCGGATATTCTGACATTGCAATTGGTATTGCAAGACTGTTTGGTATAAAGCTCAATAGAAATTTCAAAATACCATATAGTTCAAAAAGTTTTAGTGAATTTTGGCAGCGCTGGCATATTTCTTTATCCTCATGGTTTAGAGATTACGTTTATATATCATTAGGAGGAAATAGACTATCAAAAATTTTAAATTTTAGAAATTTAATTATTACTTTTTGTGTTAGCGGTTTATGGCATGGAGCTAATTACAATTTTATCATTTGGGGGTTAATACATTCCTTACTATTAATTCTTGAAAGAAGTTTTTCTTATAAACCGATTTCAATTAAAATAAATCAATATTTAAAGGTTTTAATTGTTTTTATCATAACAAATTATACGTGGGTAATTTTCAGAACAACTGATCTTAAGCAAGCTTATGAAGTTATATTAAATTCCTTCAATTTTTTCAATTATAATTCATTAAAATCTTTAGAGCTTACAGGAACTTATTTAAGTCAAAATGGATTTATGATGAACGACATTATATTTATGTTTTTAACAATTTCTTTTGTGATGCTTATTGAGTTGTATGATAAAAAATTCCAAGAAAACTCTTTAATAAAATCAGATATATTTCAATATATATATCTACAGATTTTGATTATATCTTGTTTAAGCTCAACAACGACTAATGTAAATTTTATATACTTTCAATTCTAAAATGAAAAAAATCTACTATTACATACTTTTATTTTTTATACCACACTTACTTTATGTATCAATTACATATCACCTTGATCCCTTCAATTATTTGAAGAAAGAGAATATTTCTGGAATTAATCATGAAAAAGTTATTTCTGACAAAATGAGCAATTCAACACACTATGCTTATAATTATAGTCAATTAATGAATAACCATAATAAAGTTATTTTAGGTGATTCACGTGCCAAGACTTTAAATATCATCAATGATGACCTTGAAATTGAGGATTTTTTCAGCCTCATTCATTTTAGAGGATTAAATATTAAAGAGATGTCTAAAATTAATGACGAAACAAATTTTTTCGAAAACTCTGATGAAGTAGTTCTGTTTGTAAGCTTTGATCAGTTTAATGATTTAAAAGATTATGATAGAATTTCACAACAAAAGAAAATTTACGATTCTATGAATTTTTTATCTCATGCATACAATATAAATACAATTAAGTTATCAAGTATTATTTTCACTATAAAAATTGGTAGTTTTTTTTCAAATGAATTTGAAAATAAATTTTTTAGTATTTTCTTAAATAAAAATAATTCAAAAAAAGATAAAAATGTTTTCTGGGAATGGCATTTAAAAAATGTTATCAAAAGAGATTTTGATGACTTTCAATATTCTTATGCCAATGAAATGCTCTTAAAAAAAATTGTTAAGAATTGTAATTTGAATAATACAAAATTGACTATTGTAATTCCTCCATCACATATTGAATATATAGATGCTCAAAAGTCATTTGTATCTGATGAAAGAAAAGAATTTTTTAGATTTATGTATACGCTTAATACTTTGGTAGTAAATTATGAAAATAATTCTAATCAATATATATACGATAAAAGTCAGTTTAAAGATTCAATGCATGTAAATAGTAGAATTGATTTCAAAGATTCAAGTATTGATTTAAAAAGAATCATTAATAAGGAAATATCCACACAGAACTTTAAAATTGGTGTAACTAACAATGATATTAATTTCATTACATTCTCAGAATGACAAACTTAGATTTTAGCTCAATAAAGGTCTTATTAATTGGTGATTTTATGATTGATCATTATGTAATTGGTACTTCTAGCAGAGTATCTCCAGAAGCTGACGTACCTGTAATGAAAATAGTTGATGAGCACTTGAGACTTGGAGGTGCAGGGAATGTAGCTCTCAACTTAAAAAAAATGGGGGCAAATGTAATGTGCATGGGCTATGTTGGTGATGACAAAATTGGAAGAAAGCTATTATCACTTCTCAACAAAAATGATATTGATACTCAACATATTAAAATTATTGATAACTATATTACAACATTAAAAAAGCGTTTTTATTCAAATGGTAGTCAAGTATTAAGGATAGATGAAGAATTATTATGTGAACCATATGATACAAGTGGAGTAGATTTCAATAAATTTGATGTTGTTATAATTTCTGACTATAACAAAGGAGTAGTCAAAGAAATTGATTTTAGAGCAAAGATAATTTTAGTTGATCCTAAAAAATCGGACTTTTCAGTTTATAAAAACTCTCATATTATTACACCAAATAACGATGAACTTCAAGCAGCATCAAATATAATAATTTCAGATGATAATTCAGTTATTGAAGCATGCAACTTATTAATTAAAAAAAATAATTTTGAATATATTGTTGCCAAAAGAGGAGAAAGGGGAATGATCGTAGTTGGTAAAAATAATTTTGTCAAAAAAATTAATGCCCATAAAGTCAAAAATCCTGATGTAAATGGTGCAGGAGATACAGTAATTTCATTACTTTCCTTGGCTTATGCCAAAACTAGAGACATAGAATTTTCTTCAATTATTGCAAATCTTGGTGCGTCTTTAGTTGTGGAGAAAATTGGAACAGAAACAACAAATAAGTTAGAGCTAGTAAAAAGACTGGATGAAATTACTTAGTTCTTTTCAACTGTTTTTGGTTTTACATAAAATTTCCAATCCATTACCTCGATTTGAGAATGTTTAGAAATATTAAAAGATTTATAATCCTTTGTAGGAAAAACTCTTAATTCTTTACCATTTAAAAGTAAGTCAATTGGCATAATAAAATTTTCATTTACATTAATCCATCGATAAAAAAATTCATTATCAGTTTGATAGAATTCAAGCACTGGCTGATTTGGTGTATAAAAATATTGCTGAGCAAAGTACCAATAATCTTTACCTGTCTTATTTTTAACCTTTTCAAAAAAATCCTTTGTGTTTACAAATCCTTTAGCATTTTCAGTCATAAATTCTTTTAATATTTGGAACCATACTTTATCATTATTGATAACACTTCTTAAAGTATGCATTACCCAGGCACCTTTCATATAAGTATCCCCATGTAATGCCCAATGATTTTCATTTTCATTACCAACAATGGGAATTTCGTTAACAATTCGATCTTTAATTGAGTTAAGATAGTGTACACCTACCTCATAACTTTGAAATTTGTCTTCAAAATAAATTGATTCTGAATATACCTGTAACCCTTCATGAATCCATATATGAGTTGGATCCGAAGCGGTTACACTATTCCCAAACCATTCGTGACCAGTTTCATGAATAATTAAAGGATCAATAACGCCATACATTGGCCAACTTTTGCTTCTAACGCCATTGTAAATGCTAAATCCATTACCATATGTCACTGCTGACTGATGTTCCATTCCTAAATATGGGACTTCAATAAGCTTATATCCATCTTCATACCATTGGTAGTTGCCAAAGTATTTTTCATAAAATCTTATAACTTCTTTTGATTGAGGAAAATAATTTGAAGCTAATTCTGCGTTGTAATCTAAAACATAATGGTTCATAAAATGTGTTTCATTATCTTTCAGAAAAGTATCTTGTACTGCAACATAGTTTCCAATTTGCACCGATATGTTGTAATTATTAATTGGGTTACCTACAAACCATTCATAAGTAGTTTTACCACCATTTTTTTTAATACTTCTCAATTTTCCGTTACCTACAGCGAAAAGATTTGAAGGAACAGTATAAGACATTCTTGTACTGTCTCCTTCAGCGGTAATGTGATCTTTATTTGGCCACCAGATTCTTGCTCCTTCACCTTCACAAGAAACAGCAACCCAATCACGACCGTCTTTGTCTTTTGACCAAGTAAATCCTCCAGCCCATGGGGGATTATCAGCACGTTGAGGAATTCCTTCATAAAAAATAGTAAACTCAAATAGGTCACCTTTTTTGATTGTTGATAAAAAATTAATTAATACAGCATCATATTCCCTCGAAAAAGCTAATTTTTGATCGTTATGAGTTATCTTTTTTATATGTAAATCTTCAGCTAAATCAATCTGCAATTTATTTATATCTCTTATACTCTCAGCTTTAATTCTAACAAAACCGCTTATCGATTTATTAAAAATATCAAAATCAATGTTTATATCATAAAATGATACTCTATATGACGAACGATTCTCATTCAAATTACCGATTAAAAAGTTATTCTGAGTTAATTCTGGTAGATCATATTGATTTCCATGAGGCCTATTTTCTTGACATGGAAGCAAGGTAAGTAGTAATAAACTAAAAATTATTTTTTTCATAATATGTTCTTGTTTTAAGTAGGTTGTCTGCAAAAATGATATAATAGAGGATTATACAAAAAAGAAACCATAGTACAATTGCAAAAGCTTCTTTAATTAAAAATAGAATGTACACTGAAGCTAAATAAACAAGCCACTTTATCCAATTAGGTTGACTCCAAAGCCTAAGAAAAAAATTCATGTTTAAGTTTACGAAAGAATTTTAAAGCTTGCCCTCTTTTCTCATTTTCTCTCTTATAGAAGTTGCAGAAATTTCACCAATTTCGTTTGGAGGTATATGTTCTATTATTTCATAACCTACACCTCTTCCATAGTTAACGGATTCAATATCAGGAATGATAGATGTAATTACTCTTCCATCAGCTATTAAATCTTTTAGTTCTCCTTCGTGAACCATTTTTTCAATTTCTTTAGCTGTCCACGGATTATTTTCATCTGGTTTGACATCTCTTATAGCAAGCCAAACATTTTTGCCTTCTTTTAATCTTTCATTAATTAACCAAAGATGTCCTTTGTGGAGGGGTTGCCAGCGACCAACAAACATTGAATATTTCATATTTTTACCTTTTTTGTATGTGTTTATTATCTATTAAATAAGATACAATTTGTTCTGCAGCTTCATTAATAGAAATTGTATTATTTATGACATGTATTTCTGCATTCTCTGGAGGCTCATAGGGTGAGCTTATTCCTGTAAAATTCTTTATTTCACCTTTACGTGCTTTAGCATACATTCCTTTAGGATCTCTTTTTTCACAGATTTCTAATGAACTATCAATAAAAACCTCTAAAAATTGCCCGTTTTCCAATAGCTCTCTAACCAATTTTCGATCAGATTTAAATGGAGAAATAAAAGCTGAGAGAACAATAATCCCTGCGTCAAGAAAAAGTTTTGAGACTTCTCCAATCCTACGAATATTTTCTACACGACTTTTCTCATCAAATCCCAAATCCTTATTTAATCCATGTCTTACATTATCTCCATCTAAAAGATAAGTATTGAGATTCATATTAAATAATTTATGTTCAACAATATTAGCTATAGTTGATTTACCGCTTGCAGAAAGGCCGGTAAACCATAATAAAAATGGTTTTTGGTTTAATTGTTTAATTCTATCCGAATTTTGAATTGTTGTTTTGTGCCATACTACATCACCCATTTCTTATCTCCCTAAATAACTTGAGTGAAATAATACATAATTAATTGATAATATTATATATTTTTTTATATATGTTTTTTGCCTCAATATAAATATTGTGAAATTTTTTATAATCTTGAGAAATATTATTTTTCAATTTAAAAAATTTAGTAGAATTATTTACATTGTTGTACCAATGCTTACCCCAAATACCGTCATTTGGATGTTCTCCTTTTGGCCATGAAAGCATACTTTGTTGAAAGTCTATTTCTAAAAAATTACACCAATCATTTATTTTTTTTTCTGGATTTTTTAAAAAATCCTCAGAATCAATAACATGAAATTTTAATTTTTCCTTTTTTAAAAACTTTATAATTGATAATTGTTGCGGATATCCTAAATCTGTCAAGCTAGTTAGTATATTCTTTTTGATATAAGAGTTTATTACAAATTTTGGATGTCGAATTAAAATACAATTTTGAAAATTTTTTATCCATGATAAATCCTTTTCTGATAATAGGTGATGCGCCATATGTTTTTGATACCATATTTTACCCCCGTCTGGAATATCTGAAGTAAGGCTTTTGGTTATGAGGTGATAATTTGTTTCATATGTATTAATAATTTCCTCTCTCAAAGGATGATTTAATCCAGTTTCTTTTAAATAATGAGCGTACAAAGGCTCATCAGAAACAATTGTGTCAGACCTTGATGACCAAGACCGCATTAGTGCAGTAGATATATTTCTTGGTCCTGACCAACAAGCTATTTTCATCTTAGTCTATATATTTTAGAATTTCTTTATTGTATAAAATTCTAATTTTATTGACCAACGAGTGAATATTAGTTGATCGTAATTTTCTCTTTTCTAATTTTGAGACAGGAATAATTCCAGCAAATGTTCCTGTAACAAAAGCTTCATCACAGTTTTTGATATCTTCAAATGTAAAGTCAATTTCAGAGCATTGAATATTATTATCTCTACAAACCTTAATGGCTTTTCCCCTAGTAATCCCATTTAAGCAGTATTCACCAGTAGAAGTTAAAACCGTATTATTTTTAATAAAGAAAAGGTTAGTAGAGTTGCAAGTGCTAATATAACCATTCAAATCATTCATTATACCTTCATCATAACCAAGCTTATTTGCTTCAATGCTAGCTAAAATACAATTTAATTTACTTAAAGTATTATAATGAGGGCTTAGTATTCTATCATTAGGCCTAATATTACTTACTCTACCAATTTTTAAGCCTTCTAGATATATATCAGGATTTGTTTTTTTATATTCAGGGATAATTACCAAATTAATTGGACCTACATTAGCATTTGGATTTTGATATGGGGTTATCTTATTTCCCCTTGATATAATTAAGCGAATATGAACATTATCTTTCATATTGTTCTTATCGATAACTTTAATTATTTCATCAATAATTTCTTTTTTTGTGTAGCTGATATCCATTGAAATACCTTTTGCGCTAGCAAATAATCTATCTAAATGATCTTCAATAAAAACAAGTTTTGAGCTATGTAAACGAATACCTTCCCAAACACCGTCTCCAAGTAAAAATCCGCTATCAAAAACAGAGATTTTGGCTTTATTTCTAATATAAAGCTCTCCATTAATATTGATAAAAATATCCTCATTTTTTGGATTTTCTATAAATGAATGACTTCCCATACTTGTGGGCCCACAGGGACTTGAACCCCGAACCTGCGGATTATGAGTCCGTTGCTCTAACCAATTGAGCTATGGGCCCTAAGTTGTTAATTTATAGTCTATATAATCACATATATAATGATATATAGCCTGATGCAATGTTTGAATATTATCAGTTTTGTGGGATGGACACAATACACAATATTTAGATATTTTTGCTAGTGAATTTGTATTTTGACCGGTAAGAGATATTGTTGTAGCACCAATCTCATTTGCAAATTCTACAGCACTTATTATATTTTTGCTTTCTCCTGAAGTAGAAAAACTAAATAATATATCATTTGCCTTTAAAATACCTTCTATTTGTCTAGAAAAAATTTTATTAAAACCTAAATCATTTCCAGCTGCAGTAATAACCGATGAATCAGTTGTAAGAGCAATTGCTGGTAATGATTTTCTATTTTTTGAAAATCTTATGATTAGTTCGGCAACAAAATGTTGTGCATCTGCGGCACTTCCACCATTTCCAATAGTATATAAAGTTCCAGAATTTGATGATAATTTTTTATACAGAAGATCCGCAATGTTTTCAACCTCAAGCTTAAGATCATCTCCGTATAATAAATGAAGACTATCTATTAATTCTAATATTTTCTTTTTAAACATAGAATGTTAAGTTACATTTTAATTTTACATGAAAAAAACAATTTTAATAGCAGGTGGAGCAGGTTTTATTGGCTCCAATCTAATTCAATCATTAATTGATAGTTATAATATTGTATGCGTCGACAATTTCCTTACTGGTAGCAAAAAAAATATAGACAATTTCTTAAAACACCAAAATTTTCAACTTATCAATTCGAATATTCAAGATCTAGATTATATTAAATGTGATTTTATATACAACCTTGCATGTCCAGCCTCTCCAGTTTGGTATGATAGATATCCTATCGAAACGATTAAAGCATGCACCGAGGGAGTATTCAATTTAGTAGATATTGCAATAAAAAATAATGCAACTATGTTTCACGCATCTACTAGTGAAGTATATGGAAATCCTTTAGTTTCTCCACAAAATGAAGATTATTTTGGCAATGTAAATTCATATGGACCTCGGTCGTGTTATGATGAAGGTAAAAGATGTGCGGAAGCAATCTTATACAGTTACCAAAATGAAGCTAATTTTTACATTGGTAGAATTTTTAATACCTATGGACCAAAAATGCAGATTAATGATGGTAGAGTAATTTCAAATTTTATCACACAATCTTTGAAAGGTGATGATATAACAATTTATGGCGATGGTACTCAAACTAGATCTTTTTGCTTTATTGATGATATGATTGAATTTTTAAAGTCATTAATTGATAGTGATGTCGTTATAAAAAAGCCTTTCAATATAGGCAATAATAAAGAGTATGAAATAAAAGATGTAGCTGAAAAAATAATTGAAAAAACTCATTCAACATCTAAGATTATATTTCTGGATTTACCTGAAAATGATCCATTGCAAAGGAAGCCCGATTTAAAATTCACCTTTGAACAATTTGGCTGGAAACCTAAAATTCAATTGAATGAAGGAATTGAGATGTCAATTCCATTTTTCTTTGATGAAATAAATTGAGGGAAAGATGATAAAAAATATTTATGAAAAAAGTGTTGGTATAGTTGGTCAAGGATTTGTTGGTTCTTCTATCAGAAATTTTTTTGAAAATAAAATTCCATTATATACTTTTGACATCAATGGTCGCTGCAATTGTAAAACATTAGATGACTTAGTAAAAGAATCTGAATTGATTTTTGTATGTTTACCAACTCCAATGAAAAAAAATGGTGTATGCGACCTTTCTATTGTTGAAGAGACAATCGAAAGAATATTCAACTTAGCCCAAAATAAAACTATTATTATTAAATCTACTATTCCGCCAGGAACTACCGATTACCTTATAGATAAATTTAGTGATTCAATAGTTTTTAATCCTGAGTTTCTTACAGAGGCAAATGCAGCTGAAGATTTTAAAAATCAAGATCGTATTATTGTAGGAGGATATGGAGATTCCGCAGAAGAAGTATATAATTTTTTTAAACATTTTTTTACTCACAGCAAAATAGTATTATGTTCCCCCAAAGAAGCTGAATTAACTAAATATATTACTAACACTTTTCTTTCTACAAAGGTTGCTTTTGCCAATGAAATTTTCAGACTCTGTGATCATTTAAATGTAGATTATAGTGCTCTTACTGATATATTTACTCTGGATGAAAGATTAGGTAAGTCTCATTGGAGCGTTCCTGGTCCAGATAATAAATATGGTTTTGGAGGTTCTTGTTTTCCTAAAGATATTAATGCTTTGATTAATTTTTTCAGTCAGAATAATATAGAATCCCCTATTTTAAAATCTGTATGGCATAGAAACATTAATATTGACAGACCTGAACAAGATTGGAAAAATTTAGTTGGTCGTGCTGTTTCAAATGATTTAGAAAATGATTAAGCGATCATTTGATATTATTTTCAGTTCTTTTTTCATGATTTTATTATCTATACCATTTTTATTAATTGCTTTTATCATTTTTTTAGAAATTTTAGAAAACCCAATTTTCATTCAAAAAAGAAATGGAATGAATGGGGAAAGATTTAAAATGTATAAATTTAAGACAATGAAAGTGTCTGAAGATGGCGTTAATAATTTCACTCAAGTAACATCAAATGATTCAAGAGTAACATTTACTGGTTCTTTTTTGCGAAAGTACTCTTTAGACGAACTTCCTCAATTGATTAATATTTTCTTAGGCAGTATGAGTGTTGTAGGTCCAAGGCCACACCCAATAGCATTAGATGAAAAATTTAAAAATAAGGTTAAAAATTATATGCATAGATATAATGTAAAGCCTGGTCTAACTGGATTAGCACAGGTTAATGGTTTTAGAGGGGAGACTGATACATTAGAAAAAATGAAATTAAGAGTTAATAAAGATCTTGAATATATAAATAAAGGTTATGGATTTTTTTCTGATATTTTTATAATACTATCAACACTTGGAGTTTTTTTTAGGGGAGAATAGACTGCACTGAAACTTATATACAAGTTTAATCTTCTTTAAAAGTATTTGGTAAAGCGATTAGATTTTATAAAGCTATCTTTAATTATTTTTTTTTCACTATCAGAAATAATAAACTTATTCTTACGATAATTACCTTTAGCTCTTGTATTCAGTTGATTAAATGGTATTCCAAGTTGTTTTGTAACCTCATTTAATTCTTCTTCTAAATTTTCATATTTAAGTATTTTATTTACCATAAGCTCACCATTTTCATCTGTATAATCACTGTAATTACATGGAAATTGTTTTTTTGTAATATATTCTTTCCAATCTGAAACTAATCCTCTTTGTTGTTTCATATTAAATTCTGAAATGCACTTATCGATCGGATTTCTTTCAACGCAAAATTTAAAATAATTATTAAAAACATCATCCCCTATTTTTTCACGTATATAGCGAGCAGATGAGTGTTGTTTATACTTTACTGTAATCTTTTCTAGAAAATGGTATGAGCGATAGAAAGCCCTTATAAAATACTTATTATTAAATTTTGGCTCATTTTTGAACCTAGGAAAAAATTTCGCCCACGAATAAAGATCATTCTTTGGCTGGTGTCCCTCGATTCTCGGAAAAACATTTGAACATATATCTTTTTCATCAAGAAATTTGTTTAAATCAACAATAATAGAGCTTCCTGCCGTTTTAGAAGTTTTAACAAAAATAAACTTATATTTGTGACTTATGATCATTTCTAATAAAAATTGATTGAAAAAATTCTTTAATTACAAGATATAAAAATTTTGGAATAATAACAAAATACCTCCCAAACAATCGTCTTGGTTCTTGAATTAGTCTATATAGCCATTCTAAACCCATTTTTTGTATTATCTTTGGAGCATATTTAATTGATCCAGAATGGTAATCAAATGCTGCCCCCACACCAATCATTATTTTTGAATTAAAAGAATTATAATTTTTAAACATAAATAATTCTTGCTTTGGGCATCCCAATCCTACCCATATTATATCTGGATTTAATAAATTAATCTTATTTATTATCTGTCTTAATTCATCTGGTTTTTGTTCTCTGAAAGGCGGACTATGCATTCCAACGATATTTGACTTGTATTTTTTTTCAAAATTATCTTTTAATTTTTTCAAAACATCATTTGTACTTCCATAAAAGTAATGAGTTAAATTTTCATTTTTTGTTTTACAAAGAAATAAATCCATAACTTCGGGGCCAAAACATCTCTCTATATTTTTAGAACCTTTAATTTTTGAATACCAAACGAGGGGTACTCCGTCTGGTATATTTAAGTATGCGTTTTTGTATGCTAAATAAATATTTTCATTATTATGAGATTCAATTAAACCGTGCACTCCAGCTGCAGTGATATAACCCTTAAAATTTTTTTCCTTGGACTTAATTGTTAGGTCTTTAATTAAGTTTTTCATAGAAATTTGAGCTATTTCTATTCCATATATGTTTTTTTTATCCATACTTTATAATTTTTCCTAAGGGATTTCTTGAAATATTAATTTATGAAAAAATTTAATAAATCTATGATTAGAGAATATAAATTATTATTATAAATTCTCATTTAAGAGAAATATTATATTTGTTATTAAAATAGTTAAAATTATACATAAGTAAATAAATGCAAGAAAATTATAATAATAAAGATTTCTTTGATCAGCCTTTAAAAATTGAACGATTCTTTAATGCAATTAAATTAAATACTTATAGGATATTATTTGCTCTATTTTTAGGAATTTGTTTATGGGCTTATTACTACTATACTGTCGATAGAACTTACGGTGTAAAAGCCATGATTCAAGTAAAGGAATCAACTAGTTCAACAATGTCAGTTGAGAATCTTATGGTTGGTGGTAATGACCGTGTGAATTTAAACGAAGAAATAAATATTTTTCTATCGAACTCTAGCATTAAAAAACTTATTAATAGATTGCAAATTAATTTATTGGTTAACGAAGAGAATTATCAGTTTGATAAAAGTGGATTAATTGATATTCCACACTTGACAATTTATGATTCTAATTTTACGACTTCCGCTTCAATTTCAACTTCAGATTCATTTCTTTATCAAAATTTAATTGAAACCATTTTTCAGATTACTAAAAACGAAGGTGGATATAGTATTTTATTGGATGGAGAGGAGTATGATAATTTAAATTTTAATGAAACACATTTTTTTGAAAAATTTGCTATTAGAATTTCTCATATTAATGGTTTAAATGTTGGTGAAAGCATTAAAATTACTCATCATCCAGAAGATTATTATATAGATAAAATTAAGGGCATGATAAAAATAAACCCTGTAATTGTCACTAATCTTTCATGGAATCAAGGATCGTTATTGAATGTTTTTAGCCAGGCTAATAATGTTGAATTTGCCAAAAGATTAATAGATAATGCATGCCTCTTATACATAGAAAATAGTATTGCATATAATGTTGCTGAGGCTGAAAAATCTTTAGATTATTTAAATTTACAGATCACTAGAGTTGAAGAAAATTTGAGATTATCAGAGATAGATCTGAACAATTTCCAATCCAATAATTCAACCATTAATTTTGATTTAGAAGTACAATCAATTATTAATCAATCAAATAATTTAACCTCTCAGATTATTCAATTAGAATCTAAAAAGGCTGAGCTTTCAAGTTTATACTTACCATCAAATAATATTATTAAAAATGTTGATTTTCAAATAAATGAACTTAATGATCAATTAATTGATCTTGACAAAAAAATCAAACAACTCCCAAAAAAACAACAAGAGTTTTTACAGTTAACTAGAGAAGTTACTCTGAATAAGGATATTTTTGAGAAATTACTTGAGAAAAGAATAGAATTTTCACTAATCGAAGCATCGACCATTGGTAATGCAAGAGTAATTGATAAAGCTTTTGTTACTGGTAAAATGTCTCCAAGATTATTTAATTCTTTTATAATCGCAATTATTTTGTCTTTTGCCTTATCTATTACAATTATTGTTATACATACATACTTTTTTGATCGAATATCGCTTCCTTCAGAAATACAGTCATATGATAATAGCTTATCAATTCTTGGAATGATTCCTGATTTTAGTAATCATAAACCAAAAATAATATCTGATTTTAATAATGATAGCATGCAAAGCATAGCAACTAACATTAATATAATAGCTTCCCAAAGTGACAAAAAAAATACTTGCATTGAAGTAATCAGCGCAACTGAATCTGTTGGTAAGTCCTCAGTATCTATGATGATAGCTAATAATCTATCATTATTAAGTAAAAAAGTTTTATTGATTGATTTAGATTTATATAAAGGCCGACTCGGTAAATTTGTTGACCAAACAACTTCGATAAGTGAAGGTGAATTTACTTCAACTGAAAATTTTGAAAAATATAAAGTCAATGATTTTTTATACTTTACTCCTCGAGTAAAAATTGACCCAAACAAAACATTACCATTTTTAGAGTCCCCCTATTTTAATGATTTTATATCTAGGGCAAAAAATAATTTTGATTATATTGTGATAGATACACCACCAATCTTATATAAATCTGATGGTATATCTATCGCTAAATATTCTGATATAATTCTACCAATCTTTAGACAAAATGTTTCTAGATTAATACATATCAAACAATTAAAAGACATAATGAAGTTGAGCAACATTAGTTTTCAATATATTATTTTTAACGGTATTAAAAAACTTTCTGCATATTACTATTCAGATTATGATTATTCTTCTTATAAGTATTATGCTAGTGATTATAGCTACGAGGAAACAGATGACAAATAAATTTATTATAATATTTTTATCATTTTTAATTATTTGCTGTAATTCATCCTTCACTCCAGGAATAAATGAACCATCATCAAGAAGAGATATTGTATATATACCAGAAATGGATGTATCAGTTAAAATTATTGATATTAACCTAAAACTTTTAAATACTATAAACCAAAATGTAAAAATTGAAAATTATACTATAAGCCCGGGCGATGTTTTAACTTTTACCGTTTGGGGGTTAAATGATCTTTTCCCACAAAGTGGTATTGGAGGATCATCAACAAATCCTTTAAATTCCAGGCAGGTAGGAACAAACGGAGAAATTTTCTTCCCATATGTTGGAAAAATTAAGTTAGAAGATTTAACAGTTGAGGAAGCAAGAGATTTAATATCTTTTTCACTATCTAAAAAATTTGTTGATCCGCAAATTGATTTAACAATTTCAAAATTTAATGAAAATAGAAAAGCTTATCTTCTAGGTGAGTTTTTAAAACCACAACCAATCTATATAGGAATTGAAACAGTTACTCTAACAGATGCAATCGGTATGGCAAGCGGCTTAGACCCTAAATTTTCAAATGCCAAAGAAATATATATAATAAGATCAAGTGATAATGAAGATATAATTTATAGACTCAATTTAAGTTCTTCTGAAAAGTTTTTAATAGCTAACAACTTTTACTTACACCCAAAAGATGTTGTTTATGTTTCTGCTTCAAGTGTTACTAAATGGAACAGGGTATTTGCACAAATTTTCCCTTTTGCCGGGTTCCTAAATCAAGTAGATAATATTCGCGATTAAAATAATGATATTAAAAAAGTTTAAAGAATCGCTATTCATCAAACAATCTTACAAAAAAAACTTTCAAAAAATAATAATTGCAAGTACAGGAAGATCTGGATCAACTTTTTTATGGAACAATCTAAGTTACTTTTTTATTAAAGAGTATTCTAGATTTTCTTTCAATATTGAAAGCACTGATTTAAAGAGAGTAGCATACGGCTCTAACAAAGTGAAAAAGAATGAACTTAATTTAAATTATTTTCAAAAAAGACTAGTTAGAACTGTAAGAGATTGGGATTCCGATATCAATAATTCTAATATTTTTAAAAAAAATATAATTATTAAAACACATGACATTTTCAATATTGATAATCCAGAAATAAAATATATATTTATTTTCAGAGATCCATTAGCAATTCTTACTTCAATGCTGCATAAAATTGATAATAATGAAAGTAGTTTTATATCAAATCATTTAAAACATTTAAGGAGTAAATACACAATCAATCAAATTTTGGAAAAAGATATCTTGAACTACAAATCAATGTCAAAATCTTTTATTGAAAATAAAACGAAAAATAATATACTGTTTATTGATTTTAACAGTCTTAAAAAATCAGAAGAAGTTTTGAATGAATACTTAGGTTTTGAGATATCACTTCCGGAGCTCAATGATAAAGAATATCATCCATTAATTTCAAAATTAGATTCAAGACTTAAACATTCTTTAATTGAGACTTATGACGAATTAAGAAATTGTTTAGTTTACGAAGATAATCAAGTTTTGAAATGAATATTCTGATTTTATGTAAGGCAAATTATTGTAGAAGCCCCGTTTGTGAAAAAATGTTAAAATCGAAATTAAGTAATGATTTTCAGGTTCAATCTAGAGGCATAATAGATTTTTTTAGATCATCTATGCACAAAGAATCAATTAATTATTTACAATCGAAAGGTTATACAGACTTACTTCATAACCCCAAAAAAGTTTCTAAAGAGACCCTAAATAAATCTAATTTAATATTTAGTTTGGATTTTGAGGTTGCTCAATTTATTCAGAATAATTATCCTAATGTTGTAAATAAAATGCGAATGTACAATTTTTTAAACAATAAAATTTCAACTATTGATCCCATTGGTTTTAATAGAGATAAATATATAAATATTATGGATAATTTAAATTTATGTTCAGATTTGATTGCAGAATGGATAAATAAAGAAAGTGAAAATCATAATGTTTATTGATTTTGATAAAAAATTTATATTTATAAAAACATTAAAAACTGGTGGAACATCTATAAGTAAAATGTTAAGAAATCAGTATACCCCAGTTAACAACAACAATGAGTTTAAGGGGTTTACATTTTATAAAGAGAACGCTTTACAAATAAGAAGAGGCACAAATATTCTCAATGAAAAGATTCAAACTGGTCATATAGAATTTAATTTAATTAAAAAATATTTTTGTAATGATATCGAAAATTATTTTATTTTTAGTGGATTGAGGAATCCATTCGAGGTAGAACTTTCTAGAATTCTTTATTTAGCTAATTTTACAAAAAAACCATCTTTTAATTCTCTTAAAATATCTAGAAAAGTAAGACCAATCATATGCAATACCTTTAAACATAACAAATATTTCTTTTCACAGTTTATTAAAAATACAAGACCATATAATTTTATGTGTTTATATAATGGGGAAGATATGTCTAATGATCACATAAGACTCGAGAACATAAATGAAGATTGGGAAAGAATTTGTAACAAAATTGGAATAAATTATGAAAAAGTTCTACACCTTAATTCAAATAAATCTGCCTATAATGATTTCAATTACAGTAAACTTTTTTCAAAAAAGAATATTCAATTGATAAATAATAAATATTCTGAAATTTTTAAAAAATATGAATATCAACTTCCAAATAAATTTAAATAAGAAAATAAAATCGTATAAATGTTTAAGATAGCTAATAAATACAATAATAAAATTTTAAAGATTGAAAAAAAATTAGCATCATATAAATTCAAAAATATTTTATTTAGACTACGATTATTTTTTATACGCAAAAACACAAATTCTTCAAGAGTATTCATTTATTCACCCGGTAAAACTGGAACATCATCAGTTCACACAACTTTATCTAATTTCTATTTTAAAAAATTTGATAAAGAAATAAGACGTGATTCAAGAGTTAAAGTAGAGAAAAATGTTTTAAAGAGTCATCAAATTTTTCCACCCCTCGCAAATGAAACTGAAAAATATAAAAATATATATTTTGTCCAATTCAGAGAACCAATTTCAAGAACACTTTCAGATTTAAATGAAAATTCATTAGACAAGATATTTGATGAAAATAATGAATTAATAATTAAGAATTTCAACAATGAGTTTTCAAAATCATTAAACTCTTATTTTAATTGGTGGAACAAATTTTTCATTGATTTTAAAATCAATGATTATTTTTCGTCTATACAAAAGCACGGTTTTGCAATAATCAATTTAGATAAAAAAAATATTATGGTTTTTCAGTTGACGGAGGATTTAAATAATACTTTTAGTAGAATTGTAAACAAAATATTTGATACTAAATTAAATTATAATATTCTTTCATCTGAAAGAATAACTAAAAGTTTTTTATTAAAAAATGAAATTGAAAAAGTTAAAAAACAAAAATTTGATATATCATTTTTAAAAGAAGTCTATAAAAATAAATATGTAAATCAACTATACTCCGACGATCAGTTAAATATTTTTATCGATAAGTTTACTAATAAATAAATATTTGACATGTTATTGCAAATTAAAGACTCTCCATTTATATCAAGATTAGTTTTCAGGTATCTAAGCTTGTTCTTAGCATTTGTTCATATTTTAATTTTTTTACCTTTTTTATCAGGGGTAGAGCTTGCTATATTTTTTTTATTTAAATCTTTTCACGATACTTTAAAAAGATTATTTGCAGGTCTAAGTGGGATAAGGTATTATCATAAAAATTATATTATCAATAATCGTACTAGTGAAAATATTGTTACCCATTTTTATTATCATTTTTTGTGTTCTTTGTTAGCAGCATTAATTGTCGCACTATTGATATATTTAGATGCTAATACATATAATGTTTTTAATAAGTTTATTTCTCTTACATTACAAGACTATATATTTTTTATAATATGGATTTCAACTTCCCTATCTGTTATTCCAGCAAATTTCATTGCTCAGATATTTAAATATTACAAATTAACAGGATTTTTTGCGGTTTTTTCATCAACTTTTTTAACTACAATAGTAGCATTTATTTTTTATTTTTTTTCTGAAATTACATTATCAACTTTTCTTTTTTCATTCGCTATTGGTAATCTTTTAAATTTTTTAATAGTCACTTTTTTCATATATCGTATAACAAAAATAAAAAGAATACCTAGTGCGCCTTTTCATGTCTTTGTTAAAACGGCTAATATTAAAGAGAGCTTATTGGGCTTTACAAATACTGCAAGATGGCAATCAATATTATGGTATTTATCAATTACTAATGATGATAGGCTTATAATTATATTCGGCTTTTTTAATTATTTCTTCCCGCTTATTTTTTTCCCATCAAGTGCAATATTTTCTTCACTAAGAAGCAAATTTTTTGAAATTATCGATTCCAAAAATAGTATTAACCTTAAAGCTTTTATTAACAACGTTACAAAATTGAATCTATTTTATTTTTCTATAGTATTTATTATTTTTTTAGCTTTATTTTTAGTTAACTTGAATTACAATTTTTCAGATAAATTTGCACAATTTGAATTCTTAAAATTTTCTGACGAATTAATTTATATTTTTCTGTTTACTTTTTTATCATTAATTATATCAGTCTTTTTTTTCAAATCTTTAGAGGGAACAGCTGCTGGTCTTAAAAAATTTGATGCAATGATTTTAATTAATATTATAACTATAGCTTCATTGTTATTCATTGTTTATTTGTTTGACAGTAATGACAGTATTATGCCATGGATCTATGCAATTTTTATTTCTCAAATTTTGAGAAGTTTTTTACTTAATATTTATTTAGTAAAATTTTTAAGGATTATTTAGATGTTTAGTTTTTTAGACTTCATTGTTTTTTTATTAATAACATTTTACAGTAATCCTTTATCTTTAGAATTCATTCCAAATGAAATATTTGTTCCATTACTTTTTTTGATTTCTTTCCGCTACATAAGTGTTATAAAAATAGATATATATACCACTGTTTTTTTTATAATAATTTTATTATCAATCTTTTCCCATTTTTTCAATTTCAGAATTTCATTTATGAGAGATATTGGACTATTTATAACTATGCTAACTAGCTTTATAATTATTAGCTCTAAAGGTGAAAAATTTCTCATGTCTTTCGTTAAGGTTGTTTACCTCTTAACTTTATTGAGTTTCCCATTTTGGTTATTATTTAATTTTTTGATTTTATTGTTTGGATTAGATGCAGTAATCGAATTTTTTAAAATTTTATCTTATGAATATTCTGGAATTTCAGATGAATTGTATCTAAAGCAAAATGATAGATTTAATTTTTTAGGTTTTTTTAATTTTACTAATAATCCAACTTTATATTTTAGGAATTTCGGATATATGTGGGAGCCTGGACAATTTGCGGCTTATATATCTTATAGTTTAATATTTATGGATATACTTAAAACTAAGTTTTCAATAAAGATTTCTAAAAAATATTATTATGTTCATTATTTAGGTATAGTTTCGTCGTTTTCTACTGCTGGATATATTGTAATGTTTTTTCATGTTGTTATTTCTAATTTGCTTGAATCATTAGAAAAGGTAGGTTCAATATTCAGTAATAAATTTGGTTATATAGTATTATTCACTATAGGTTCAATAATTTTTTCAATTAACTCAGATTTTATTTATTCTAAAATTTTGAATCAATTCAGCACAGATATTACTAACTATAATTATTATGCAGGGAGATTGAATATAGCATTCATGTTTCAGCAAATAATGCAAAATCCATTATTTGGAAGTGGATCTTACATGCTTTCTACAACAGATATATTTGCCACATTAACATTCAGTTCAATTAATGGATACCTTGTATTTGCAAGATCATGGGGATTGATCGCTTTTATTTTAATGAACCTAATTACTTATTTTAGCTTACGTTACTGTTTTAACGATAATAGAGTAGTTTTAACATATTTTATTTTGTTTATATTAATTTCAATGAGTCAAAATCTATTCCTATCATTTCTTTCATATATACTAATGTTTTTCTACAATTATAATTATACTTCAAAAGAATTAAATTATAGATGATGATATCAATAATAACTCCATGTTTTAATGCTGAAAAAACAATAGAAAAAACAATTTTATCAGTTATAAGTTCAAAAACAAAAGATACAGAATATATCATAATTGATGGAGGTTCTTCGGATGGCACAGTAGATATAATTAAAAAATATGAGAAGCATATTGACATCTTTATTTCAGAAAAAGATGATGGAATGTATCATGCCATCTCCAAAGGGATAGAAAAATCTTCTGGGGATATTATTGGATGGTTAAATGCAGATGATATATATTTACCTTGGACTTTATCAGCAGTTCAAGAAATTTTCAATAATTTTAATGAAGTCAAATGGTTAACAGGTTTGCCTGGATTTTGTAATGAAAATGGTCAATATACTGGAATAAGATCTAATGCATCAGCTTATATAAATTCTTTAATGCGCAAAGGATGGTACCAAGACGGATTGCTTGGACATATTCAACAAGAAAGTACATTTTGGCGAAAAGAGTTATATTATACTTCTGGTGGTTTAGATTTAAGTCTAAAATATGCAGGAGACTTCAAGTTATGGACATCTTTTGCTAAAGAAGCTGATTTATTTCACTTACATATCCCGCTTGCAGCTTTTAGGAAGGGAAGAGGAAGTCAAATTTCATTAAAATTTAGTAAAGAATATAATAATGAGGTTTATAGTGTCAGTCGCTTAAATTTTTTAGTAAGATTATTTAAAAAAATCAATGAAAATTCCCTTATTTTAAATTCTATTTTTAAATTTTTTGTTTTTGGTAAAACAAAAATTATAGGTTTTTCACAACCTCAAAACAAATGGAAAATTGTAAATATGTATTTAAACTGTTCTAAAAACTCTATAAAAGATTTAAGATTAGCATTTTTTTTATATAGAAAATAACCTAGTTTTTGTGGTTATATTTAATACTTTTATTATTATTTTAATTAGTTAATATACATGGTGTTATGATTAAAGTTAAAAAAGCACTGATCACAGGTATTACAGGACAAGATGGTTCGTATTTAGCTGAATTCCTTTTAAAAAAAGGTTATGAAGTTCACGGAATCAAAAGAAGGTCATCTTCATTCAATACCTCCAGAATTAATCATTTGTATTATGACAAAAATTATAATGGAAAGTTTTTTATTCACTACGGAGATTTAACTGACTCCCATAATTTAACAAATCTAATTAGTGAAATTGAACCAGATGAAATTTACAATTTAGGTGCTCAAAGTCACGTTTCTGTTAGCTTTGATATTCCTGAATATACAGCTGATGTTAATGCAACTGGCTCATTGAGAATTTTAGAAGCTATAAGAACTCTTGGTATGACTAACAAAGTAAAATTTTATCAAGCGTCATCGTCAGAATTATTTGGTCTTGTTCAAGAAACTCCTCAAAAGGAAACAACACCATTTTACCCAAGATCACCATATGCTGTAGCTAAACTTTTTGCGTATTGGATTACTATAAATTACAGAGAATCTTATGGTATATTTGCATGTAATGGGATTTTATTCAATCATGAGTCTCCCAGAAGAGGTGAAACATTTGTAACAAGGAAAATTACCAGAGGTTTGTCAAGAATTGCAGTAGGAATTGATGATTGTCTTTATATGGGTAATATCGATTCAAAAAGAGATTGGGGGCATGCAAGAGATTACGTTGAGATGCAATGGCTAATGCTTCAAGAAGACAAGCCTAACGACTTCGTAATTTCTACTGGTCAGCAATATTCTGTTCGTGAGTTTATTAAATGGTCTGCGGAAGACTTAGGAATTGAATTAGAATTTATCGGAGAAGGAATTAATGAAGTGGGTCAAATTAAATCAATAAATAATAAAGATCTTCAAAATAATTTAAGTCCAGGCGATATAATAGTTAGAATAAGTGAAAAATATTTTAGGCCAGCTGAAGTAGATACATTGTTAGGAGATTTTTCTAAAGCGGAAAAAGAATTAAATTGGTCACCCCGAACTACCACACGAGAAATGTGTAAAGAGATGACATTAAGTGACTTTGAGCAAGCCAAAAAAGATATTTTTTTAAAGAATCATAATTTTGATTATGACCAATCTAAGGAATAGCAATACAAAAAAGGTTTTCGTTGCAGGTCACAATGGAATGGTTGGGAGTGCTATTTGCAGAAAACTATCTTCGTTAAATTATCAAATTATTACTAGGTCAAAAGATGAATTGGACCTTAAAAGTCAGAATGATGTACTTACTTTTTTCTTGAATGAAAGACCTGAAATTGTTTATCTAGCTGCTGCAAAAGTAGGAGGAATAAGTGCAAATGATAATTTTCCTGCTGACTTCATCTATGATAATTTGATGATTCAATCAAATATTATTCATGCTTCATTTATTTCTAAGGTTGAGAAACTCCTTTTTCTTGGTAGCTCATGTATTTATCCTAAGATGGCTAGTCAACCTATTGATGAAAATCAACTCTTAACAGGAAAGCTGGAAGAAACAAATGAGCCTTATGCTATTGCAAAAATAGCTGGTATAAAAATGTGCGAAAGTTATAACAGACAGTATGGTACTGATTTTAGATCTGTTATGCCTACTAATCTTTATGGACTAAATGATAATTATGATTTAAATAATTCTCATGTAATTCCAGCGTTAATACGAAAGATTCACAAAGCAAAAGTCGATAGTACAAATGTAACTATTTGGGGTTCAGGGAAACCTTTTAGAGAATTTTTGTACGTCGATGATTTAGCTGATGCTTGTCATTTTATTATGACTCTGTCGAAAGATAGCCTATCTGATTTTGTCCCTGAAAGATTGTCACATATTAATATTGGTACGCAAAAAGATATTAGTATTAAAGATCTAGCTATTTTAATTGGGGAGGTTGTAGGTTTTAAAGGAAAATTTATTTTTGATAGTAACATGCCGGATGGAACAATGAAAAAATTAATGAATTCTTCAATACTACATAATATGGGTTGGAAACCCAAGTTTACTCTTAAAGAAGGCCTTGAGCTTTCATATAATGATTTTTTAAATAATAAAAATCTAAGATATTAAAAATAGTTTAATATCTGTATTCATCTTTTTTATAAGGACCACCAACTTTAACACCAATATATTTTGCTTGAGATTTTGTTAGTTTTGTTAAATCTGCATCCAAGTGTTTTAAATGAATTCTTGCAACTTCTTCATCTAATTTTCTAGGTAAATCATAAATTCCTGTTAAAGGTTTATTTTTTGCTAAAAATACTTGGGCTAACACTTGATTTGAAAAAGAAGTAGACATTACAAAACTAGCATGCCCTGTTGCGCATCCTAAATTAACTAATCTACCTTCTGCTAATAAGAATATTTGCTTACCATTTTTGAAAGTATAGCGATCAAGTTGTGGTTTTATTTTATCTCTCTTTGCTCTTGATTTATTTAATGCATCAACTTGAATTTCATTATCAAAATGTCCAATATTACAAATAATGGCCTGATCTTTCATTTTTCTCATGTGATTTAAAGTAATTATATCTTTATTTCCTGTTGTTGTAACAAAAATATTTCCTCTTTTCAAAACATCTTCTAGTCTTCTGACTTCAAATCCTTCCATTGCTGCTTGAAGAGCGCATATTGGATCAATTTCTGTAACAATTACTTT
>MDTD01111586.1_pt1 | contig 27629 bp, 28 predicted proteins | sample 811221 | NCBI WGS metagenome assembly MDTD01 (sample SAMN05326646, study PRJNA326480) | marine metagenome | isolation source: seawater | place: Pacific Ocean: South West | collected 2011 | reverse complement strand
TAATTAATCAATAGACACTTATATTATTTAATATATAAATTTTCAATATAAAGACTCCATTTTATGAAAAAATACATTGTAGAAACCTACTATACTTGCACTTTTAAAACTTTACACACTCTTGATAATCTTAACGAAAATGAATTGTCCAAAATTGATGAAAGGAAAGACGGAGATGTTGAAGTAATTGATGTTAAACTTAATAATAGAAAAACCAAAAAAATAGGTGAAAAAAAGCAAAAAGGATTAAAAGATATTAAAGTAAATAAAAATATTTCAAACGAAATAAAAGATAACAAACCAATAATGAAAAAGAGCGATGATTTTAATAATGCTAATGGCAAAATCAGAAATAAAGCAAGATTTAAAATGCCAGACAGAAGAAAAGGTTACATCCAGAAAGCACAGATAGGGGATCATAAGGTTTACCTTCACACCGGGGAGTACGACGACGGAAAAATCGGGGAAATTTTTATTGATACAAACAAGGAAGGTGAGCTTGTCAAAGCCATGATGAATAATTTTGCTATCGCAATTTCATTAGGTCTTCAATACGGAGTTCCGTTGGATGAATACGTGGATGCTTTTATTGATACAAAATTTGAGCCTTCAGGAAATGTACAAGGAAACGATAGAATCTTAAGCGCATCTTCAATTTTGGATTACGTTTTTAGAGAACTAGCTATATCTTATTTAGGTAAGGAAGAGCTAGCCCATACTCCTTCTATTATAACCACAAAAATTTCTCAAAATGAAGCCACTGATGACAAGTTTTTAAAAATTGTAAAAAATATAACCTCAAAAGGTTTTGTTAGAAGTAATTTAGAAGAGAAATTAGTAGATCTATCTGATGTAAGAATAAACTTAAAAACTAAAAATTAATTTTTTTTATTTTCTAATTTAATTCCTAAGTCTTTTAACTGTTTTAATTCAACTTCCGATGGGGCTTGCATCATTAAATCTTGCGCATTTTGATTCATGGGGAACAAAGTGACCTCCCTAATGTTTTGTTTATTCGCTAATAACATCACAATTCTATCTATACCAGGAGCAATTCCACCATGAGGAGGTGCTCCAAAACTTAATGCATTGATCATACCACTAAATTTTTTATCAACATCGGCCTTTTTATAACCTGCTATATCAAATAATTTATACATTAAGTCTGGGATATGATTTCTTATCGCCCCCGAAGAAAGTTCTATTCCATTACAGACTATATCGTATTGAAATGCTTTAATGTCCAAAGGTTTATTAAAATCTAAATTATTAATATCTCCTTGTGGCATTGAAAATGGATTATGGCTAAATATAATATTATTATTTTTTTCATCTAATTCGAACATTGGATAATCAGTAATCCAACAAAATGCAAATTTATTTTCATCAATTAAATTTAAATCCTTAGCTATTTTATTTCTTGCAATTGATAAAATTTTATCTGTTTCTTTATCATCACCGCATGCTAAAAAAATACTATCCCCTACTTCAGCGTCGCAAATCTTCATTATTTCCTCAAGTGCCCCACTTCCAAAAAATTTACCAACTGGTCCTTTGCCTAAAATTTCTTTCTCTTTTTCAAAAGTAAAATATGCTAAACCTGAGGCTCCTTGTTCTTTGGCCCATTTATCAATATTATCAAAAAAACTCCTAGGCTTGTTTTTGGTTGATTTCGTAACTATAGCCTTTACTTTAGAGCCTGACTTAACAAGTTTTTTGAATATTTCAAATTTAACGTCATCTCTTCTAAAAATATTAGTTATTTGATAAATTAATAACGGGTTTCTGAGGTCAGGCTTATCAGTCCCATATTTTTGTAAAGACTCCTTATATGGAATTTGAGGAAATTTATCTGACAAAATTTTTTTGTCAGAAAATTTATTGAATAAACTGATCATCAGTTTTTCAACAACTTTAAATACGTCTTTTTGTTCAACAAAAGACATTTCTAGGTCTAATTGATAAAATTCTCCAGGACTTCTATCAGATCTAGCATCTTCATCTCTAAAACATGGGGCTATTTGAAAATATTTATCAAAACCAGAAACCATTATTAATTGTTTAAATTGTTGAGGTGCTTGAGGTAAGGCATAGAACTTTCCTGGGTTTAATCTGCTAGGTACTAAAAAATCCCTTGCGCCTTCAGGACTTGAAGAAGTAAGAATTGGCGTTTGATATTCTAGAAAACCAAGTTTTAGCATTTCTGAGCGAATAAAAGATATAACTTTTGACCTGAGTATTATATTATTATGCATTTCTTCTCTTCTTAAATCTAAAAATCTATATTTTAATCTTAGATCCTCAGGATAATCTTGTTCACCAAAAACTGGAATTGGTAATTCTTTTGCATCAGATAATATTTCAATAGTATTAATTACTATTTCAATCTTCCCGGTTTTTAAATCTAAATTTTCTGTTCCGGAAGATCTTTTCACAACTTTACCTTTGATTTTCAAAACTGACTCTGGTTTTGTTTTCTCTAGTAGGCTAAAAAACTTATTATTATTTTCTATAACACATTGTGTAATACCAAAGTGATCTCGAAGATCAGCAAAGAGAAGGTTTCCATGATCCCTTTTTCTATGAAGCCATCCAGATAAGATTACATCTTTTCCTATTTCCTTTTCAGTTAATTCTGAGAGATTATGAGTTCTATATTTGTTCATTTGATTAATAGTTTTTTTATTAAATTAATATTAATAGATTTTCCAGAAGATAAAGACAATTGATCTATATCTCTCACAAATTTGATCATTTTTTCATAAGATCGATCAACATTTTTGATTATATACTCAGTTACTTTTGGCTCTAGCTTTATTTGTTTTTCAGAGAAAGATTTTGAAATAATCACCTTAAGCAAATCATCCGTGGGAAGATCTATGCCGATAAATACGAAACTATTAATTCTCGATTGCAAATCTTTCAATTTAAAATAATTTTCTTTTAAAGGTTTTACACTGTTGACTAAAATGTAATTATCTAATTGCTTTGCTTCATTTAAAACTGAGTAAAATAGCTTTTCTTCAATTTGATTATTGTAATTTTCTATAATCAAACAATCGATTTTATTTAATTTATCTAATATTTTATTATTAACTTCAGTCTCATCTAAAATTTTTACATTCTTAATTTTTTTTTCTAGAATTTTAGATAAATGAGTTTTTCCTGATCCTTTGGAACCAAAAACATTAAGCCATTTTCCTGGCCATTTTGGCCAACTTTCAATTAACTTATAAGCCGAGAAATTGTTTGAAGAAACATAAAAATCTTGCTTATAATATTTTATTTTAAATGGAAATTTAAATACTAACTGGCTCATTAAATAATTTTTAAACTCCATTCATTTTCTCTTTGTTCTAATATAATTCTATTTTTTTTTAATTGATTAATAATTTTATCGAGTTTTCCTAAATATTTTAATTTTATTAATATATAATCTTTATTCAGTTCTTGAACATACATATTGTTGATAGCATCAATTTTTTTTATTCTTTTATTAAGAGTTTCGAGATTATTTCTTTTATTAATTTTTAATTTTATATTTAAAAATGATGGTGTTCTCACATCAATCAAATTTTGAGATTTTACTAAGTTAGTAATGACTAAACTTACTTCGTTTATTAATTTTTCGTAATATTCTTCTTTATCTGAATATAAATTTTGTATATTTAAACTTTTGGCAATATTTTTCCCTAATATTTCAATATTAAGATAAATTTTCTCTTTTTTGGGATTTGAAATATCAATTAAAACTATACCATAGTTGCTCCTAGAGTATTCTTTAAATATTTCTTTTAAATTAAGACCTATAAGATTTTCTTTTTCGAGATTTATTTTTTGAATTACTTCGATATTTTCTAGAGGTAAAATAAATTCTATTACTTCGTTTCGATTAATAGAGTTCCAATTTTGGTAAAAATAATTTTTATTGTATATGAATAATTGATCACCTTTTTTAAGAATTGGCAAAAGATAAAATTCTTTATTAGTAATTTCAGAGTAAAAAATTCCTAAATCAAAAAACAAATTATGAATTTTATCTTTATCAAAATAAATATTATATATTGTTGCGTCTGATTTTTCTGAACCATCGTTCTCAGTTATTATTTGATAATAAGATACTAAATCCTTTATTTGAGAATATTCTAAAATTGATAGTTTTTTTACATCCTCAGTTAGTAAAATTTTTTCTCCCAATCTTTTGAAACCCTTTGTAATAGCTCTATTGGTAAGTTCTTCATTGGAAATATTTGAATCTTTAACTAATTCTACATTATTAACATAAAATATATTATCATCAGATATAATAGTTTCAGTTTTTAAAAAAAAAGCTAAAATAATTAAAAAAAATTTATAAAACTTCATATTTAAATAAATATCATTTTATTGATGAAAAAAACTCAAAATAGTTACAGGAAAAGCGGGGTAAATATTTCATTAGCAAATAAATTAGTAAAACACATTTCCAATGTATCAAATAAAAATGTCAAAAAAACGAATAAATCATTAAATAAAGAAATAATTGGTGGATTTGGATCTTTGTTTGATATTAGTAAATCAAAAATTAAAGACCCTGTTATTGTTTCATGTACTGACGGTGTAGGAACTAAAATTGAGTTAGCAGCTAAATTTAAAAAATTTGACACCATTGGTATTGATTTAGTAGCTATGTGTATAAATGATTTAATTGTGCAAGGTGCTAAACCACTTTTTTTTTTAGATTACATTGCAGTTGGTAAATTAAATTTAAAAAAAACAAAAAAAATTTTACAAGGTATTTTCAAGGGTTGCTCTATATCAAAATGTAAACTTATAGGTGGTGAAACTGCAGAGATGCCTGGTACTTACAGTAAAGAAAAATTCGATATAGCCGGTTTTAGTGTTGGTATTGTTTCAAAAAAGAAAATACTAAATAAAAAAAGAGTAAGAGAAAGTGATATTATATTAGCCATTCCCTCGAATGGAATTCACTCCAATGGGTATTCACTTGTAAGGACGATATTAAAAAAAATTAGTATTAATGCAAAATTGAAAAGCATGTTGCTAAAGCCCACTAAAATATATTCTAATGAAATTTTAAAACTATGTGACAAAAATTTAATTAATTCTGCTGCTCACATTACTGGTGGTGGATTGATTGAAAATTTAAGCAGATCAATACCTGAAAATTTATCAATAAACATAGATTTATCAAAGATCAAAATATTAAAAATTTTTAAATGGCTTAAAAGTAAAAAAATCTCTAACAACGAAATGATGAGAACTTTCAATTGTGGAGTTGGATTTTGCTTAATAGTTTCTAAAAAAAATGAAAAAAAAATTAGTAAATTTTTTAATAAACAGTTTAAACCTTATAAAATAGGTTTTGTTTCTAGAGGGAAAAAAAGAGTTTACTTGAAAGAAAGCCTAAAATGGTAAAAAAAAATGCTTGTGTTTTTATTTCTGGCAAAGGAACAAATTTAAAGAATTTGATTTTTAAATCTAGGGAATATAATTTTCCTATCAATATTAGATTAGTCGTCACTAATAGAAAAGATGCGGATGGTATAGTTTATGCTAAAAAAAATTCAATACCATTATTATTTGTAAATACGAAATCTAGGAATTACGAAAATACAATACTTAACGCTCTGAAAAGATATAATATTTATATTATATGTTTATCAGGGTATATGAAAATTCTTACTGATAGTTTTTTGAAAAAATTCGGAAAGAAAATTATTAATATTCATCCTTCTTTATTGCCAAAGTTTAAAGGTTTAAATACCTTTTCAAGAGTATTAAAAAATAGAGAGAAAAAAACAGGCTGTACAGTCCATTTTGTTACAAAAAAACTAGACAGTGGAAAAATAATTATTCAAAAAAGTTTTTTTGTTAGCCCAAGTGATAATAAGTCAACTTTAAAATATAAAACTCAAAAACTTGAGTATTTAGCTTTTCCTCAAGCTATTATCAAAATATTTCGTAATTATTAATTTTTGAAAAAAAAATTTATCTCTTTTTGAGCATTTTCTAAAGAGTCGGATCCATGTACAGAATTTTTATCTATTGAAATACCATAAAGTTTTCTTATTGTATTATCTTCAGCTTTTTTTGGATCAGTCGCTCCCATTATCTTTCTATTAGTAAAAACTGCTCCTTTACCCTCTAGTATCATTACAACGATTGGACCTGATGATAAATATGAACATAAATCGTTGTAAAAAGGTTTAGATTGATGGACTTTATAAAACTCAGCAGCCTCTTCTTTTGAAATATGTATTTTTTTGCTATCTTTAATATTCAAGTTATTTTGGACAAAAATATTTTTTATTTTATCAATCAAATTTCTCTCAACTGCATCAGGTTTAATTATTGAGAGTGTTTGTTCAGTATTACTCATAATATTCTTCAACCAGTTGATTAAGAAGTCGTACACCAAATCCCGTGGCTCCACCTGAATTAAGAGCCCCTCCATATTTAGAAAAAGCCATACCAGCGATATCTAAATGTGCCCAAGGAGTTTTGTTGATAATAAATCTTTGTAAAAATTGAGCAGCTGTTGTTGATCCCGCCCCTCCTACATAATTGATATTTTGTACATCTGCATTTTTGGAATTCATTAATTTATCGTAATTTTTATGAAGAGGCATTCTCCATACTTTTTCTTCAACTTTTTCACCTGCGTTGAAAATTTGTTTAGAAAGCTTATCATCATTTGAAAAAAGTCCAGCATATTCAGATCCTAAGCAAACTATAATTGCTCCGGTTAATGTGGCTAAATCAACAATAAATTTTGGTTTGAATTTTTTTTCAGTAAAAGTGAGTGCATCAGCAAGAACCAATCTTCCTTCGGCATCTGTATTCAAAACCTCAATGGTTTTACCACTAAAAGATTTTACAATATCACCTGGGCGCTGTGCATTTCCACTAACCATATTTTCAACAAGCCCTACAACACCAACAGCGTTTATTTTCGCTTTTCTTAAAGCAAAGTTTTTCATCAAGCCTACAACTGTTGCGGAACCGGCCATGTCATAAGTCATATCTTCCATAAATTTTGCAGGTTTTAAAGAATAACCTCCTGTATCAAAACAAACACCTTTTCCCACAAAGGCCAATGGTTTTGACTGATTTTTTGCACCATTCCATTCCATTGTTACTAAATACGATCCTCTGATACTTCCTTGACCAACTCCAAGTAAAGCGTGCATTCCAAGTTTTTTTAAAACCTTTTTATCGTAAATTTTTATTTTTAAACCAAACTTTCTTAAAGAAGCTATTCTTTTTGCATATTCATCTGGATGTAAAACATTTCCAGGTTCGGAAACTAAATCTCTTGCATAAAAGGTTCCTTCCTCTAACGCTTTAAATTTTAATTGACTTTGAATAGAAGGTCTATTTTTTCTTCCCACTACATTAATTGAAATTAATCTATTATCTTTTTTAGTCTTATATTTTTTAAATTCATAGGACTTTAATTTCAATCCATGGAGCAAGTAGCCTAAAAAGTTTTCAAATTTAGAATTTATACTGTCTGAAATTAAATCATACTCACTATCTTTTCCATGATTTAATTTTCCAAAAAGTTCGGCGCCAAGATTTTCTATATCAGAAATTTTAAGATTATCTTTAATCAAAATTAAAACGATTTTTTTCTTGGAATTTAGTTCAAAAATATGTAAATTTTTTTTAGGATCACCGGCTTTTAAAAGTTCGCTTACGTAAGAAAACTCAGTTTTTGTCAAAAAATTTTTTAAATTTTCTATTTTAAGTTTTTCATTAGTAAATAATACTTGATTTTTAGGTGACTTATTAGCTGATCCCTTAGGGTAATTAATCTTAATTGACATAATTTTATATTAAATTTGTAAAAGTACTTGCTATATATGTTCAAATATAACTGATTTCAATGGAAATTTAGTCATAGTTAAACCATTAGTTGAATTTACCATATGGATGCATTATTTATATACAATAATCAAAATGCTTCAAAACAAAATTTATTTAAATTTTTTATTAGAAATCTTTAAAACATTTCTGGTAATTCTTTTCGGTTTATCAATAATAGCTTTAACAGTAAGAGCTGTAAATTTTTTGGATTTAATTGTTGATAGCGGTTATCCTGTTTCAACTTATTTCCAATACTCTGTGCTGAATTTATTTGGTATCGCACCAAAGTTTATTCCTCTATCTTTTTTAATAGCATTAACAATTTTTATACTCAAACATATTCAAGATAGTGAGTTCATCATATTATGGACTTCCGGTGTCAAAAAAATGAAACTTGTAAACTTATTATTATTTTCTTCAATTATCACTTTGATATTTTATTTAATTTTTACAACTTTTGTTACACCCAATGCATTAAATAAATCTAGAAAGTTATTAAGTTATGAAAATTTAAATTCTTTCTTGCCGACTGTGAAATCGCAACAATTTAGTGACTCGTTTAAAGGTTTCACGTTTATTGTTGAAAAGAAAATTAATAACGAAATAAAAAATATTTTTCTCCACGACAAAGGTAACAATTTGAAAAATTTATCTTCAAATATTTCAAAAAAAAGTGATACAACTATTCTAGCTGAAAACGGTATAATTGATCAAAAAAAATTATTCTTGTTCAATGGACAAATTTTAACCTCAAAAAAAAATAACACCGAAAATGAAATTATAAAATTTGAGCAACTTAACATTGATTTAGGTGATTTGACTACAACCACAATAAAACAACCAAAAATTCAAGAGACATCAACGGTTAAGCTTCTTGAATGTTTATTTTCTAAATCAATTAGTGACAAAAATTGTAATCTTGATTATAAAAAAGAGATAATTTCTAATCTTAATAGGCGAATAATTATACCTTTTTACATTCCTGTTATATCTTTAATTTGTTGCATGCTTTTAATTAAATCAAAAAATGGATTTATAGGTAAAATAAGTGTTTTTTTATATAGTTTCATATTACTAATATTTACTGAATTAGCTGTTAGATATACTGGAATTAATTCAGTAATCTTATTTACTTTTATTAGCTTGCCTATAATTTTAACATCTTTAATTTATCTTTATTTATTTTTTAAATTTTCAAAAATTTCAAAAATGTCATGAACAATATTGTAATTAATTATCTTCTTATAAATTTTTTAAAAAAATTTTTTATAATATTATCAATATTTTATTGTTTTGGTGTAATATTAAATTTATTCGAGGAAGTTGAATTTTTCAAGAATATGAATGTAAGTATATTTACTCCGCTAGTACTTACAAGTATTTTAATTCCAGGACTTCTGATTAAAATTTTACCTTTTATAGTTTTTATTTCTAGCATGTGGTTTATGATAAGTTTGAGAAATAGTAAGGATTTACTTACTCTAAAGTTTTTAGGATATTCTAATTTGAAAATTTTTTTTATTTTGGCTATTACCGCATTTATTCTTGGTTGGTCAATACTCATTTTTGCTAATCCCTTAACATCTGCCTTATCAAAGTATTATGAGAAAACAAAATCTAATTACTCAAAAGATATTGATCACCTAGTTTCTTTCAACAAAAATGGTCTTTGGATAAAAGAAAATTTAGAGAATGGAGATAGAATTATTTCTGCTGCAAAACCTAAAGATTTTAATTTATTAGACGTTACAATTTTTCATATAAGTGAAGATACAAAGCTCATAGAAAAAATTGAGGCAAAAAAGGCAAATGTGAAAGATTTTAATTGGATACTAGAGGATGTCATAATTTTCAAACATAAAGATGGAATATTTGACGTTAAAAATTTTGATAATTATGAAATTACGTCTATTTACAATCATGATAAAATTACAAGCTTATTTAAAAATTTTGATACAATGTCTTTTCCAGATATTGTTTTGAATTACAAAAATTTAATCAATAAAGGTTATAACAAACCTTTTTTAATACAGAGTTTACACACAATGTTAGTTTTGCCTTTTTTTCTACTTTTGATGACTGGTCTTGCTTCAGTATTTACAATGAATACTATGAAAAAATCAGATAATTTTAGGCTAATAGTTTTAGGTCTATTAACAAGCGTATTGACTTTCTATTTTAAAGATTTGTCATTAGCGCTAGGTCAAACAGATCGTATCTCCTTAATTTTAGCAATTTGGGCTCCAATTATTGCATTAAGCTTATTCACTTTTATCGGTGTATTACAAATAAATGAAAAATAAAATTTTAATAATATTTTTATCCTTTTTTTTTAATTCATTTCTGAATGCGGAAAATCTTACTATTCAAGCAAAAAATATATCTCTAGATAAAAACAAAGAAATATCTATTTTTGAAAAAGAAGTAGTTGTAAAAACTGAAAATAACAAAATTATCAAAAGTGATTATGCTGAATATAATAAAAAAAAAAATTACCTATTTTTAAAAGATAATATTATTGCACTAGACGAAAAAAATAACAAAATTGAAGCAGAAAAAGCTGAATACGATGGTGATCTAAAAATATTTAAAACAATTGGAATAACAAAAATTTTTACATCAGAAGGTTATACAGTTGAAGGGGAAAACATTATTGCTAATAATAAAATAGGAATAATAAATTCAGATAAAGATACGATTATTACCGATCGAGATCTAAATAAAATTTTTTTAAAAAGTTTTAAATATCAGATTAGGGAAAATATTTTTAAATCAATAGGGTTAATTGAAATAAATGACAAATTGGGTAATAAATATGAATTTTCTCAATTATATATAGATACAAAAAAAAAGGAGATGATAGGTACTGATGCTAAAGCTTATATTAATGAAAAAAGTTTTAAAATAGATGAAAGAAATAAGCCTAGGATATTTTCTAATTCAATTAAAGTCGAAAATAAAAATACTACTTTTGACAAAAGTGTATTTACAATGTGTGATTACAGGAAAAACGACAAATGTCCTCCATGGAGTATTCAAGCGAAAAAAATGATGCATGATCGCAAAAAGAAAACAATTTATTATAATCACGCTTTAATAAAAATATACGATGTGCCAATTTTTTATATTCCAAGAATCTCACATCCAGATCCAAGTGTTGAACGAAGATCAGGTTTCTTAACGCCTTCCTTTTCCGATACTAAGAATTTGGGGAGCAGTGTTACAGTCCCATTCTTTTGGTCTTTAAGTAATGACAAAAATTTAACTATAACTACAAGATTATTTGATACAGAAAATCCACTTTTACTTGGAGAATACCACCAAGCTTATGCAAAATCAGAACTAATTGCAGATTTTGGTTATACAAAAGGTTATAAGAGGACCAGTGCTAAGAAACAGGCAGGAGATAAATCACATTTTTTCTCCAAATTTACGAAAAATTTTAATTTGAAGAAAGATTCCCAAAATGAATTGGATATTGTTTTTCAAGATACCTCTAATGACAAATATTTAAAACTTTATAAATTAGATTCAATTCTAGTAGATCACGGTACAAATACTTTAGAAAATTCGATAAAGTTTTCGCATGAAGAAAATGACTTGTTTGTTGGATTCAATGCAAGTGTATTTGAAAATTTAAGAGAAAATTACAATGATAAGTATGAGTATGTTTTTCCAGAAATTACCTTAGATAAAAATTTATTTTCAAGTAATAAATTTGGAAGTTTAGATTTACAATCTAATTTTAAAGCGCATAATTATGATACGAATAAATCTTCTAACTTTCTTGTAAATAAATTTAATTGGAATTTTAAGGATAAAAGATTCTCCAATGGAATTAAAGGAAGATTTCTCACAAATTTCAAAAATATTAATTATGAGTCTAAAAATATTGGCAACTTAAAGCAGGATACAACAAGTGAATTATACGGAGCTTTTGGCTACTTTTCAGAAATTGATTTACAAAAAGAGGAAAACGGATTTCTTTATTCACTTAAACCAAAATTTTTACTAAGATTTTCACCGGGTTCGATGAGAAAAGAAACTGAGGGTTCAAGATTAGATCCCTCCGCGGCCTTTAGTATGGATAGATTAGATAGAGATAATAATTTTGAGACAGGATTAAGTAGCACTCTAGGTTTTGACTACAATATAAAGGGCAAGAATAAAGAGTTAGATTTTTCAGTAGCACAAATTTTAAATCAAAAAGAAAATGATAAAATGCCCTCTAAAACTAGTTTGGATGAAAAAACGTCTGACTTGGTGGGAAGCTCAAATCTTAAGCTAAATGATAATGTAAGATTTAAATATAACTTTTCATTAGATGAAAATTACGAAAACTTTAATTATAATGATCTAGAGACAACTGTAGACTTTAATCCTTTCAAATTAAGTTTCAATTATCTTTTAGAGGATAAACATATTGGAAATCAAGAATATTTTAAAACAAGTTTAAATTATAATTCAAAAAATAGTTTAATATCTTTTGAAACAAAACGAAACTTAATAAAAGACTCTTCAGAATTTTATAATCTGAGCTATGAATATATAAATGATTGTTTAAGAGCTGGGATAGTTTATAGAAGAGAATTTTACAGTGACTCAGAGCTTGAGACAGAAAATTCTTTAATGTTTAGAGTAACACTCTCAAATTTTGGAAATATTGACTCTCCATCTTTTAACAAATGAGAAAGTATTTTTTTAAATTATTTGTTTTATTTTCATTTTTTATAGTAAACAAAGAAATATTATCAATTGAAAACAAAATAATAGCGAAAGTTGAAAATAGCGTTTTAACTTCTCATGAATTGAAAAATAAAATAAGAGTAACTTTAGTTTTATCAGATCAGGAAATTAATCAAAATAATATTAATAAGATAAAGGCAAATGTTCTTTCAAGTTTATTAAATTTAAAAATCAAAAAATTGGAGTTAGATAAATATAAGGTTGATATTAGAAAAATTGATGCAAATAATCATTTATCTTCAATTTCATCAAATAATATCATTGGTCTGAAAGAAAAATTTGTAAGAAATAATCTCGACTTTAATTTATTTTTGACTGAGATAAAAACTGAATTGGCTTGGAGACAATTTATCTTTAATATGTACAATAATAAAGTAAATATTGATGGTGAAGATATAGATTTTGAACTCTCAAAAATAATAGAAAATAATTCGACTATTGAAGAGTATAAAATATCAGAAATAGAAATTTTTGTTGAAGAAGAAATGACAATTAATAAACAAATTAATTTTATTTTAGATCAAATTAAAAAAATTGGATTTGAAAATACTGCTGAAAAATTTAGTATATCTGCTTCTTCAGTAGACAAAGGTGATTTAGGTTGGATAAATAGTAAATCCTTTTCAAAAAAAATCTTTAAAATTTTAAAAGATATGCAAATTGGGGATATTTCTAAGCCGATTAGGAATCCAAATTCAATTTTATTTTTGAAATTGATTGATAAAAAAAATTCTAAAGTAGGAGAATTGGATAAAGATGAGATAAAGAGTAAATTAATTCAACAAAAAAAAAATGAATTATTCAATCTATATTCAAACAGTCATTTATCTAAACTTAAAAATAATGCATTAATAGAATATAAATGAAAAAAAAAAAGATCATAATTGTAGGTGGTGATCCAAATAGTATTAATTCAGAGATTTTAGTTAAATGTTGGAAAAAACTTAATAAATCATTGCGAGAAAGAATTTATTTAATATCAAATTATAAACTAATAAAACATCAACTTAAAAAATTAAAATACCCGAATAAAATCATAAGAATTAATAATATTAACGAAAATTTAAAATCAGATAAATTAAAAATAATAAATATAAATATTAATTTTACCAATCCTTTTAAAGTATCAAAAGTATCATCATCAAAATTAGTTATAAAATCTTTGGATCTTGCTCATAATATATTAATAAATAATGAAGCTCAAGCTATGGTTAATTGTGCCATCGATAAAAAGCTTCTAAAAATTAAAGGATTAGGCGTTACAGAATATTTAGCATCTAAATGTAAAATTAAAGATAAATCAGAAGTGATGCTAATTTTTAATAAAAAACTTTCAGTATGTCCAATCACCACACATATTGATTTAAAACGAGTTTCATCAAACTTGAAAATCAATTTATTAATTAAAAAGATAAAAAAAATTAAAAATTGGTATATGACTACTTTTAAGAAACATCCTAAAATAGCTATACTTGGCTTGAATCCTCATAATGCAGAACAAAAGAGATTTTCTGAGGAGGAAAAAATAATAAAACCCGTTATAAAAAAATTAAAAAAATCAAAATTTAACATTTTTGGCCCTTATCCTGCTGATACGATTTTTATTAAAGAATATAAAAAATACGACATAATTGTTGGAATGTACCACGATCAAGTTCTTACACCATTTAAAACCTTATTTAAATATGATGCTATAAATATTACCTTAGGTTTAAAATATTTAAGAGTATCACCTGATCATGGTACGGCTAAAAATTTGATTGGCAAAAAAAAAGCAAATTCAACTAGTCTTTTAAAGAGTATAAATTTTGTTAACCTTTATGGAAAATAATTACTTTAAAAAATCATTAGGACAAAATTTTTTGATTGATAAAAATATTATTAAGAAAATTTTAAAAATGGTTAAAATAAAAAATAAAAATGTTATTGAAATAGGTCCGGGTAAGGGCGCACTCACAGATGAAATAATTAAATTGGAACCAAAAAAACTTATTTTAATAGAAAAAGACAATGACTTAGTAGAAAAATTACGATTGAGATATTGTGGAGATAAGAGAATAAAAATAATTAATTGTGATATACTCAAGTTTGATTTAGAAAATTTATTAAATAAAAATTTTATAATTTTTGGGAATTTACCATATAATATTTCATCACAAATAATTGTAAAATTGATTAAATTAAATTGGCCTCCAATTTTTAAAAATCTTGTTTTGATGTTTCAAAAAGAGTTAGGTGAAAAAATTTTAGGCAAATTTTCAACATCAAACTATGGAAGACTCTCTATACTCTCAAATTATCGTCTTAATATTATTGATAAATTTTTAGTTTCGCCAAATAGTTTTTTTCCAAAACCAAAGGTAAATTCTTTAGTAATTCATTTTCAACCAAAAAAGAGGACGCCATTTAATATAAAAAATATTGAAAGTCTCGAGAAAGTAACAAATGTTTTGTTTTCAAATAAACGAAAAATGATTAATAAAAGTATAAAAAAACTCATCTGCTCTGAAAAATTAAAAAAGATAAAAGACCTTGAATTAAGCTATAGACCCTCAGAAATTAAGCCAGAAATCTATTATAAAATTACCGAACTTATTGAGCTCTGAAAATTTTTTTTGCTATTTTTTATTATAGTTTCAATTTGTTTAAAGCAAGACTCTAGATTTTCATTAATCAAAATATAATCATAATCATTCCAATGCTTGATATCCTCATCAAATGACTTAAATCTTTTTTCAACTTCTTGCTTGGTATTTTGGTTCCTTTTAACAAGTCTTTTTTTGAGTTCTTTTTTGCTATCTGTAATTAAATAAATTTTTATTAATTTTAAGTTTTTAAATTTTGAAAGTTGTTTAGTGCCCTGCCAATCAATATCAAATAACAGATCATTTGTTTTTATTAGATTATCAACATTTTCTTTTAATGTTCCGTAATAATTTTCGAAAATTTTTGCGTATTCATAAAATTTATCTTCAGAGATCAAAGTTTCAAATTTCTTTTTTGAAACAAAGTGATAGTCAACCCCATCTACCTCATTTGATCTCGGAGGTCTCGTGGTATGTGAAACTGAAATTTTAAATGATTGGTATTTTTGTTGTATTTTTTTTGATAATGTGGTTTTTCCTACTCCAGACGGAGAAGATAAAATAACCATGATATTTTCTCCATCATGAGACATCTCGACTTAAATATAGAGTTTATCCAGCTTTGCTTTCAATAAATTTAATTGCATCACCAACAGTCAATATCTTTTCAGCTTCGCTATCTGAAATTTCAGAGCCAAATTCTTCCTCAAAGGCCATTACTAACTCAACTGTATCTAAACTATCTGCACCCAAATCGTCTATAAAACTTGCTTCTTCTGTAACTTTTTCTTCGTCAATACCTAAATGGTCTGCTACTATTTTTTTGATTTTATTTTTTATATCGTCTGACATGAAATCCTTTCATATGTTATTTTCTTAATAGATTATTAAATAGAATTGTCAAGCCATATACATTCCACCATTAACATGTATAGTTTCACCATTTATATAATTTGCCATATCAGATGCCAAAAAAGCTACACAATTCGAAACATCCTCTCCAGTACCCAAGTTTCCAGAGGGTATTTTGCTAATTAAATTTTTTTTAAATTCTTCATTAATATTATCTGTCATATCTGTTTTAATAAAACCAGGAGATACGCAATTTATATTAATATTTTTTTTTGCGTATTCAATTGCCAAACTTTTAGAAAAAGCTACTATACCAGCTTTAGATGCTGAGTAATTAGCTTGTCCCAAATTACCGGTATGACCAACAATAGATGTAATATTTATAATTTTTCCGTAACGTTTTTTAAGAAACTTTTTTATAGCAAATTTACACATTAAGAAAGTTGATGTAAGATTAATATCTAAAACTTTTTTCCAATTTTCTTCAGTAAGTCTTATTGATAAATTATCTAAGTTTATTCCAGCATTGTTCACAAGAATATCGATACCGTTTAGTTTTTTGTCTACTTTATCTATGAATTCTTCAATTTTACTATGTTCATCAAGCTTAAACTTTTCGATATGTATATTTTCAAAATTTTTTTTTAATTTTTCTAATTTTTGCTCGTTTGTACCAGTTGCAACAATATTCAGGTCTAGATCATTAAATTTTTTAACTAAAGCATTGCCTATTCCACCAGTCGCACCGGTAATTAAAATTTTCTTATTTTTTAAATTCATTTTTTAAATTATTAATATCAGCAATTGAATTAATAGAAAAGCAATTGGCTGTTTTTATAGTTCTTTTTACCATTCCTGATAAAACTTTCCCAGGTCCAATTTCAACAAAATTTACAACATTTTCATTATGCATGTTTATAATACTTTCACGCCAATTTACCGTTGAAAAAATTCGTTTTATTAGAAGATTTTTAATATTTTCTGGTTCATTTTCTGGTTTAGCAGTAACATTACTAACAATATTTTTTAATGGTTTTTCAAAATTTATATCTTTAAGCTTGTCTTTCATTATTTCTGCTGCAGGTTTCATTAATGAACAGTGGAATGGCGCACTTACTTTAAGAGGAATAAATTTGATTTTTTTATCTTTTAAACTTTTCTCCATTAATTCAATTCCATTTTTAGTTCCACTAACAATTACTTGACCTTCTGCATTGTCATTTGCTATTTCACAAACTTCATCGGTACTAAAAGATTCAGTTATTGATTTGATTTCAGCAATCTTTTTACCTAACACCGCTATCATCTTGCCTTTGCCTAAAGGCACAGCCTCTTGCATTGCTTTGCCCCTTTCGTGGAGTAAATATAAGGAGTCTTCGTAACTAAGGGAGCTTGAGCAAACTAAGGCGCTATATTCTCCTAAAGAATGTCCTGCAAAATATTTAAATTCGCTTAAGTTAACATTAAATTCATCTTTCATTATTTTAAAGATTGAATAACTAACAATTAAAATTGCTGGTTGTGTATACTTTGTTAATTGTAGATCACTTTCAGGTCCTTCCAATATCATTTTTGAAATAGAAAAATTTAATTTATCATCTGCTTGATCAAATATTTCTTTGACTGAATTAAAATTATTGTAAAATTCAGTTCCCATTCCTACTGTTTGCGAACCTTGACCTGGAAACAATAAAGCGTTCATTTTATCTTGTTTATTCAATAATTATTAGTATTGCTATAATTATTCATTATAGTATAAACCTGTTTTTACAAATAAATAATTTACTTAACTAACACTAAAATATGGCTTTTTACGAAAATACTATCGTTGCTAAACAAGATCTAGCGGAGAAAGAATTAAAAAATATAAAAGACAAGTATAACGAACTTATAAACAGCTCCTCAGGAAAGGTGATTAAAGTTGAGGAATGGGGTCTTCTAAACTTAGCCAACAAGATTAAAAACTACAAAAAAGGTTTCTATATTCATTTTAAATTTGAGGGAAATAAAATTACGCTAGATGAAATTGAAAAAAAAATAAAAGTTGATAGCTCTATAATTAGATATTTGACAGTGAAATATAAAAAATTAGATACCAAAAATGAGTTTTTTAAAAAAGAGAAGTAACAAATTATGAAACGAAAAAATAAAAAATTTCAAAAAAAAAATACAAATTCGTTAAGTAAATTAAGTCTTTTTCAAAAGAATGATGGAAAATTTTCTAAAAGATGTCCATTGTCATTAAAAAACGCTCCAATTATAGATTATAAAAATATTTCTTTATTAAAAAAATATACTTCAGATAATGGAAAAATAATTTCTTCCAAAATAACATCTGTTTCTTTTAAAAAACAAAAAAAACTCAATCAAGAGATTAAAAGGGCTAAAATTTTAGGATTAATTTAAAATGGAAATAATTTTATTAGAAAATATTTTAAATCTCGGAAATATTGGGGATAAAGTTAAGGTAAAAAATGGATATGGTAGAAACTATCTTTTGAGACAAGGAAAAGCTTTAAGATATAATAAGGAAAATCTTGAGTTCGTTAGTAAAAAAAAAGATGAATTAAATAAAAAAAATACTGAGGTAAAAAATAAATTTAAAACAATTGCAAAATTAATAAATAATAAAACTTTTATATTCCATAAAGAAAGTAAAGAAAATGGTGAGTTATATGGATCAATTAAGCCAAAAGAAGTGACCAATCTTATTAAAGAGAAAACACAGGCAGATGTAAGCCCATCGCACTTAATATTGAAAGATGAGTTGAATAAAATCGGAATTTTCAAAGCAAACTTAAATTTTCATACTGAAGTAAAAGCAATCATTTCAATTAAGATTGATAAGATTCAATCTAAATAACTTTTCCACAGAGTTGAAAAAATAGTGTGTAACTTTTTTCTTTTAGATAGTTTATTTTTTTATAATATATATTTGTGAATGAAATAAAATCTCTCACTAAAAATGTTAAAAATAAACAGCCAAGTAATATTGAAGCTGAGCAAGCTTTAATTGGATCGATTTTAGTAAATAATGATATAATCGATGAAGTTTCCACAATTATTTCATCAACTTCATTTTACGACCCAGCTCATATTAAAATTTATGAAGTAATTGAAAATTTGAATAACAAAGGAATGATTGCGAATCCAATTACTCTTAAAAACTATTTTGAAAAAGATGACATGTTAAGTGAAGTTGGAGGTACCGAATATTTAGTCAAACTTACAAGATTTTCTGGCTCAGCAAAACAGTCTATTGATTATGCAAAAATTGTCCATGAAATGTTTTTGAGAAGAGAATTGGTGATGATTTCAGATAAATTATCATCTGAAACTTTAAATGCTAATGAACGTGAACAAAACGCAGAAAATATAATCGAAAATACTGAAAGAAACCTTTTTGATTTAGCTGAAAGGGGAAGTTTCTCACAATCATTTTTAAAATTTAATCAAGCACTAGATCAAACTATAGAAATGGCCACATTGGCAATGAAAAATGATCAAGGAATAGTTGGGGTACCTACTGGTTTAACTGATTTGGATGAGAAGCTAGGTGGATTACACAAATCAGATTTGATTATATTAGCTGGTAGGCCTTCAATGGGTAAAACAGCTTTAGCAACAAATATTGCTTATAATGCAGCGCAAGCAATTTTAAAAAAAGAAGAAAAATCATCAGTTGCCTTTTTTTCTTTAGAAATGTCTTCTGAACAGCTTTCTACTAGAATTTTATCCGAACAGGCGAAAATTAAATCAGATGATATTAGGAGAGGAAAAGTATCTGAGGAAGAAATAAATAGATATATAGAAACTTCTAGGAATATTTATAATTTACCTTTGTTTATCGATGAGACCCCTGCAATTACGATAGCAACGCTAAGTAATAGAGCTAGAAGAATTAAAAGGTTATTTGGTTTAAGTTTAGTTGTAGTAGATTATATACAGTTGATGCGATCCTCGTTTAGTAAAAATGAAGGAAGAGTTCAAGAAATTTCAGAAATAACTCAAGGTTTAAAAGCTTTGGCAAAAGAACTCTCTGTTCCAGTTTTAGCATTATCACAGTTATCTAGAGCAGTAGAACAGAGAGATGACAAGCAACCACAATTAGCAGACCTTAGAGAATCGGGTTCAATCGAGCAAGACGCAGATGTGGTAATGTTCGTTTATAGAGAAGCCTATTATTTAGAGCGAAAACAACCAAAACTAGGCTCTATTGAACATGCTGAATGGCAGTCTAAAATGAACGATGTAAATGGATTAGCTGATATTATTTTAGGCAAACAAAGGCACGGTCCAACTGGGGTGATTAAAGTAGAGTTTGAGGGTATATATACGAAATTCAAAGATTTAACTAAAAATTAGACCTAAATTTTTCTTTTGTTATAAATAAATTAAGATATATCTGAATAGTCCTCATGTGGTTGTATATTTATAAAAAACTAGTCATAGATTTTTCTAAATTAACCCTTTTGCTGATTTCAGCTATTATAGTTTTCTCACTTTATCAGGCCAAAAATTTCAATTTAGATGCTTCATCTGATGCTCTTTTATTAGAAGGCGATAAAGACTTAAAATATTTAAGAGAAATTAACGATAGATACGGATCTAAAGATTTTTTAGTGTTGACTTATGCTCCTGTGACAAGTTTTGAGGAAAAAGAGACTATTCTTAATTTGCAACTTTTAAAATCAAAAATTGAAAAATTAACATGGGTAGATAGCGTCATAACTATAATAGATGTACCTTTATTGAAAAGTACTGATGAAAGTTTGATGGATAGATTGAAGAATTATAAAACTTTAGCCTATCCGGAAATTGATAGGAAAAGAGGATTTAATGAAATTTTAAATAGTCCAATTTATAAAGACTATGTAATAAGTAGTGATGGTAAAACTTCAGGAATAGTGGTTTATTTAAAAAAAGATGAAAGATTAGCAGAATATATCAAAATTAAAGACAAGTATTTCCTTCAGTCAAAAGAAATAGGTTTAACAAAAGAAGAGAAGCTTAATTACAAACAATTCATATTAGAGTACGAAGAATATAAAAATCTTTTCAATAAAAGAAATCATCAAAATATAACAGAAATAAGAAATGTAATTAGTAAATATGGGGAAAATGCAAAAATTCATTTAGGTGGAATCCCAATGATTGCGGACGATATGATGAGTTTCATTAAAAACGATATAGTTGTTTTTGGAATAGGAGTCTTTATTTTTATAATCATTACACTTTGGTTAATATTCAGGAACATTAAATGGGTATTTATGCCATTACTTGGATGCGCAACTTCAGTAATTATTATGATCGGTCTTTTAGGGCTGATAGGATGGAAAGTAACTGTTATCTCCTCAAATTTTATTGCTCTGATGCTTATTCTTAATATGGCAATGAATATTCACGTCACAGTAAGATTTTTACAAATTAAAAAAGAGAACCCTGAACTCAAAAAAGATGATGCTGTATTAGAAGCAAGTAAAAAAATGATGTTACCAGTCCTTTATACAGTTTTAACAACAATATTTGCTTTTTTGTCTCTTATATTTAGTGGGATAAAACCTATTATTGATTTTGGTTGGATGATGACTTTGGGTTTAATAGTTTCTTTAATTATAACTTTTTTACTTTTACCCTCATTATTAAATATTTTTGCAAAAGATGAAGAGATTAAAATTAATGAGACGAAAAAATCAAAAATAACAACAGCTCTAGGTAATTTTGCAAAAAAAAGTAGGATATTTATTTTTGCATGTACTTCTATAATTATAGTTGCAAGTTTAGTTGGTATAACGAGGCTTGAGGTAGAAAATAGTTTTATAAATTATTTCGATAAAGAAACTGAAATTTATAAAGGCATGAAAAAAATAGATGAAGATCTTGGAGGTACCACACCATTAAATGTAATAATAAAATTTCCAAAGAAAGAAAATGATAAAATTCAAGATGATGAGTTTTCTGAATGGGATGAGGACACTAAAAGTAATGAGGAAAAATCAAAGTATTGGTTTACACGAGACAAAATGGATAAAATCCTAAAAGTTCATGACTATTTAGACTCCCTACCAGAAATAGGAAAGGTTTTATCTTTCGGATCAATATTAAGAGTGGCCGAGGATTTAAATAATAAAGAACTTCAAAGTCTGGAAATAGCTGTTTTATATAGTAAAATACCCGAGGAAATCAAAAAGGAGATCGTATCACCATACATCTCGGTAGACGAAGATGAAGCAAGAGTAACAGTTAGAATAAAAGACTCTTTAAAAGATTTAAGAAGAAACGAATTAATTAAAAAAATAAACTCAGAAATTCATGCTGATTTAGGCTTAAATAAAGATGAGTATAAACTTGCCGGAGTTTTGATATTATTTAATAATTTGCTTCAAAGTTTATTTAAATCTCAAATTTTAACTCTTGGAATTGTAATGATTGGAATATTTTCAATGTTCTTTGTTTTATTTAGAAATGTGACTTTGTCTTTTATAGGTGTTATTCCAAATTTTATTGCAGCCTTTTTTATTCTAGGGATAATTGGTCTGATGAATATCCCATTAGATATGATGACGATCACGATTGCAGCGATAACCATTGGTATTGCTGTTGATAATAGTATTCACTATATTTATAGATTTAAAGAGGAGTTTAAAAAAATAAAAAATTATGAAAAAACAATTGATAAATGCCATGAAACTGTTGGGATCGCTATCTTAAATACCTCAATAACCATCGTTTTTGGTTTTTCAATTTTAGTTTTATCAAAATTTATTCCAACGATTTATTTTGGAATATTTACCGGTATTGCTATGCTTTTAGCAATGATATCGGTACTTACTTTGCTTCCTAAATTATTATTAATTTTAAGACCTTTTGGAAGCGTCTCTGAAAGTCTCACCTAATGATAGATTTTATGAAAGATTTAATAACTAATCTAAATCTTTTTGATTTAATAGTAGTTTTAATTTTTACTTACTGTGTAATACAATGTTTTGTCAAAGGTTTTTCTCTTAGTTTAATTTCATTCATGAAATGGGTACTTTCTACGGTAATTACTATAATTTTAGTTCCAAAAATTAGGCCAATAGTTAGTGAATATATTGAATCTGAATTTGTAAATAACGTTGGTATAGGAGTTTTAATTTTTATATTAACTTTATTTTTAATAGTAGTTTTAGGCAAAGGTCTAGGTAGAGCTGTTACGTGGACGGGCGTTGGATCAATTGATAAATCTTTTGGTGTATTATTTGGATTTTTCAAAGGGTACGTCGTTTCAGTGTGCATATTTTCTATATTAAATTGGTTTTATCCTTATAATAATTGGGGTATATCAGCTGAAGAAGCATTAACATTTAACATTATAAATAAAGGCAGTAAAATATTAATTGAAGAATTTCCTTCCAATGAAGATTTAATTGATACGAAAGAAAAAATTGAAAAAATTTAAATTAGATAAACTTAGAGAAGAATGTGGAATTTTTGGAATTTCTAACCACACTGACTCAGCTGCTTTAGTAGCTTTAGGTTTACATGCTTTGCAACACAGAGGGCAAGAAGGATGTGGTATAGTTTCTTTTGACGGAAAAAACTACCATTCTGAAAAAAGACAAGGTTTAGTTGGAGATCACTTTACCAACCCTGAAACTATAAAAAAATTACCTGGTGTATTTGCAATAGGGCATAATAGATATTCAACCACTGGTGAAACATCTTTGAGAAATATACAGCCTTTTTTTGCTGATCTACATATGGGTGGATTAAGTGTTGCTCACAACGGAAACTTAACTAATGCTCTACTACTTAGAGCTGACTTAGTTAAAGATGGAGCGATTTTTAGAACAACAAGTGATACAGAAACAATTGTCCAGTTAATAGCAAAATCTAGAAGAGATAAGTTTATAGATAAGTTAATTGATGCACTTTTTCAAATAAAGGGAGGATATTCACTTATTTTAATGACAAACAAAAAGCTAGTGGGAGTGAGAGACCCCTTTGGAATTAGGCCATTGGTTATTGGAAAATTAAAAAATTCATATATTTTTGCTTCTGAAACTTGCGCGTTAGATATTGTCGGTGCAACATTTGTAAGAGAAGTAGAAAATGGTGAAATAGTTTTCATCGAGGATGAAAAAATTAAAAGTATAAAACCTTTTCCGAAACAAAAATCTCGTCCGTGTGTATTTGAATATATTTATTTTGCAAGACCCGATAGTTTAATCGAAGGTAAATGCGCATATGAGTATAGAAAAAAATTAGGTTCTGAACTCGCAAAGGAGACCGATATAGATGCGGATTTAGTTATACCCGTGCCTGACTCAGGTGTACCAGCCGCGCTAGGTTATGCAGTACAAGCAAATAAAAAATTTGAGCTTGGATTGATAAGAAACCATTACGTAGGTAGAACTTTTATCGAACCATCTCAAAATATAAGAAGTTTAGGTGTTAAACTAAAACTTAGCTCTACAAAAACAATTGTTAAGAATAAAAAGATTATACTTATAGATGACTCTCTTGTAAGAGGAACAACATGTTTAAAAATTGTAAAAATGCTTTATGAAGCCGGGGTAAAAGAAGTTCATGTTAGAATTGCTTGTCCAGAAATTAAGTATCCAGATTTTTATGGTGTGGACATGCCGACTAAAGAGGAATTGCTCGCACATAACAGAAGCAACGAGGATATGTGTAAATATATTAAAGCTAAAAGTCTTAAATTTTTAAGTTTAAATGGTTTATACAAAGCTTTGACAGGAGAAGAGAGAAATAATAATTATCCTCAATTTAGTGATCATTATTTTACTGGACATTATCCTATAAAACCAACTGACAACTTAGATGGATTTAAAGTTAAACAATTATCTTTGCTTAGTGGTAAATCAAATAATTAATCTATGACAATTAACCTGTTTTTTTTATTTAAAAACATTAATGAGTTATCTACGAAAATCGGATATGTTTTTAATTTTGAAGATAATTTTTTAACTTTTTGTATTTCTCCATTAAGATTTAGCTTTAAAAAGTAAGAGTTTTTTAAAAATAAATACAAGTAGTTGTTAGCCATCATCATTGATTTAAATTCAGCTGATTTTTTTTTAACGTTTAAGTATTTTGCAATTTTTTCATTTAAATCTTGTGAATAAATTATTTGATATTTTTCAAGATCAATAGAAATTAGTAAATTATTTTTAGTTATTAAAAAAAGATATTTTTTTGTTAATATAGGTTTGACCGCAGATGAAAAATTTTGTTTGTAATCTACTCTACCGGTTTCAACATCTATTATATAAGTAAATTTGTCCGAACTTATGGAAATTTTTTTGCCATTATTAACAATTTGATTACTAATGAACAAATTACTTGGATTTATATCTTCTGATTGATTTAAATTTAAAAACCAATTTATTTTATTTGTATTTTTATCAAGTGTATACAGTGATCCATAAGTATTTAAGTAAAAAATTTTATCTTCGTTTGCAGATAAATTATTTATAAAATTATTTTTTAAAATAGTTTCCTCTGTAGGAATTTTTTTTATAATTTCACCAGAATTCAAATCAAAGAAATATAAATTGTTACTTTGATCTGCTGCAACTAATTTGTTTTTAGTAATTTTTAGATTAGATCTGAAAGGGATTTTATAGTTTTTTGCCCATATAATTTTATTTTTTTCATAATTGTAAGAATATAAAAAACCTAAATTATCAGAAACAAAAATATTATCGTTATTTGCTATTATATTTAAATTTTTATTTATTTTTTTAAATTTTTTTTTGTAAAAATTAAACTTCACTTTTACATTTTTATCATTCAACGAATAAACTATTAAATTCCCCTTAACATCACTTAAAATTATATTCCCTTTATTAAATAAAAAAAATTCCTTTATTTCGTTTCTTGAAAGTTTTTTACTTTTTAGCAACAAATTATTTTTATTATCATAACTTAAATTTTCGCCGTTATTACGCTCGTTATAAAAAATATCGGACCAATTTAAATTTCTCTTACTTTCTAAGTTTTTAAAATTAAAATTTTTATCTAATTTAACAATTTCATTAAAAGACTCTTTTGAAGAAATTAATGTTTCTAATTCAGAAAATTTTTCCTCTTTCTTTAAATTTTGATTTTCATTAATCCAAATTCCAGATTTATTATCAAAAGAACATGAAGAAAAACATAAAAAAATAAATAGTATAAGTACTAATTTCATGAAATTATTTATTTAATATATCTTGTGCTAGGGATTTAAAGACCGAGTCTTTTTCTATTAAATTTTTTAATAATTGAATTCCATCTTTATCTTGAGAATTTTTAATGAGGTAAAGTCCTTTTTTAAAAATTATTAAATCCTTTTGATCCTTTGAATAATTTATAGACTCAATTATTTCAAAATAATTAAGTACTTTTTCTGTATCTGTAACCAAATTTTTTTCTATTATAGTGTTAAGAGACAAAAGACTGTAAAATTTATTTTTTTCATAAATTATTTCCTCAAATAATTCTTTGGATTTTAATTTGTTCTCTTTTGCTAAATATAATCCTGCCTCAATATATTTTTCAGAGATCATATTATTTTTATTATCTTTATAAATATTAAAAAATATAGACGAGAACGCAATTGTTAATATAACAGCGATTGAAAAATAAATTTTAATTTTATATTTATGATAAAAGTTTATAAACTTGTTATTATTAACTTTTTTTTTATCTAAATTTTCATCCATTTAAAAAATTTTTTATCGTTGGAAATCTTTTTGTTTTTACTTCTCTAGTATATTTTTTTACAGCTTTTTCAATTACTCTATCTAGAGAAGTGTATTTTTTTACAAATTTTGGATAAAAACCACTTAAACCTAACATGTCGTCTGTCACTAGTATTTGTCCATCACAATAAACGGAAGAACCTATTCCAATAGTTGGTATTCTTAAATTTTTCGTAATTAATTTTGAGGCAAATGGGGATATACATTCTAAGACAATAGAAAATGCTCCAGATTTTTGTATATTTTCTGCCTCTTTTAAAAGTTTTTCAGCTTTTTTTTTACTAGCACCTTCAATTTTAAAATTGCTCTTAAATTGTGGTGTAAAACCTATATGTCCCATGACAGGTATTTTTATTTTTACGAGTTCTTTAATTATATTAAAATTTCTACCATTGCTCTCAATTTTTACAGCATCACATTTTGTTAATTTCATAATAGATTTAGCATTTTTTTTTGCGTCTTTAATGTCGCTGTAAGTTCCTTTAGGCATGTCCACGACTAGAAGTGAGTCTTTAACGCCTTTTTTAACACTAATAGTATGTTGGATGATGTTTTCTATACTTATTGAATGTGTATTTTTCAATCCATAAAGAACATTAGCCATAGAGTCGCCTACAAGTACTATGTCGCAATATTTATCTAAAATTTTAGCAATGTTTTTTGAATATGCGGTAAGACTTACGATTTTAGATCTATTCTTTTTTTTTTGAATTTTTATAATTTTTTTATTCATATTTTTATTCTAACTCTATAGTGCTGGGTGGTTTTGAGCTTATATCATAAACTACTCTGTTAATACCTCTAACGTTGTTTATGATTTTAT
>MDTD01093504.1_pt1 | contig 27644 bp, 23 predicted proteins | sample 811221 | NCBI WGS metagenome assembly MDTD01 (sample SAMN05326646, study PRJNA326480) | marine metagenome | isolation source: seawater | place: Pacific Ocean: South West | collected 2011 | reverse complement strand
GAGCCAACACCGGAGCCAACTCCTGAGCCAACTCCTGAGCCAACACCGGAGCCAACTCCTGAGCCAACTCCTGAGCCAACACCGGAGCCAACTCCTGAGCCAACTCCTGATCCAGGAACTGGTACAGGAACTGGGACTGGAACTGGAACTGGAACTGGAACTGGAATAGGAACAGGGACTGGGACTGGGACTGGAACAGGGACTGGGACTGGGACAGGTACTTAGAAAGATTGAAACAACCAATTCTGCTTAAGCAAGTTACTTAAGCAACTTACTCATAAGCTTTAGAGATTTCTGTACCTTTCAATTGCATCTTGTAAATCTATAGACTTAATTAATAAAGCTGCAGGATCTTTTGTTAGTGGATGGTATTCATAAGTTGACAAGGCTGATTGATTGAATAATGAAAATGGAATTTTGACTCTAACTCCTTTATCGAAAGATCCTTCTCCATATTGTGATTTTGACACATCAGTTTGTGACCAAAAAATACCATATTCAACACCATTTTTAAATTTTCTTGAAATATCAAAAGTGTAACCATTATCCCCTGCTAAATACTCCCCAAAAGATAATTTAAATTTTATGTTGGTTTTAGGTTCTATGATTTGAGTATTTATTCGAAATAAGCTGTTACCGTATTTCTTAAAATCTAGTTTTAAATCATAATCACGTTTTTTCACTTGGAAAAACTCAAGACCCCAAGAAAAAATACTTCCTTCATTGTAATTCAAGTATTCAAGACCATATCCCCCGAACATCTCTTCAAATATACCAGCAGAAATACGAAAGAAGTGGGATTTATTCAATGAAGTAAAATAATTTAGTTCAAATCTACCTAAGGAAAATTTTTTGCCAATCGTCTTCAAATAATCCTTTATATCTGACCTTACTTGATTTGGATAAGTATTAACTGGGGGTATATATAAATTTTCAAAGTTACTTATCAATGGATATTTAAAGTTAGATAGAAGAACTAAATTTTCATGAAAAACAATCTCGTTATCTAGTTCTAATAAGATAGCACCATGGTAAAAAGCTTCTCTAGATCCAAAAAAACTTCTTAACTTTGGACCAAATGAATTAAAGATAATTGGATATTTTGTAGTAAAGACATATTTATTTTCTTTTTGCTCATTCTTTATTTCTCCAATTTTGTTTGGGTTATAAGGTTCAGAGATACGGAATGATTTCTCATTAACTTTCATCCCTAAATAGTATTGGCTTATGATTAATGCTTCTTTGTCACTAGCTATGTCCGATGTTTGTAGATTCTGGAATACATTCTTATAAACTATTTTTTGATCAGCAAATGTATTTTGCGCTACATCAATATATAAGTTTTTTTTACTTGAACTAACAGCTCTCAAACTTATCTTGTTAGCTAAAAGAGTTTTTCTCAAATCGTTAATTGATGAGATATCTTCTTTGACACTTAAAGGCTGACTTGATTTAAATTTATTGAAATCAAATAAATATCCTGCTTGAAAATGTAACTCATTACCTCTAATTATTGATGTTTTGAAGAAAGTATTATTTTTATAACGCTTTTGTAAAGCTACATTAAATGGTTGTCTTATTTCTGGAATTTTGTATAGATCTGAGCTTTGATTATCAAGCTCAAAAAGAATAGAGAGGTTTCTACTTAATGCATATGAACCTGCAAAAATTAGTGATACATCTTCTCCTGAAAAATAATTTCCGAAGGAAAAATCTCCTCCAGTATTAGAGTCAGACCCTGATCTATTTCTAAAAGATTCGTCTATTCCTATTAAAGGGTTATTTAATTTTATACCTCTATTTGTTTCTTTCCATTCTATTCCAAAAGTATATTCAAAATTGTTAATACGATTAGAAGCCACAATATATTCAGAACTGTAATAGCCTGTTCCTGCAATATCATTTAACCCTATAGCCCATTTATGGTTAAAGATAGTTTCTGGAGTGTTGAACTTAATTGAGAACCCTTTGTCTTTATAAGACTGCATGAAACCATTTCCATATTCTTTATTTGTTATATCAGCATAAAAAAGTGAGGCATCGAACCAAGAAAAAGGACTTGCTGAAATTGCTAGCTTCCTGTCAGGAACATCTCTTGATAAGCCAACGTAAAACATGGCTTCATCGAATCCGTATGCTGATGGAGATGAGATATACCCAACCTGACCATGAGTATTAATAGATGCACTTAAAGAATTAATTATGCCAATAAAAAGAAAAAAATATTTTTTCAATTTAATTTGTATTAAGTGACTTAAATACTGCTGCACTTAAGGCTATGTCCGCAAGGGTTTTTGTTATTTCTGTAACATATGTTATCGTGGATATATTGTCTAACCTCTTAGGAATGACAAGAGTATCACCTGGATCTAAATATAATTTTTGCGTAAAGTAACCCGAATCAATATTATAGGAATATCCATTTGCCTTCAAAACATAGATATTCTGTTTATCAGCATATTTTGTTAAACCTCCTGAATTTTCTATATAATCTTGGTAGGTAAAGTTACCGTCATAGACTGTTGATGTTGGATTGTTTACTTCACCTATGACTGAAATAAAATTAGAGTAATTCGGAACAATTATAAGATCGCCCTCCTTCAAGAAAATATCTTTTGCCTGACCTCTAATTGAGAAATCGCCTGATAACCTTCCAGGAAATTCTGCAGCCTCTGCTTGGCCAATAAGTTCAAGAAGCACTCCATATTCAGCAGTTGAAGGTAAAGCAGCATTTACTGCTGAGCTATTAGCAAGATTATCAATCATTAAGTCTATGATTATTTTTTTTGTATTTGTTACAGCCTCCTTTTCATTATTTCTTAACTCTTCTCTGGAGAAAAATATTGCATTTTGGTTAGCATTTTTTGTAAAACCTGCTGCCATTTCATATAAGTCAAAAAGCGTAGTTGAGGTGTTTGCGTAATATGTGCCTGGGTTATTTACTTCTCCTTTAATTTCTACAGGGAATTTCAAGAACTCTTTCTTTGGGAAGTTAATTCTTAAAATATTTTTTGAATCAAATTCACTTTTATAAGCAGATTGGTAAACTTTTGCTAAATCAGCAACTGAAACTTTTTTATCATCAATTAGTTCATCAGACCCAATATAATCAAAAATTATCTCAGGTGTTGTTTTACCAATTAAAGGTAGTCTGAAGATTTCTTTTCCGATAATAATGTCTTTAATTACATAATTTTGATCATCAATAAATTGGATTCCATCAGAATCAATTTTTAATTCTTCTAAAATATCTCCTCTCGAGAAAAAGTAAACTTCTACATTTTCTTTTAATTCATAATTTGCATAAGTATTTTGATCGTATAGAGAAAAATAGCTTGTAGTTGTTTTAAGACCATTATTTTCTTGTTGCTTTACCTTGAAGAAGAAAGGGTATATTTCATCTGAAAATTGCAGTATCTCAACAAGATCATCCAGCGTCTTATATTTGCCTTTTGGCAAAATAGTTTCATTGACCCCGTTTCCTCTTATTTGGATATCTTTTTCAGTGGAACTTGATAGTTTATTAATATTAATACTGGCAAGAATTCTATTGCCTATGTCTTCGTCCATACTAAATTTAGCAAATTGCAATTTTCCATCCCCAACTATTTCTGCATATAAATCTTGTGTATTTGCATTATTTTTAAAACCCATAGCAAAATTGACTAAATCTCTAAAGCTGTCACTTGATGTAAATTCATAATTATGTGGCCTTATAACTTGGCCACCTATATTTATAAAATTATCTGTTCCAGACACAACAACAGTATCGCCTGAGTCTAAAATATTATCGTTTTCTCTATTTCCGAAAACTAAAAATTCATACGCATCATATTTAAAACTACTGCCATCTTTTTTTACAACTTTAATTGTTCTTAGAGAAGCATACTCCTTCATACCTCCTCCATATGCGAGTGAATTAATTATTGTGGTAAACGGATTGACTAAGTAAGTTCCAGGTTGCTCAACAGCCCCAATTAAATTAATTTTCTTTGCACTTAAGTTTTTTATAGACAGATCTACATTTGTGCCCACATATTTTGTGTCGATTATATTTCTTAGCTTATTTTTCAAAGAGTCAAAAGATTCACCTGCTGCTTGTATTGGGCCAATTTCTGGAAATAGAATATTACCATCAAGCCCTACTCTTACAACAAAAATACTCTTCTTAGTCCCGCTTAAAATTATTTCTATTTCATCATTTAAAGAAACCTTATATATGCCTGGTATTGGCAAATCAGAAGTAGCAGAAACAGAAGTAGGTAGAGTATTAATAAAATCAAATCCAAATTTGTCATCAGTATTTTTATTTGTATTATCTTCAATCTCTGCATTCACCAATGTTGGAGGGCTTGGTTCTTGGTTGAGCATGCTTTGCTGATCCAAGGCATTAATTTGATTTAACCTTTCAAGTTGATCTTGGATTTCCTCTACAGACTGAGAGTGAGCATTCAATAAGAAAATAACAAATAATAAAGTCGAAAACTTCTTCATATTCGATATTTTAACAGATAAAAATGTTTATTTATTATAGTTTGTCTTTTTTAAATACACTTATGAATATGTGCATAAGAAATTTTGAGTTGGTATATAAATATCTTGTAAGCAGTCTCCTTGGTTCAGAACATAGTCTAAATAACCATTCAAAACCGATATTACTGATGAAGGGAGGACATGTTTTTTTTGTGCCAGAGTAAAAATCGAAGACAGCGCCAACCCCTATTTGAGTAACAGATATATGTTTTGAAGATTCATACATCCAATTTTCTTGTTTTGGACAGCCTAATCCAACAAATAGTAAATCTAAATTTAGTTTATTGATTTCATCATAAATTGTGTGTAATTCATTATCTGATAGTTCTCTAAATGGTGGAGAAAAGAAATAACATGCATTTATTGACGAATCTTTTTTTATTTTATCTTTAATTAGATCCAGAGCATCTTGCTGGCCACCATAAAAACCAATTTTAAATTGATCTTTTATTGTTTTGTGGTTTTTTAAGACCCATCTAAAAACATCTTCCCCTCTTAGCCTGGGAGCAAATTCATTATTTTTCTTCAGGTGCTTAGAAAGAAGAAGGTGAATTGGTTTTCCATCTGCAATTGTAAATAAAGAAGAGTTAATTTTTTTTTGGAAATCTTTGTGGTCTAGTGCCTCTATACACATATGAACATTTGATACACAAATAAAACTTCCCGGTAAATCTTTAGACATTGATCTTTCAACTGATTTTTCAATCAAATCATGACATGTTGTTTTATCAACTTTCATTCCAAGGATTTTAAATCTAGATTTCACTCAACAACTCCTTAGCAATAGTTTCTTTATCATATTTAGCTAAAAGTTTATCAGTATCTTTTAAAACTTTAGATTTACATAAATTTAAATTATTAAAAGCTTCTATCCAACTTGTAACATTTTTGGGGTCATCTATGAAAGTGCAAGAATCTAAAGAAATTTCTCTTAGGACTGGAATATCAGAACATAAAACTGGTTTTTTGAAGCTTAAAGCTTCAATGATTGGCATCCCAAAACCCTCAAATAGAGATGGAAAGCAAAATATTTCACAGTTTTTTAAGTACATTTTTTTCTCAAGTTCTGAGATATAGCCAGTAAAGATTATGTTTTCATCTTCAGTTGAAGATAAATTATCATCTCTCACATGAGATCCAACTAATTTTTTTGAACTTTGACCAACCAAAACCAACTTATGAGACTTACTCAAATTTGAATTCAAGAATGCCCGAATCAATACTTTTATATTCTTGTGCTTGTAGTTGGCTGCAATGCACAATAAAAATGGTTCTTTAAATGAAATTGTATTTTCTTCTAAATCAACTTCACTAAAATCAACACTGTTATACAAACGAAAGATACGTTTAAATGGAATATAAAAATATTTTTCTTTAATGTCATTTAATACATAATCTGATATAGCAATTACTTTTGTTGAAAATAACATAGACACATTGTGGCAAATAAATAGCCAAAGCCTTTTTATTAAAGAGAAATTTTCTGGGAAATGTAGATATTGCAAATCATGTATTATTGTGAAAACTTTTTTTGACATTAGGTATGAAAAGGGTGTCATAAAATAGTTCATATGAAGCAAAAGGCTAAAACTCTTTTTATAATGCAATAGGGGAAAAGTTAATTCTGAAAAAAATCTATTAAATATCTTCTTCTGCTTGAATATTTTAATCTTATTTTCCCTACAAAAACTTAAGAAATTTTTAGAAAGATCCTCTTCATTGTGAATGAATAGAGCAACTTCAGAATTCACGCATAAACCTTCAATTAGGTTATAAGCCATTTCTTCAGCCCCTCCCACCTTTCCATGTTTAATGAAAAACAAGGGTATTGCAATACTACGTTTTTTTAATTTCATCTAGAATATGCTTGTGTAATTTATTTAAATGTCTTGAAGAAATAAATCTTTCTACTGTGTCTTTTCTCAAATTTTCTATTTTTTTGTTATCAATTGCCATTTCATCTACCTTGAGTGCAATATTATGAATAAATTTATCCAAAGAAGAAAAATCATTTAAAAGCAGCTCAGGTTTTTTCTCAAGAATGGTTGCTGGACCTCCAATATTTGCAGCGATAACAGGTACGCCAGAACTTAGTGCCTCCAATACAACCATACCACCTGAGTCTCTCAGGCTTGGGAAAATAAATAAGTCATATTCATGCATCTTTCTCATTAATTTTTCCTGGCTCATCCAACCAAAAACCTTTATTCTCGATGTTAAATTTTCATCCAATATTAATTTAAGAATTTTTTCTTTTTGATAGCCATCTCCAATAATATCAAGTGTTGCATTCCTATTTTTCTGAATTTTAAAAGATTTAATGAGCGGTTCTATGCCCTTTAATTCATCAAGCCTTCCTGCATAAACTATCTTGAAGGCATTATCTTTTTTAAATCTTTCTTTCGGTTCGAAGGCGCTTAAATTTTGAAATTTTTCATCGTCAATTGAAATGCTTAACTCAATCTTAACCTTATGCCAAAACTTTTTTGGTATTAATTTTTTTGATTCTGCAGAATTAACAAAGATTAATTTTGCATTAGAGTACATCAAATTCATTAAAGGATTGTACTTGTTCAGTGCTCCAAGAATATCTCTTATTTTTTCTCTTATTCTAAAAGTTAAGGAAAAACTCTTTCTTAGGTGTACGGGGACTTTATCACCGCCAGCAAGCGGGCCAAGAATAATATCTGACTTTGAAAACCATAGAAATGCAGGGAAATGTAAGGTTACATAAGTTATATGATGACTATAGTGTACCTTTGTTGAAGAGCATATTTTTTTACAAATAAGGCCAGCATGAATTTGCCATAAGTAATAATAAATAGCATTTAAAAATTTATTCAAATTTTTTATTTTCAAAAAGATTTGTGGCAAATCAAGAGGAATTAAAATCAACCTTGAATCTAAATACTTTTCTACAATCTTTTGAGATTTAATAGCATCTAAATTATTGGTTCGTGTAACCAGATATATCTTATAGTCAGTATTGATTAGATAATAAAAAAGCCATGACCAACCAACAGCTGACTCAGATCCTTCATCTGGATTACATGAATAGGCTGATAGAAAAATTGATTTCACTAATGAACTCCTAAAATTTGTAAAAACTCATTTTTTTGCTTTTGCCCACGCTTTCTCTCAAAATTAAATCTAAATAATAGATAAAGCATAGCGCATTGCGATTCTTTATTATGCTCATCCTTTCCTTTTTCCAAAGAATCAAGATAATAATTAACAAAATTAACAAAATTAAATTTTTGTCTCTTTAGGAGATAAAGATCATTGAAAAAGTAGTGAAAATAATCAAAACAAATGGGGCCGTTGTCATGCCAATCCTCCCAGTCAAAAAGAATTATTTTATTTGATTTAATCATATTCCAAGAAGAAAAATCTCCATGTACAGTGCCTAGATGTATCAAATTATCTTGGTTAAATAATGATTGGCCGCCAGCTATGCTTAAGATTTTGTTGAGATATTTTTTGTCGATGGTTCCTAAGTACTCATTCATCATTTTTTTTGTTGAACCTTTATTAATAGATAGTTCGGTTCTATCCTTAAATGTTTTGATTACATCAGATTTTTTAATGCTTTGACTTCCCTTAACTCGACTTATTGCTATGTAATTTGAGCCAGATTCAATAAATTTTGGCACACTGATCGGAAATGATTTTGAGTAATTTCTATAAAAATTTATCTCATTTTCTAGACCAGAAAGAGATTTTTTATCTAAGGAATACTTCACAATGCTGTTTTCATTAAAAAAAATTATTTTTTTTCCAAGAGAGGTATAACTTAATAGCATGTCTTTATCTTTTGCTGCTCTTGGCACTGTAAACTCATATTTCAGAACAATTTTCTTAAGCCCAAGTACATTCATTAGAAAATTAATAAGATTCTTTCTTATTTTATGGCTGTTTAATGAATACAAGTTTAGAGAAGAATAAGGCATCAAAAATAATTTCCCAGATGTTTTCAAACACCAATATTTCTGATTAATAGTGTCTCTACCTTTAATTTTAGCTAATCGACTATGAACTTCAGCTATATCTTTTCTTGATAAAATTAATGATGGCATCATAAGCTAGTTGGTTAATTGCTTCTTCATTATTGCTAACAGTATCCAAAATTACATAATTTTTATTTTTTACTATTAAATCTTTAAATTTTTCTTGCTGCGAAATTATTTCATCTATGGAAATCTCACACTTTCTTGCAAAGATTTTTTTGGGATCACCTTTCAGAAATATCACAAAATCTGCATTAGGCATGAATCTATATAGCATCTTGAGAAAATAGCTGTTTGTTCTTGATATTCTGAACCTTTCAGGACTAACGTACAAATCCTGTTTATATCTATCAAATATAACCAATCCACTTCTTATTTTTTTTGGATAAATTAGTACAAAGTAACCTAGAAAGTAGTCTATCCAGGTTAAAAAAAGCTTAGCCAAAGACATGAAAAAATGATAAGGCTTCTTATTTAATGGGTTGCTAATGGCTTTCCCTTTAGCTTTTTGACCAATTAATCTTGGTTTTAAATGAAAATTATGTGTTGTCCTGAAAAGCTTTGAGCAATTATTGTTGATGCTTTTGATAAGGGTTGATTTTCCTGAACCATCAACTCCCAGAACAGCTATGCATAACCCGTTTGGTTTTAGGGCCCTTAAATATATTCGTAATATGTTGAGGAAAATACCATAAATATCAAAATAACCAGAAGGTAATTTATTTTTAGAATTTGGTTTAACAATTTTATTAAATTCATCTTTTTTTTTGTCAAAATCTTTTTTTATACTTCTTTTTTTAAAAAAGTATGATGATTCAATCTCTACAGGAATTATCTTTAGGCCATCGATATCTCTTGCTTTTGAAATATATCTCCTAAAATCAAAAAATGTATAATTTTTATGAAAATACTTTGTGTATATATCAAAGTTAAATATTTCATTCTCATACATAAAGAATATATTCATTGCATATGGCGAGTGATGGAATTCTTGAACAATCTTGAAATCTAACTCAGAAATGTATTTCTTAAATTTGCTTAAATCATTTACAGCGATATCAATATCCGTATCAGGTGATATGTCATTATAACCATTCAAGATAAAGTACTTTAAACCTTTGTCAGATAGCAATCCAAGAACATTTTTAACTTTTTGCTTATATATTATTTTTTTATTTTCCATTTTATGATGCTTTTAAACGAGAATATATAATGTAAATAATAAGGTACATCCCTTGTGAAATAAGAGCATACATAACAAACAAATTAAAATATGAAAAAGTATTTATTGCAAAAATTAAGAAAGGCATAACTAATAACATGGCCATTGATACTGAAAATAGAAACCTTTCATTTTTATTTAAAATAAAGAATGAGGTGTAGATCTGATTACATGAAGTTATAGCTACCAAGCTCCACATTAGTAAGTTAATCAGAGTGGACTCATCATAATAATTTAAATTTAAAACTTGAACAAAATAAGGCATCACAAGGTATGCTAAAAAACAAACTGTTGGAACCATTATTAAAACCTTCAGAATAATTAGACTAATTTGATTAAAGGTAATCTGCTTTCGTAAAGATGAGTAAAAAAACTTATTATTTATCCCATTAAAAATTGTAGAAATTGGAGCATATAAAGTTCTAATAATCTCATATGTTACAAGTTGATTTGATAAGCCTAGTTTCCAACCAATAACAATTGGAAGTTGGTTTGTAGCATATATCATTAAACCTCTTAAACTTAGAAAGTTTGTTTCAACATTAAAAATGAAAGACTTCATTATCTGAAGAGTTTTAGCAAAACTTGGTTTAAAGAAAATGATACAGCACAGAAAAGAAAGGAGCAGGTAACCAAATGCTAAATAAGTTAAAAGAAATTTAAGCGTTGAAAAATTAAATACCAATAACAATAAAACTATCATTAATCTTGAGCTTGAAAGAATATTTAGTCTTATATTGCTATACAACATAAGCATTCTTCTTGAGAACTCAAAAACTAAATAACTGAAAATATAGAGAATTAGTATTGGTAAAAAGTTATTGATTTGATTTAGATTTAAGAGATAAATTACCATCGAAAGTAGCACCGATGAAAATGCCAGCAAAATAAACATAGATGTTACGTATGCATTTGGATCAAGATCTTTTTTGTCTAAAGAAATAATGTTTCTCTGCCAGACTCCTTGACCAATAAAACTAACTCCTAAAAATACAAATGAATTTATAACAATGAACTGAGCAAAAGCATCCTGCACTAAATTCACTGAAATAATTAAAGTTAGGATTAAAGTTGATATTGAATGAAGAATTTGCTCAAAAATAATTTTCATCGTTTATAAAGTCTTGTGCTCTTTTCAAAATCAAAAATTAAAGAGAGGCATACTAAGATGGATCCTGATATTCCAAGTGTACTTGATAAAGATTGCTCACCAAGAGACATTATTAACAACATGGCTGATAAGCAGATTAATAAGTTTCTATGACTCATTTTGTTAATGCTCAATTTAGAGTAATCAAAAATATTTTTTATTAGATTGGCGTAAAAAAATAATAATGGCATAGTCCCAACCAAACCAGTTGAAGCAAGTTGTTGCAGAATGTCATTATGCGCATGAGTTGCGGCTTCAAATTCAAAACCTAGACTATCTGAAACCATAGAGGGAAGTTCTTCTTTAGTACAGGTTATATAGCCACAGCCAAAAATAGGATTTTGAATCCATAAATCAAGTGAAGACAACCATATTGCAAGTCTTCCTGAAGCTGAAAAAAAATCTTCTGGACCCAAACCTCTAAATAGAAAAATTTCAACAAAGTTAGTTTGCGTAAAAATTAAAAAAAATGGGAAAACCAGTACAATTAGAACTACAAAGAGAAGTTTTGGCTTGTTAAAAAGGTATACAGCAAGAAATGCAATTATTGTTGCAATCAATCCCGTTCTAGATCCTGTTGCAAACAGACCCATTAAACCAATAACAAATAATAATGGTCTTATTGCCCCTCGTGTATTAAAAAATGAGAATATTATTATCATTGAAAAGATTATAGCTAAGCGATTAGGGTGAAAAACATCACCACCTAATCTTATATTTGGCCAGTCACCATCTACTACGCTACTGGAAGAAATGAGGTATGAGAAAAAAACAGCAAGAATCACATACCAAATTTGATACTTTAAGAAAAGTAGAAAAATATTACTTTGACTTCTCATAGATAATTTATAAATTTCAACCATAAGAAAAATAAATACTAGCCAGGAAGCAATTCGAAAAATTGGTATTAAGTCAAAAATTCCATTTACTGCCAATGATATAAATTGAGTAAATAGAACTAAGAATAAAATAATTATCGTACGAGGCAGTATTACAATCATTCTCCACTTAAAGAAAAGCAATAATGCTACTGATCCAAGCAATAGGTAAATAATAATAGTCGCAGTCTGGTGGTCAGAAAAATCACCCTCAACAAGAAAAAATCCTGGTACTCCAGTTCCAGCAATTACCGCTAGAAATACAAGTATCCTTTCATGCAGCCATGTAGAATGATTTGTAGGATTAATGACCTCCCCCTCTCATCATTAGGGCAATTCCTTTATAAATTATCCAAACATCGAGAAGCATTAATTGAAATGAACTATTCTTGATATATTTATCAATATATTCATATTCATATCTTGGATTACCCATTTCAGAAGTCCCTTTATTGATATGCCCAAGCCCAAGAAGCCCACCCTTAAGTAATTTTCTGGTAACATTACCTTGTTCAAGATCTCGCTCATAGTGAATAACAGCAAGTGGTCTTGGACCCACAATACTCATATCACCTTTTAGAACACTCCAAAATTGAGGAAGTTCATCTAGGTACCATTTTTTAACAAATGATCCGACATGTGTTCTTGATTGGTCATTCCATTCTGCAGCATAGGCTTTCCAATCATTATTTTGTGCAGCTTTTTTATCAATATACTTTTCTTTAATAAGCCTTATTTTCCACTTTTTAATTTTTTTTCCTTTGGAAATAGCCCAATAAAAGAAAAACATCGGGCCGGCATTCTCTTTTATAATGAAACCCTCAACAGAGTAGATAATTTTAATAAACATCATTACAGGCACTGATAGAAGAAATATTGGTAGAGAGATTGCAATATCAAAAAACCTTTTAAAAAATCTATCTTGTAGGGCTGACTGTATTTTAAAAATATGTGCATATCTCTGCTTCAATTGTTTGCTTGGAGGCTGATAAGGAAATGCTTGTTTTGGTTCACTCATTAATATTCTCTAATACAATTTCTTCGATAAGTTTATTATTTTTACTTAAACTAGCCCAAGTATGATTATAAATAAAACCTTTTCTTAGTGTTTTATTTTTTATAGCAAGATCTATAAATTTTAAAAAACTTTCATTCAACTTTTCTTTATCTAAAAAATCTAAATTTATGATGTTTTCGTAAATAAATGATTGGCCATGTGTTTCCAATGATGAAAGAACAGGGACATTAAAAAATACAGCCTCTCTAATAGATCTAGGATGACCTTCAAACATCGATAATAAAACCATTCCATCTGAATGAGCTAGGCCACCAATTGAAATTCTGCTCAATATTTCATCTGAAGGAATTAAAAAAAATTTCTCAATGCTATTTAGTTTTAATTCTTTATATAGCTTCTCTAGACCATTGTTATAGTCAGGTCCAAGCATGTGAAATAAAACTTTTCTCTTATGTAATTCATCTTTATTAGTTTTTATTAATTTAATTAGTCTATCAAAGCCCTTGTTATAGAAATCTATTCGTCCCCAGAAAACTAAATTTATATTATCTTGGAAATTGTCAAAATATTTTTCATCTTTAATTTGCAGAATATCTGAGCCAAATCTGTAAATTACGTAATTAATATATTTCTTATTCAGGCTAATCTTAATTTGGTTTGCTTCCCATTTAGATGCTACCCAGTATATAGATGCTTTACGATAAACCATCTTAAATATGAAGAAAAAAATGTTTTTGATCGGAACTAAAATAAAAGATTTTAATTTAAAAAGAAGTTTTGAAAATAACTGTGCACTCTGAAACTCGCCAGTTTTAATATCAGGATATTTTTCAAAGATCTTATGTTTCAAAGACCAGTCTGTCCAATGAGACAAAGGCATAAATTCGAATGCTACTTTGTTCATCATAAGAATGCTTGCACCAATAGAATTATCAAATATCATGCCACCTACAAAAACTATACGAGCATCTCTGTTCTGAGATTGAAGATACCTTATTACATCGAATATTGATTTGAAATGACTTCCATTGGACCTTAAAGAAATAAAATTCTTTCCCCAACCAATAACATTTGCATCGTAATGATTTAAGCTAAATCTTATAAAATTCTCTAAATCTGAAGGCACACCGCCTCTTGAGTTATAGTCTTTATACAAAAAGATAACTTTATCTTTTTTCATAATTTCAGCTCATTTAAATTATCTTTATTAAATTCTATTTTGGGGAACTTCATCAATATTCTCTGAAAACCACTTGTATGTTGACGTAAGTCCTGCCCTAAGATCTATTGATGGAGACCATCCAAGTTTATGAATTTTTGTGTTATCTAAAAGTTTCTTTTTTGTGCCATCGGGTTTAGATTTATCCCAAAATATCTCCCCTTTAAAACCAGATATCTTAACCAAGTTACATACTAGTTCTGAAATAGAAATATCAGAACCTGAACCAATATTTATGTGCGACTGCATAGGTGACAACTCTTTATTAAGAATATCTTTTTCCAAACTCATTACATAAACGCAAGCCTCTGCCAAGTCATCTACATGAAGAAAATCTCTCAAAGGTGTACCTGTTCCCCAAATATTAATTTTTTTTAAACCATCATTCATAGCATCATGGAACCTCTTTATTAAGCCAGGAATAACGTGAGAGTTTTTATCATGAAAATTATCATAGGGACCATATAAGTTTGTTGGCATGACGCTTCTAAAGTCTGTTCCATATTGCCTGTTGTAACTTTCACATAATTTTATTCCAGCTATTTTTGCAATTGCGTATGGTTCATTTGTTGATTCAAGCTTGCTTGAGAGTAAAGATTCTTCGACAATTGGTTGCTGAGAGAATTTTGGATAAATGCAAGATGAACCTAAGAATAATAATTTTTTTACTCCATTCCTGTAGCATGCATCGATAACGTTATTTTGTATTACTAAATTATTGAAGATAAACTCGGCGGGAAAATTTTCATTTGCGTATATACCCCCTACCTTTGCTGCTGCCAGATAAACCTCATCAAAACTATTTTGCTCAAAATAATCAACCACAGCATTTTGATTTAATAAGTCAACTTCTTTTCTAGAGGCTATGTGGATTTTATTTAATTGGTCTGTTTCCAACTTTCGCACTATTGCACGACCAACCATTCCATTGTGCCCTGCAACAAATATATTTTTTTTCATAATTAGAAATCACTAAACTTAAAAGCCATTTTTCTTTAGCAAGGAGTCTTTTTGCGCATTTTTTAGATCTTCCAAAACCATCTCTTTACACAATTCTTTTGCATCAATTTTTGGTTTCCAGTTTAATTCTTTCTTAGCTTTTGAAGGGTCTCCTAAAAGAGTCTCTACTTCTGCGGGTCTATAATATTTTGGATCAACTTTAATCACTACATCGCCTTTTTTTAAAAACTCATTATTATCTATATAACTAACTCTTCCAATTTCTTTTTCTCCATCTCCTTCAAAATCAATTTCAAATCCTAAATTTTTTGCAGTCCATGATATGAACTCTCTTACGGAGTATTGATTACCTGTTGCTATGACATAATCTTTTGGTTTTTTTTGTTGTAGCATCAGCCATTGCATTTCAACATAATCTTTGGCGTGTCCCCAGTCTCTTTTAGCATCTAAATTACCCATAAATAGCGTCTTTTCCAAACCAACATAAATATTAGATAGCCCACGAGTGATTTTTCTTGTTACAAATGTTTCTCCTCTTCGTGGTGACTCGTGATTAAATAAAATGCCATTACAAGCAAACATATCATAGGATTCACGATAATTTACTGTAATCCAATAAGCATACAATTTAGCTACAGCGTATGGAGATCTTGGGTAAAATGGTGTTAATTCAGTTTGAGGAACTTCTTGTACCAATCCATATAATTCTGAGGATGAAGCTTGATAAAATTTACATTTATCTAATTTCAAAAATCTAATTGCTTCAAGAAGTCGTAATGTGCCTAGAGCATCTATATCGGAAGTATACTCAGGATTTTCAAAAGATACTGCAACATGTGATTGTGCAGCTAAGTTATATACTTCATCAGGCTTAATATCATTCATTAACTTTGTAAGATTTGAAGAATCAGAAAGATCACCATAGTGTAAAAAAAGGTTTTTGGATTCTTTATGAGGATCCTCATAAATATGATCAATTCTTTCTGTATTAAAAGATGAGGATCTTCGTTTAATACCATGTACCTCATAACCTTTATCAAGAAGAAGTTCTGCTAGATATGATCCATCTTGACCAGTTATTCCAGTTATCAAAGCTTTTTTACTCATTTTTTACTCTATTATTATTTAAAAATACATACAAAATACCTATTACAAATCCTATAATTAATCCAAAAAGTATTATGATCACTCTACTAGGGCTTACTTTTTTTTCTGCTGAGAATGCTGGATCTAAAACCTTGAATAAAAAATCTGGAGAAGCTTTAGCTAAAAGAAGGGTCTCTGTCTCACTTTGCACCAAACTTGATAACGCTTGTCTCACTTCAGCAAGCTCAGTTAACTCTATTTGACGATTTAGATACTCAATGGATTTTAGAGCTTTTTCTGTTTCTGCTTCCCGTGCAATTTTATTAATATGATCAATTGATAGATCAACTAGCCTTTTAGATAAATCTGGTGAATATGAAATTGCTGAAACATTTATAAAATTTGTATTTCTGTCTTTTGTAACTGAAAACATTTCTTCAAATTTTTCATAGACTTCTTGATAGCTGGGTTTGGATTGTTTTTTTCCTTCAGTGCCTACTATCCATTCCTTACTAGTAGTGTTATATATGGTGCTGTCATAGATTAAACTTCTTGTTTTCTCATCCCATCCTTTTACTGCAAAAATGTCTGCTGCCAAATCATGCTCATCTGACATTGTTGTAAAAAAATAGAGAGATTTCATTATTTCAATGCCTTCTTCAGCTCGGTTATCCAAACCATTAGAAAAATTTATTCCAGCAAACCCAGCTAATCCACTACTCACTGGTGAGGATATTGAGCTACCAAAAGATCTATCCGTAGTTGTTAAGGTAGCCTCAGATTTATACAAATTTGGCAAAGAAATTGCGTAAATAAAGGAGATAATTGCAAAGAAGACAACTATGTATAAAATTCTATATCTCCCTTTCCATATGATATGAAAAAGCTCATAGAAATTTAGATCTATTTCATTATTTGAGTTAAACCGATCAGTCATAAGACTAAAATTTTAACATATTAAATTACTGTTTTTTTTAAACGTAAATAATAGTTTTATGTAATGACTAATGGTGCCCAGGGCCGGACTTGAACCGGCACGAAGTTTCCTTCGAGGGATTTTAAGTCCCTTGTGTCTACCAATTTCACCACCTGGGCAGAAATGTCAGATTTTATCATCGAATGATACATTTTGCTCTGATTCTCTTGAATCAAGATCTTCATATTTTGATCTTATTTGATTATTAATTTTGACTACAGCTATTAATAAATTTAAATCAATATTTAAATTTTTAGCAAATTTAATAAAAGCCAAACTATCCTTTGGGAAACATGCTCCGCCAAAACCTTTTTTACCGTCATGACCTGGCACATTCATGTGACTGTCACCAATTCTTGAATCTTTAGAAATAATGTTCACAAATGATTCCCAGTCATCTCTTACATCAAGTTTTTTATAAATTGAATAAAGCTCATTAAAAAATATAACTTTAGAGGCCAAGAATGTGTTGATGGAATATTTTATAAATGAAGCTGTCTTAAGATCAGTAAATATATGCTCTTTTGTTTTACATCTTGAATGCCTTAGATATGCATTTGAAACTTGCGTAGAAATATTTCTATCACCACCAAATATGATCATCTCAGAGTTTACAAAATCTGTGTTTGCATGTTTTTCTCTTAGGAATTCTGGATTATAGACAATCTTTGAATCTATTTCTTTTAACTCATCTAACAAAGATGGAAGCACTGTACTTTTTACAACCTTTATAGCATTAGGACAATATGAAGTAAGCTCTTTAATAACTTTCTCAATGATTGATGAATCTTGACTACCATCATCATTCATTGGTGTTGGAACACAAACAAAGACAATTTTTGGATCAAATTCTTTTAAATCTTTTATATTTGTATCTAGCAAAGGGTCTACAATGAATTTATCTACTCGTTTATTGAACCCCCAATCAGTAGCCTTGCCCACAAAACCATGTCCAACTATTCCTAACTTAAGTTTTCTATATATTCTCATAATGCTTGTGCCAATCTATAAATCTTTGAATACCTTGGTTAAAAGATACTTTAGGATCATATCCTAATAAATTTTTTGCTTTGGTAATATCTGCATGTGTTTTTATGTTCTCATTTTCTGTAACAAAGTGCTGAATTTTTGCTTTTTTACCAATAATTTTTTCGATTTTTTGCAATAAGTAGCTTGTTTTAATAGGGTCATCATTTCCTAAATTGAAAATTTCATTCTTACCCTTGCACTCAGGATTAAAAATATAATCAATTGCTCCACGAATGCCTTGGATAATATCATCAATATAGGTCATATCTCTGTGCATATTGCCTTGATTATTAAGACTAATAGTCCTATTTTCTTTTATTGCTTTTGTGAAAGAATAATATGCCATATCAGGCCTTCCAAATGGACCATACACTGAAAAAAATCTTAGACCAATCATAGATAATTCATATGACTTGATAAGTTTAGATGCATATATTTCATTTGAAAGTTTTGATTTACCATATTCTGATTTAGGTTTAAGTGAGGTTTCTTTTTCATTAAACTTAAGTTTATTGGTATCTGAATACACTGAACTGCTCGATGCATAAATAATTTTATTAATGTCTTTTTCTCTGCAAAAATTGCAAAACGACCTGAAACCTAAAGTATTTGAAGATTCATATAAATGCTTTTTGTCTCTTGAAACTCTGACTCCGGCTTGTGCAGCTAGATTGATTGCCAAATCGAAACCTTTATCTTCTATGGAAATATTGTTTATATTTAACAGGTGAAAGGAAAAATTTTTTGAGTCAAGAAGAGCTAATCTCTTAAGTTTTAAATCAGGATTGTAATAGTCATTATGATCATCTATGCCTATAACTTCGTGACCAGAATCCAGTAGATTTTTAATTAAGTGGAAACCTATAAAACCTGATGAGCCTGTTACTAAAATTTTCATTACATGGAGGCTGAGAACGGAATCGAACCGATGTACACGGAGTTGCAGTCCGCTGCATAACCACTCTGCCACTCAGCCTTAAAGGTTTATTCTAAACTAATAGTTATAAGATTCACCTTTGAATGGCCCATCTTTATTTACTGAAATATAGTCTTGTTGGCGTTTTGTTAATTTTGTAATTGTGCCTCCAAAACCTTGTACCATCAAAGCTGCGACTTCTTCATCAAGTTTCTTAGGAAGAACTTTCACATAAAGTTGTCTATCTTCTGGATTCTTTGAAGCATACCCATCTTTAAATAATGCTATCTGTGCTAAAACTTGGTTACAAAATGATCCATCCATGACTCTGCTTGGATGGCCAGTAGCTAATGCTAAATTTACAAGCCTACCTTCTCCTAATAGTAATAAATAATCTGTATCAGATCTTTTAACTTTATGGACTCCAGGCTTGACTTCATACCAGTCAAAAGTTTTGAGATGCTTTATATCTATTTCATTGTCAAAATGACCAATATTGCAAATGACGCAGCCAGACTTTAAAGCATCAAGCATAAACTTATCAAGCACATTTACATTGCCAGTTGTGGTGACAACTAAATCATATTTTTTAAGTAATTCTTGATTAAGTTTTGTCCCATCACTTGTAACTTGACCATCCTCATAAGCTGCGACTACAGAGTAACCATCGAAACACGCTTGCATAGCACAAATAGGGTCAACTTCAGTTACATCAACAATCATTTTTTGTTGTGCCAAAGATTCTGCTGAGCCCTTGCCTACGTCTCCATATCCAATTACAAGAGCCTTCTTGCCTGAAAGCAGCATATCGGTTCCTCTCTTTATTGCATCATCAAGACCATGTCTGCAGCCGTATTTATTATCATTTTTTGACTTTGTAAGAGAATCATTTACATTGATAGCTGGGACTTTAAGCTCACCAGAATCCAACATTTCTTTGAGTCTTTTTACCCCTGTTGTTGTCTCTTCGGATATACCATGAATGCTATCAAGCATTTCTGGGTATTCATTATGAACTTTGGTAGTTAAGTCACCGCCATCATCTAAGATCATATTTGCTTCCCATGGCTTACCATTTTTATTTATAGTTTGATCAAGGCACCACTCATACTCCTCTTCTGTTTCTCCCTTCCAAGCAAAAACAGGAATACCCTCTGATGCTATTGCTGCTGCTGCATGATCTTGAGTAGAAAAAATATTACATGAAGACCATCTCACTTCAGCTCCTAAATCAATTAGTGTTTCTATCAGAACAGCAGTTTGTATTGTCATATGAATGCAGCCCATAATTTTTGCTCCAGCTAGTGGCTGCTCTTCTCTATAGTTTTGTCTAAGTTGCATTAGTGCTGGCATTTCATCTTGTGCAAGCAAAATTTCTTGCCTACCAAATTCTGCAAGAGAAATATCCTTAACTTTGTAATCTTTAAAATTAGTCATCTTTTTTATAATAACTATGTCTTTCTATATCTTCTTCAATGGTTTCTTTACCATATTGAATTTCAATAATTTTACATGTCTCATCAAAAGGATTAGTAATTTGATGCCAATCACCTAATTCCACATGCAAACTATTATGCTTCTCTAAAGCAATTTCTTTGATTGATTCTGGTGAAACTTTTGAATAGTTAACTATACATTTGCCATGCGAAACTAACCAAATTTCACTTCTTTTATAATGTTTCTGCAAACTCATCCCTTTTTTAGGCTCTACTATTAATTCTTTCACTTTTACTTGATTATCTTCATATAAATTAAAAAATTCACCCCAAACCCTTCTTTCTTTCTCATATTTCCAGTTTTTAAGGATCCAGCTACTTGAATTTTTTTTATCGTCTCCACCAACACTAAATTTAAAATTAATCCCCTTTACCGACATTTCCGGAATATTATCTTTTACTCTGTCACCACCATTGCAAAAGATTATTTCATTATCAGGAAATTTAGCTTTAATTTTTTCAAGGGCATTAATGCAGCTTCCTATATTATCGTCTTTGAAATCAACTACTTCGTCTACATTCTTAAGATTTTCTAAAATAGATTTCCTTTCTTCGAAAGGCATAAATTCTTTGCCTTTTTTTCTTTTCAACCATTCGTCGCTATTGAGAGCAATAATTAAATAATCTCCATATTTCTTTGCTGCATTTATATAGCTTATATGGCCAGAGTGAATAGGATCAAAACCGCCACTTACCACTACAATATTCATTTTAGACATCATGCTCAGGCAATATTTTGAAAGATTTTATATAAACTTTACCTTTCATATTTATAAGATTAACTAGCAAGTTCGATAGCTCATCTGGGTCAAGAAAATTGTTTGTGATCTCTTTTTTTAGAAGTTTGGTTTTATCCCATAATTCTGTATTCATTCCGCCAGGGTTGATATTCATAACATCAAATTTTTTATTTTTTGATAAACAGCTAAGATTCTCTCCAAAAGATTGTAGTGAATGTTTACTTGCAGAGTACTGAAATTGGCCTGGCTGAGATTCAAGGCCTGAAATAGAATTTATAATCATGCATCTCCTAAGATTCTGCTTCATAAAAAAATTTACCAATTTTACATTCGAGAAATAATTAATTTCAAATAGCTCATATAATTTTTTATCATCTAAGAGTTTTTCGCCTTCGAAGATAAAATTTGCTGCATTTAAAATAAGATAAATATCAACGTTATCATCAAAGGTTAATTTCTTTTCTACCTCTGAAAATGATTTATTAGCAAGATCATGCTGCAAAAAGACAAAATTTTCTAAATCTTCAAATTCAGAGGCATTTCCAATATTTCTTGAAATGCCAACTACTTTTTTGTTTTCATTTAATAATTTTTTTAACAAGCTGTAACCCAATCCACTTGAGCATCCTGTTAAAACATAAACTTGATTCATTTAATTTTCCTAAACTCTTTTGTTGCTTCTTCGAGCTCAGCATATTCAAGTTCTTGTATAAAATCATATGATCCAATTTCAACTGGATAAGGAAGATTCAAATTACCTGCTCTATGTTTTTTCATTTCAAGCATCGAGCTCCACATAATATCATTACGCTCATACATTTTATGATCAAACTGGAACCCTATGCAGCTACCTAAAACTTTAATTCTTTCAACATCATTTTCATTAAGCAGGCCTTTATTTCTTGCAATAATTGCTGTTATGATGCAATCAGCGCCAACTGATAACCCGTGAGGTAAAGAATTTGCAGAGTCAAATTCTATTGATTTCATCTCTGTTAATGGTGAAAACGTATGTCCAAAATCTACACATCTTTTAAGATTTTCCTCTGTTGGATTGTCATGCAACTCCTCAAGCATTAATCTAATTGATTCGTTAATAATCTCTTTACCTTCAGCATTTGAGTAGAATAAAGGATCAAATATTTTTTCACTGTTTTTTTCCAATAGATTAAATAAATTTTTTGATTTTATGATTGCTATCTTAAAAATTTCCCCTAATCCCTCTCTCAGCTGGTCTTTTGATACAGTTTTTAAGAAAGATGAGTCTAAAATCACATCAAAATTAAGATTATAAGTGCCTGCTCTGTTCCTCTGTCCTAAAAAGTTTACTCCTGTCTTTATTCCAATAGATGCATCAACAAATCCGAGTAAAGTAGTTGGCACTTTTATTACTTTTATACCTCTTCTATAGATACTGCCAGCCATAGCAACTAGATCCATCAACGCCCCGCCTCCAAGGGCGTACAACCCCTCATTTCGCCTTGCTAAACCAACATTCTCAATTCTTTCAAGACATGAAATTAATGATGTAATATCTTTAGTTTCTTCGGCAACGTTTGTTGGAAAGATATTCAAATTATCATTATTTTTTTCTAAATTAAGGAAATAATCTTGATTAAAATTAAATACTTTTGAGTCTGCAAAAATAATTACTTTTTTATTCTCAAAATTATGTTCAATATGGCTATGTAGTGTTTGCCATGATATATCTATTTCCTTCTGAATAGCTGATGTCATTTTAAAATTAACATCCGCTTTATTTTTTTTCTTTATCTCTAACATTGCTTCTCATCCAGTAATAAATCTAATCCATGATTAAGAAAAAATGCTGCCAATTTTGGTGTTTTATCAATTTTAAATGGAAACATTCTTACAAACTGGCCAGCATGCAAAATTTTTAGGGCAATTTTTTTTTCGTCCTCTAGACCAATGTTATAATTTCTTAGCCTTTTATTAAGGTAATTAATGCCAACACTCTCAATTAATTTTGGCTGCTTATTTAGATCAATACAATCTTCACCGATTTCCATAATCTTCTCATAATTGCTTATAGATGATTGCATTAATTGAGAAACGTCACCCAAAATGCTTTCAGTGTAAGTCTCTGCATAAGGATCAATTAAAATTGGAATATTTTTCTCACTATCAAACATTACATTTTCAAGAGTTAGGTTCCCATGAGAAATAGTCTCGTTCATTTCTAAAGCTTCAAGAGTACCTGCATTTTCATCAAGATATTTAATGCTATTTTCAATCTTATCAGATAATTTAATAATTATATTTTGGCTATCTTTATCTAGGTTTGCTTCAAGATCTTTTTGGGCTGATTTCAGTATCTCTTTTAATTCTTCATTCACGAATAAATTTAACCCCCCTTTGACTGCCCCAAATTCAATATTTTCAAATTTTGCAATCAAATCAAATAGAGCATTAACAGCTTTTCTTGATAGATTTTCATTTGAATCTTTTAATAATTCATAGTAGTTTTTGCATGATGTTAAATACGGTATGTCAAAGTAATAACTATTAAAACTTACACCAGTTTCTAAAATTTGAGGTACATTGTCTGGAAAAAAGAATTTGAGAATTTGTAATTTTCTTATTTGTGAGTGCCATCTAACCAACCCATATTCTCTATTATCTTTATTTGAAATAGATTTTCTTACTCTTAATTCTCCATCTACACTAATTACATTTGTAGAAGAAAATGACCCGCCTTTTAATTTTTCAATGATAACTGCTTGTGACATTTAGAACCTATGTAGATTTGTTACATATTCTTCGGGTGTTCCAAGAACTATTGTGTCACTTTTGTTTTCATGGAATGAAGATTGAACGACATAGTCTTTTTCGATAATACTTTTATAAAAACTAGTGAAATTCGCTTCTTGATTTAAATCAAGCAAGGCTTTTGAAAGAGATAGAAAATTTTTAGATTCTTTAAAACTATACAGCCCTGAGCAGGCATTTTGACTAATTTTTGTTTTATCTACTATATTTAGAACTTGTCCATCTTCTGTGGTATCAGCATATGAGTATTCGTTTGAATTTGCCGTAAAAGTATCAATTAATCCCTGGAATCCATCTTCATATTCTAGAATGTCAAAATGCTTGCTTCTATTCAATAAAATTGTATCAATATTCATAAATGATATAGGCAAAGAATCATCAATTTCTTTATATATGAGTTCTAGTCCTAAAGTTGCTGTTTCAAGCTGTGACTTTGTATCCTGAATGAACCTGATATTTTTTTTCTCAATACCAAAATCATTCACAATTGAAGATATCACTGGAAAAAAATCCACATCATTATTATTTGCTATAAAAAAAACATTGATCGAGTCTTTTCTTGGTAATGAGTTTATAACATGCCAAAGAACGGTATTTTTTCCTAATGGGACGAGGTATTTAGGAATTTTATTACCAAAAAGCTTAAACCTTTCATACTTGCCAGCCATCGTAAACAAAATATTCATTTGAAATATTATAACCCAGTGTAAAAATAATACATGTATGAGCAGTCCGATTTAGATGGCTTATTGGAACAGTAAATGATAAATTTTCTTAAAGCTTAGTTACTATTTCCCATGTAAAGCCCTGATCTTCCCTACCAAAATGTCCAAATGCTGCAGTTTTCTGAAATTTAGTATCCAATAATGAAAAGGAAGATATTATTCCTGAAGGAGTTAAGTCAAAATTTGATGAAACTATTTTTTTAATTTCTTCAATTGAACATTTTTCTGATTCAAATGTATTTATAAAAATTGAAGTAGGCTTCGCGATGCCAATTGCATATGACGCTTGAATCTCGCAATAATCGCAATATTCATTTGCAACTAGAGATTTTGCAACATTCCTTAGAGCATAAGCTGCTGAACGATCAACCTTTGATGGATCTTTACCAGAAAAAGCACCACCTCCATGTCTAGCCATGCCGCCATAGGTATCGACAATAATTTTTCTTCCAGTTAAGCCACAATCTCCTTTTGGACCCCCAATTACAAACCTACCTGCAGGATTGATAAAATATTTTGTATTATTATCAAGTAAATTAAGCGGAAGACACGAATCAAGAATTTCTGTTTTGACGAGATATCTTAATTCTTCCAAATTCATATCATCACTATGTTGTGTTGATATAACTACAGAATCTATGCGCTTTGGTTGATAGTTTGAATCGTATTCTATAGAAACTTGTGATTTAGCATCTGGTTTTAATCCTAGCTCTTTGGTTTTTCTAAGATCAGCATGCCTAAGCATCAATCTGTGGGCCAATGCAATAGGCAATGGCATAAGCTCTGGAGTTTCTTTGCATGCATATCCAAACATCAATCCCTGATCTCCAGAGCCCAGTTCCTTAGTCCCAGAAATACCAGCATCGATATCTTTACTTTGCTCAGATATGAAATTTTGAAATTCAAAGCCGCTGCTAGTAAAGCCAAGATCATCTTCGATATATCCTATATCTTCAACAACTTTTCTTGCAACAGCCTCGTAGTCTACATTCGCTTTTGAAGTAATTTCACCAGCAACAATTACTGTATTATTTTTTATAAGCGTTTCGCAAGCTACTCGTGAATTTCGATCTAATTTAAGACATTCATCTAATATGGCATCAGAAATTTGGTCACAAATTTTGTCAGGATGCCCTTCTGAAACAGATTCAGATGTAAATATATAAGACATTATAAGCCCTCAATATTGATACCATCAATTTGTAAAGATTCTTTAATTAGTGAATTCATTACAGCTTCGGTTTCTTCATCAGTTATATTATTTTCAAGAGCTTGAAATTTAAATCTATATCCAACCTTTAAAAGGTTTTGTTTTTTATTTTCAAATAAATCAAAGACAAAACAGTCTACCATCAAGTCTGACAATTCTTTGTACTTTTCAATAAGTGTGGCTAGCTGCTCAAGATTTTCATGGTTATCAAGACTGAATGATAGATCACGGTAAGAGGCAGGATAATCTGAAATTTTGCTTTGCTTCTTGGTAGGCAATTTCAAATTGTTTGTGACTATTTCAAAACTGAATACAGGTGTTTTCGTTTTAGAGCCAAGGAATTCTTTAGACAGCTTACCAATTCGTCCAATATGTTCTTCATTGCAATAGACTTTTTCAATTAAATCATAGTTTTGAGACTGATCCATTTCAAAATTTAGTTCCTTACCTAAGATCTCTGAAAAAATTGTTTTAATTAACCCTTTCAAATACGAATAATCTAGCTGAGTATTAAATTCTTTGAAATTTTTATTAGTTTTACCACAAACAATAACAGCTAACTTTTTCTCATTACCATCTTTGGTGTAAATATCAGAGAATTCAAAAAACTTTATTGAATCTTTCTGTCTATTCTGATTGAAGACCACATTTTCCTTGATTGATTTTGTTATACAAACTCTCATCTTCGATCTTTGCTTATCTAATGGATTATCCACGGAAATAGCAGAATCGTCTTGATTGTCGTTGAATGGAAAATTTACCACTTCAAAAAAACCATTATTTACAAGATAATCTCGGCATAGATCTTGAAAGTTCGCTTCTATTTTCTTCGCTTTAACAGGCAAGGCTAAAGTTTTCGAGGCAATATTGTCATAGCCAATCATTCTGGTGATCTCCTCTGCAAGATCATTTAGCTGATCTATATCTGACCTGTGCGACGGAACCACTACTTTATCTTCTGTCATGAAGTAGAGAGAATTTAGATAGTTTTTTTGTTCTGTTTCAGTAAGCTCTGTGCCAATTATCTTGTTTAATCTATCAGAATCAAACTCTACTTCAATTCTGTCCACTTTTCTTTGCTCTGCTTTTAATGCAAGAGATTTAATCTGTGCATGATCAGCAACTATAGCAATAAACCTTCTCAAAACTTGTGCTTGCGCAAGAAAATCAACTCCTCTTTCAAATTTGTAAGACGCCTCAGAGTTGAGGTTATATTGACGAGCTTTACCTAGAATCTCCTCAGGCTTGAAATAGGCACACTCAACTAAAACTTTCGTTGTGTCTTCACTACATGAAGTGCTTTCGTCACCCATGGTCCCAGCTAAATCAACTGCAACATCATTAATAGTGAAAACTAAATTTTCTCCCTTAAGTTCTATTTCACTGCCCAGGAGTGTTTTAAATTTTTCTTGTTTATTTCTTTTTTCAAGAACTAAAGGACCATTGATCCTACTGGCATCATAGCAATGAGTTGGTTGGCCTGTTTCATAGGCAAGGTAGTTAGAAATATCGGTAAATAAATTGTTCTTGTTAAGTTTTAGATCTTTAAAGTAATTCTCCAGATAAGGTGCATAATCTTTAACTTTTCCTTCAATCTCAATTTCAACAAAACTAATGTTTGGGCAAAGATCTTCTGCTTTATTTTCAAAGATTAAATTTGATTCTGGGATATCGGCATCATAATGTTCT
>MDTD01070241.1_pt1 | contig 27651 bp, 25 predicted proteins | sample 811221 | NCBI WGS metagenome assembly MDTD01 (sample SAMN05326646, study PRJNA326480) | marine metagenome | isolation source: seawater | place: Pacific Ocean: South West | collected 2011 | reverse complement strand
TCGGCATGTTCCGACTGGTATGCCTCGCATACCCGTGTTCAGGTGGGATGAAGTCAATTCGAAAATAGACTCTTCATCGCTCATCAATTTGCCTCCGGCCTAGTCGAAATGACACCTGTGTATAAGGTCGACCCTGTTTAGGTCAAAGCATTACAGTTTCAGTGTATTTTACAACACTAAGTGTAATCAACTTGCAGAATTTAATATTTCGAGAAAATATCATTTTCTTAAGCAGGCCATTTTCTGAACCCTCTGAAAGCATCACGGTCTTCCAATATTTTCTTTCTAATCGTGTTGCCATCAATGATGAATGCCTCCTCAGAATCTAAGCCGGGACAACTGCTCACAGTCAATTTCCAAGATCTATCGGAGCGGACATTCTCTGCCCAAAATGGGAATGACTTACACTGTGCGGGACGAGCTTCGTAAACTGTGCATTTTTTCTCTCCATCTAGGTATATGCAAATGTCCGTGTATTGGTCAGATTTTAGGATATATCTGCCATCCATAGTTTGTCTGCAATCTCTTTCTAGCCAATCTGTAACTTCCATTCTATGATGATTTGCAAGTATTTCAGCGTCTTGTGGCCTTAGGTAGACAATGCCTCCGGGTTCATCACAGCATTTACCACAATTTGGTTGGCAGGCGAAAGGAACTCCTGACATCCACCAGGGCTTGTTCATGCTTCGCCACCTATCGGTTGCAACACCTTGATTGGTTTTAATTGAGCATAGACAGGTGCATTAGAGATGTTTCCTAGAATTACTTCTATTTCTGCGATCCTATCTGCAATTTGAATCAATTCTTCTACTGATGCGTTCTTGCTTGTTTCAGCGAGTACATACATCTCTTCTTCCAATTCCATTAACTGGTTTGAGTGGTCGATATGCTCTCTCTCCATATCTGCAAACATTTTGTTTGTGATGTTATCTATGCTAGATGTTGTTTCAGTAACTCTTGCCCTGTCTAAGCCCTTGAGTTCGGTTTCAGATTCTAACAAAAATTTCTCTTTTTCATCGATTGTTAGTGTGGTGGTGACGTGTGGTGTTAGGTTACCTGAGGTCAGTACTTCGTGAAGTTCATCCTTCTCTTGAATTGTTAGTTCGGGAACGACCCAATCATCAGATAATTCGGGCAGTGGTACGTTTAACTCAACGCCACCCGGGTCGAGACCGGTATATACCGTGTCGAAAGTTTCCTCGATTACTCTAGCAGCAATTGCTTCGAGATTGTCTCTTTCCTCATAGATTTCATAATCGGATTTAACAATTGGTGTTTCGTTTAGGATGTCTGAAACGTCGTCAGCATTGACAATTCTCTCGCCAGATTCGATTGAAAGAGCAACTTTCTCAAAGGCAGCATTGGTTGTTCTCCAATCACCGTCACTGTGATTGACGATCCTAGCAAGCATAGAATCGTCTAGTAATAGCGACCTTCCGCTAGTATTCCTTCTAAGATGTGTGATTAGCGATGATGAACTAGGTTTGTTAATCCACACACTGGTTGCAGACCTCATGACTTCCCACAGCCTTCTAGCAGGCCATTCATTCGATTCAACTCTTGATGTTGCAATAATTTGAACTCCTAAGTTGAGAGCGTAATCAATTAACATACCTAACTCAGTTGCAATTCGTTCATCTGCTAAATGCAAGTCATCTATAGCGATCAAACTCGCATGCGCAACTGCGTCTTGCCAGCCATCTGGTAGAGAGTCCCATCCACGCATAGCAGATGTAGATAGTAGGTGTACGTTACCATCTTGTCTTCGAATCATTGCCTGTACCGATGCAGACAAGATGTGTGATTTTCCACTACCATTTCCGCCTAGAATCAGTAGTGGATTCATGGAAATTCCTGGTTTGTCAATAACTTTCTCACATGCGTTCGACGCTCTAGTGTTTTCCTCGACAACGTGCCAGTTTTTCCAAGTCTTGTGGTCGGAGAGTTTCTGAACCGGTGGCCACAATGGCTTGAAAGACAGATCTTTCATCCCGAAGTCACTGTAATTTGTTGAATATCCTCTTTGGTTGTCAAGAACCTCTGCCCATACAGGTCTACCGTCCTTCAGTAGTCCCAATGAGTCTCCTAGTAACTCCTCTTCTCCTTCTTCAAACTCGAGTTTCTCCCTCATTTCACCAATTCGCTTTGCAGCAATCTGAGCGAGTGAAGAATCGCCATCGTCCAAATTTACACTCGGCTTCCAAGTCGGAGTCTTTCCAAGGACTTGGTCGGCGACTATGTCGAAAGTTGGTCTTGTTTCGGTTCCGGTTCGAGATAGAAGGTCGGCTTCTCTGGTATCTTGTACCTCATTGACTCCACGGAGTGTATTCAGTTTTGACATGGCAGTGCGGGAGGAAGTTGCATCTCTTCCAAGACTTTCTCTAGCGTTAGCTAAAGCGAGCAGGAGTTTTTCTCTGTGTGTCATTCTCACTCGACTTCCTCCTCTTTTTTCTTCCAAGATTCCAATTCTTTATCGATGTCAATCTCCCTCTGCGGTACACTTGAGGCCTGTCTTCTATTTGCTAGGTTGCGCTTTATTTCAATACCTCGAGCAGCCAGTGGACTTACGACTTTTGCGTTTGCTTTCGCCTTGGTTCTTCGCGCAGGTTTTGGACCTAGTTTAGTAGCAGGTAATGTGTGATTTTTCTTGCTAGGGTCTTGTCGAACAGCATCACTTATTCCACTACCAATCTTCTTTGAAATGGATTTGAACTTGCCCTCGCTTCCAATACCGATGGCTGTTTTTGGGAGTGGTTTCGTCGACGGCAAATCTCCAATTACCTTGTTTTTGCTCACTGCAGATAATCCCGCCAACTTGGTTTCCCTATCGCTAGGAACTACAGCGTGAGTTGCTTTTCTGCGCTTTACCCTTTGGGCCTTTCTTGGGCCTTTCTTTTCCGGCTCAACAGTGACAACTTCGACCTCTTCGATTGTTTCGACTTCTTCGATAATTACGGTCTCAATTTCTTGGACTTCAGTCACGACTTCGGCTTCAGTCGGAATTGGAGTTTCCTCGACAATTTCCTCAACAAGTTCCTCGATAACAAAAGATTCAGGCGTGTTCTCTTCAAGGTAATTTTCGAGACGTAGAATCTCCTCTTCGGTAGGTGGTTCCATCAATGGATGGTCTAACAATGACTCTGGGTCTTGATTCCAAGAGTGTAACAAGTCTGTATCAATTGAAGGAGCTGCACGGATTATGTGTGCGGAATCGGTACTTTTCCATGCGGATTTATCGAATGAAATAAGCAGGCAATCATCTTCATAGCGCATCCTATCAGAAATTTCTCTAATCATTTCGATAACAGGTTGCTCTCCACAAATATTTGCGAGATATTCTAAGCCATCAAGAAGTAATACTGCTCTTAGATTTCCTTCAAGGAAACCATAAATCGTTCCTTTAATCGCATCTAAATCAACGAACTGAACGCCTTCTCCCTCTCTTTGAGAAAGCCAAAGGCAATCGTCAGCAGGTATGTCGAATTTGACTGAAACCTCTTCTCTCGTTTTCCTGCTGATTACTAAGAGAGGTTTCCCGTGATTTTTGAGATTAGATGCTAGGGAAAACAATTCATCACTTTCATTTGAAAAGACGCTACCAGGCCCTAAACTAATTCCAAGAGTCGCAGTTCTGTGGACCATTGATGCTGCCTTGGCGCGTACGAATTCTGGTGCCTCAATGGAGGCGTCGATTGTAGGTAATTTACTTGATTTAGTCCATGCAGTCTTTCTACTGCTTATGTTATCCCACCATTGGGAAGACTCTTTCTCCTCCGGATTTTCAACAGATAATTTAGCAGATGGATGCAAATCGATTATTCTCTGTACGTCTACATTCTCTATCAATTGAATCAAACAGTCTAATTCTTGACAGTCAGTTTCGATTTCAATAAGTGCATCCACACCTTCTAGGATCGCTTTACCCTCATGGATCGCAACACAAATTTCGCCTTGCTGAATGACAACTTGGCCAACTCTTGGCATCTTTTCCTTCGGTGTTCTCTCACACCGAATGTAGCCGTTGACTCCGAGCTTCACCATCTCGTTGAGAAGGGTTGCGAGTGCACCAGTACCACCCCGCCTTTCTTCGATGATATTACCCATTGGCAACTCGACCATACGCACCCCTACGGGGTGGTTGGTGATTGTACCCTTCTTGAATGGTGAGGTTCAAACAACCAATTCAACGAGGGTTTCATGTCCTAATCCTAAGTGGCGAGGTCATGGAGGCGCCAAAGGGCTTGATTCTCTTTGTCAATACTCCACTTGGCAAAGAATTAGCAAGTAATGAGTTAAAATCGAAGTTTGGCTTGGGATTGCTGTTATCTGCATTGGTGTTCATCGGAATGTTTTGGGTTGTTAATATCTTAATTGTAATTTCAATAGTGATTGCTGTCAACTCAATTTTGATCATAAGCGCAAAAAAAGCGGTCAATATTCCACTCGCTGTGAACTTGAATCATCCTTTCATGGAATCGCAATATGTATCGGATTCTGAAGTGATGGTCAACTTTTCAGGTAAATGGGTCAATCCAGGGAATCACCGTCTGAAGTTGGCCAAAGATAGTCTTGGAGGCTGGATTGTACACAGACAAGACGAAGATATCTCCACCCTTTCTATTTGGGATAGTTCACTGAAAGAATCAACTTTGCAAAAGCACATCTCAATCATTAATCAAGCCATTTCATTGAATAATGCAATCAATGAATCAAATGATGAATTTGATGATGCGAGAGAAAGAGAGTCACAAGAGTCAACATTGCTTGAAAGGAATTGGCTACCTGAAGAAGAATTAGAGGTACAGGGGCCGATATCTCGTATTTTTTCAAATGAGTGAAAAAAAAACACTCAACCCAAGTTAACACACCGTACCTTCAAATGGTGTCCGCCCAGCAGAGATGGCATGGCCGAAGACTCGCCGAGGGGTGTTAGTATGGCTTTGCTGGATGATTCACAGCGTGAAATTGTCACTGGTGGAGGCCTATCCAGCCGTTTCTCAAAGTTGCCTTTATGGCTGTCGCATCCATCTAATATCGGTGCATTTTATGGCCTGCTAGTCTCACTTGCTCTGCTTCTTCCTTACATTATGACAGAAGAATTTTGGTTTGCTCTTTGGTTACTTCACGCAAGTTTGTTGATTTTTGCAACCGCATTCCTTGGTTTGTTTAGTCGCTTAGTGTCTGCATTTACAGGTCGTATGCCGATAGCTGTAAATCGCAAGGTTCTGTATCCAATGCCGTTTATTGGATTTGCATTGTTTACTCTAATCCATACTGATCTACTTGTTAACAACACTGTAACGCAGTACTTGGCTTGGGGATTGTTGATGATTCCAGGCCCACTATACATCCATCTATCTTGGGCACCAAGATGGAGATTGCTGTGCATGATTGAGGACGGAAATAACCCATTCAAGGATATGCCCGCTAAAGAATACCTCAAAGAACAGGAAGAGGATATCGCATCTGACGATTCTGACCTAATGGAAGTAGTCGAATCCTTCGAATCCGAAGAAGAATAACTCATTCTTCATCAATCACTGCAATTACGTTATCAATTCCGCCGAGTTGTATGTCCCAGATTACATCACAGGAATCATCATCTTGAATTGGGCTAAAATCTTCACCGATAGAAGCAGTTAGAGTAAGTGTCCATACTCCATCGCCTAATCTTATCCATCTGAATAAGTCGAGAGCCTCTTCTGCATTTTGAGCATAAATGTCCTCGTCGGGATATTCCCATTCACCATACCAATATGCATAATCTTGCCCAGGATTTTCATTGCTGCAAGTGACACTGCCCTCAGTGGTATATCCTGACACATTAACGTCATCCGGTGCATCTAAGCTCCAATTAACCGAATCTAAGGAATTGAATTGTGACTGGTCATCACCTTCTCTGCATATTATGTCTATCCCAAAAAATGTCGTATTGCCAAGGGCAAATTCACTTGTATCGATGATTATATCGATGCTCTCCCCATCAGACATTGTTGCTGAACTTTGGACGTTTCCACCAGTATTTTCGTAGGTGATATACCACTTGCTAAGGCCTTCAGGTGCTGATGACTTTGAGGATGCTACTAGTTCCCCAACACCTCCTCCAAGGGATGTAATCAATATCACTGCCACCATCATTCCTATCGCAGGTCGACCTTTCCATTGTTCTAGATCTTCTTTACTGAACTTAGGTATTTCTGCTCGATTTGAATGGCGAATAATGATTGGTGTCCAAATCAAAGCGATTGCAAACATCCCAATTAGTTCAGAGAAATATGCCATTTTTGCACCGATTGAATTACCCCATGTAACCTGCACGTTGTAAATCGAAACATCGTCTCCTTCCCACCATGATCCATTAATTACAGTTGTATACTCTTGTCCAAAGTTCGAATCTCTGGCCCCGTCAAAATCCGGCTTGATGTAATATGATGCTGATAAATCGTCTAAATCATCCTCTGCCTTCCTGAAAATTCCATCCTCAAATGCCGAATTTGTCATGGAGATAGAAATTACAATCGCTGCTAAAAATAATGTATTCCAAGATTTTTCTTCACCCTGAATTGCGTCAGCAATCTTAGAAGAAAATTGCCTTGTAATTGCGATTGCGCTTAGGAGAACAATACAGATCAATGGCCACCTTAACTCAAGAAGAGGCTCAGCAATATTCTCTAATTCTGGGTGGTCTGAATATGAGTTATACTCAGTGCTTTTCTCACCTGCAACTTTGTCGCCAAGTCCAGATTGATTATCAAAAATTACAATGAAAGGAGATAAAGTCCACCCAAATTCATGTGTTGTCCTGTTATCGTTTCCGTCATGAACACCTTCCCATGTTTGTTCAACTTCGTACCAGGGTGTGAATACAGAACCAATTGCCAGAATAATTGTAGCAGCAACCATCATAGTCGGTAGTTTGTCAAGATATTTTGAATAAGAATCTGGTAAGTCATCGATAGAAAACCAGGTTGAAGATTGTTCGACATCATATTTTTCAAATTGAGTCAAGAAGAACGCTGCCGCTCCTAACATCGTAAAGAGTGACAAGAAAATCAGCAGCAAGAATCCTATGTGTGGACCCCAAGTGGTCTCACTTGTGAATGTACCTCCATCACCGTTTTCGAATTCAAAATACACACTTCCCCAGAACCCATCATTGTAAGCGAATTCATCCGCATCTCCATCATCAACATCTCCGTAGTATTCGTCTGAAAAATCAGTTCCAAAACCAATTGTGCTGAAAATTAAAAATACACTGGATATTGATATGAAAGCTAACAACGCTCCTAAAATTGTTTCATGCTTCACATATTTGTTGAAATTTATTTTCTCTTTTCGAGATGCAATTAACAACAGGAAAATAATCAGAAAAATGGTTGTCCATGTTGATAATTTTGAATCTACCTCTTCCATCATTGAACTTAGATATTCTTCATCATCAGGATCATTAATCTCTTTAATTTCCTGCATGTTTCCGCCGAACCAATCGCTTGATTCATTGGAGCCTAATCTGTCCTCAGAAGATGAATGAATCAACGCATAATCGTCATAGTAATCAACAGTGATTGTCTGTTCTTCATCGGATAACTCCAAATTTGTATTTGAGAATTCGTTTTGATAGTAAGGTGTAAATTCCATTGCAATTATTAGAATGAATGCGATTATCGGGACCCATTGTATAATTCGGTCTCTCTGAGAGAGAAACTTTTCGGGTTCTATCATGGTCTGTTTTTATTGATTGAAGAGATAAATGTTTACCCGTCAAATTAGACCGACGGTCTTACCTGCGCCCTCGAAGATTCGTAGAACTTCATCAAGGTCTTCTCTACTCAGGCCTGCAGACATTTGTGTTCGAACTCGAGCCTTATCTCTCGCAACCATTGGGAATACGATGGCTCCGGCCATCACCCCTTGCTTCAACATCTCACTTGAGAGTCCTTTCGCAACCGATGATTCACCACACATCACCGGAATAATCGGTGTCGTTGAAACACCTGTATCGAATCCAAGAGACTGCATTTCGCTTCTGAAATATTCTGTATTTTCCCAAAGTCTAGCATGGTGTTCTGGCTCGTCCATCAGTACCTCAATCGCTGCTTTTTGTGCTGCTGCAACTCCGGGTGGCTGGGAACCAGAAAGCAGCCAAGATCTAGAGTGGTTAAGTGCGTGATTACGCACAATTTCCTTGCCAGCAAGAATTCCACCTTGAACACCTAATGCCTTAGAGAAAGAACCTCCCTCAAAGTCAACTCTGCCTTGTAGTTTGAAGTGGTCAACTATACCTCTTCCTCCGTCCCCTAGGACTCCTTCTCCGTGACAGTCGTCAACCATTACCATCGCATTGTGTTCTTCGGCTAAGGCAGTTAACTCATCTAGTGGGCAGATATCTCCATCCATCGAAAAGACCCCGTCTACGATTATGAGTTTCCTCTCAGAGTCATCATTTTCCTTCAGGACTTGTTCTAAGGCGCCCATGTCGTTGTGAGGGAATACCGCTCTCTTTGCTTTGGTTAGTCTAACACCATCTATAATCGAGCCGTGATTTAATTCGTCTGAGATGATTATGTCTTGCTTTCCTTGAACAAGAGAAGGAATCAATCCAACGTTTACTGTGTAACCTGCAGAGTAAATTAATGCGGATTCAACGCCTTTGAATTCAGCTACTTTTCTTTCAGCCTCAAGGTGGATATCCATTGTACCTGCAATCGCTCTAACAGAACCACTTCCTGCGCCGTATTTTCTTGTAGCAGCAATAGATGCCTCGACAACTTTTGGATGGGTTGTCAGATTGAGGTAATTGTTTGCAGATAGCATGATTGTTGGCTTTCCGTCCATTGTACACCTCGGGGTGTTAGCACTCTCTAGAGTTGGAGGTTGCCATAGTAGTGATTGCTCTTTAAGATGTGAATATCTTTCTTCCATCCAAGATAAGTCCCCGGCCATGTAATCGGCTAGGTGGTTGGTGTACATGTTGTTTTGCTCGGTTACAAACAGTGATGAGTGAGAGGTATGTGCGACGAACGATGCGGATTGAAGGTACTGTGTCTTCCGGGCTTGGACGAGCTCACATCTTCATGTCCCAACACCATTACCAAGAGCAATTCAAGACAATCATTGGTCGCAGCGCTTGGCCAGGGACTCTAAATGTTCACGTCGAGGGTGATTCCTTAAAGGAATACAAGAAATTGCGAGTTTCTGCTGGTCTCGAAGAGGGAGAAAGTAGCGATGTAACTGCGCATCGAATCAAAGGATTCGACAGAGACGGAGTATCCTTTGGAGGAGCAACAGCTTTCTTGGGGAAATTTTTAGTTAACGGCGAGGTGCATGATTGTGCCATTCTTATTCCAGACCTAACCCGCCATGAAGACGTTGTTGAGGTCATTGCAGGAGTCTTCCTACGTGAATCCTGTTCGGTGGATGATGGTGACAGGGTCAGTATTTCCCTTGAATAAGGTCAAACTGTCTGATCAAGATATCCTTCTGTTGTTGCCGGCAGATTTCTTGCCACCTTCTGCTCGAATGGTCCGGTTTAGGAATCGTAGGTTCTTCAGTGTCTATATCTGGAATTCCATCCCAACTTACCGACCATAAAATCAGCCAGTCAGGGTCTGCCAGGCCAAGGTCGATTTCGGTTTCTGGTGTATCTCTTGCCTCGATAACTCTCTCAACAGATCTGTAGCCGGTTACAACTGCTAACATTGCATTTGCAATTCTTCTCACCTGGTTCCAAACGAATGCTTCTCCAACAATTTCGAATCCGATGATACGGTCATCATTTATCCAAGGCCTGCACGCTTCTACAACTCTTGTTGTTGTCCGACCAGGTTCTCTTCTACAGAAATTTGCCCAGTTGTGTTTTCCAACAAATAGAGAACACAATTCTGTGAATTCATTCAATTCGGGTTCAGTCCAACCTTCCATACACTCCATTCTGTAGCGATAAGTTCGGTAGAGTGCTCTGCGTGGAGACCAGTCATCTGAGACTTGACGTGCATCTACTAAACAGATACTTTCAGGAATTTGATGTCCAACAGCCTTCATGAATCCCTTTTCCTTCATCGCATCCCATCGTTCTTGTTCGATATCGATGAATCCACCATTCAATCTAACATGAACTCCTGAATCAGTACGACTTGAGAATGCAACAGGCATTCTCTCATTTGTCCATTTCAATTTCTTTTTGAAAACGTGCATGAAAGTGCCCTGTACAGTAGGGACATCGGGTTGCACTTGGCTACCGTGAAAACAATCACCATAGTGGCCAAAACGGAAGGCGATTCGCGCCTTCCCCATCAGTTTACACCTCACTCATCGGAGGATAGGACTGCTGCAGCATCTTCTGCAGAGTAGCCTAGGCCACCAACAGCCCAAACCAAAGCTTGCCTAAGCCATGGTTGAATCATTGGGTTGTCTCTACCTTGTCCAACCCTTTCAATCGCATCAACGATTAGCCTACTAGCATCGAATAGTGTATCTTCGACAGGAATTTCATTGAGATCAGCCATCTTCTCAAGACGCTGATATTCCTTGATTGCCATAGGAATTCTTCCACAGTCTAGACAGAAGTTTGCGAAGGAAGCAACGTACTCTAGATTTTCTTCATCTAGTTGCATAGCCTTCTTGTAAACCTGCATGATTTTTCCAGCTGGTACATCTTCTTCCATATCCATGGAAAGGCGCATGAATGCTGCTTCCGCCCATCCGTAGTGGGCAACTGCGTTATCAGGTTCAGCCTCTCTTGCTTGGTCAAAGAGTTTCATTGCTTCAGTAAATTGTCCACTTGAAAGGGCCATGCCAGCCTGCTGGATGAGTTCGCTCATGGCGCTGGCTTACTAAACAGGTTTTTGAAACCTATGTGTCAATCATGAAGTTCAGTCAACTGCTCTTTCAAGTCCTTCAACTGCCCAGATTGGCTGTGCCTTTGATGCATCTCATTCAACAATTGCTCAATCGATTTCCAGTTTGTAATACAGAAGAAAGAGAATCTTGGGTCTGGAAGGTCGATTTTGCGAGTTCTCTGGTAAGTCACAAACGCAAACAATTTCTTGTATAGGGGTTTTGTAATTTGGCCATCGGCACCAATTTCGGTTGTTGTGTTGCTTGGAGCACTTCCAACAGATACTGACATAGCATCTTCTCCAATTCCGAGTTGGCTTCCAGTGTCACAGATGATTGTGTTGTAGCCAAACATTGCGCCCATCATGGTTCTCTGAGTTCGAACCTCGTTGATGTTATCGAAGAGGATTCTTCTGCCATCTCCAGGAATTATCAGGTGCTGTGTGAAAATCACTCTGTGGTTTGTGATTGCGTAGTGGAAACTCCTCTGATAAAATACGGTGAATAGGGTAAACAAAGCTGCCCAGAATATGCCGAATAATGAGTAACTGAAATCATCCAGTGGGATGAAACCTGCATCTTTGCCCATTATCCAAGCGATAAAATCATCCAATCGTAGCACTGGTGGAGTGAATGCAACAACCAATAGGAAAATTGTTGTCCACTTTCCGCTAGTAGAACCATTCAACATTCTGTTAAACCATGTTACTCCAAGCATCACCATAACGAATCCAATTTCACCAATATCCGAAATTTCAAGCAAGAAAATCATGGTTTTGACTAGCATGTTGTCATCGCTGCTTGCATCCCAGTCGATTCCAAACAACATGTGAGCACCAAGTATAATCAATGCAACCAAGTACATTGGAAGGAATGCGAAAATGGATGGCTTGACATCCTTCAATATTTTTTCATCCCCTGTTAATCGGAATTTTTCTCTAAGTGAATCATTGTTTGAAACAGCCTCTGTAGGGGCCTCAGTTTCAGTGCTGACTGCGGTTTCTTCGGTAGTCTCAGGTGTAACTTCCTCATCTGACATATTTACTTCCCCTAATTACTATCCGTACCTAGACGGTCATGAACCTTGTGGCGATTTTATCAATGAAGTAGTCCCCATGAGTGTTCTGCATTACCTCGGATACTTCCCCAATCCTTGCGGGTTCTTACTCCCTGTTCATCATCAATTTCTAGTTTTGTGACCTCTAGCGGATACTCGTTGTAGGTAAGATGAGATTTCATTCCACCACGAGTGGGCTGGTCGAAAGTCCAGTGTGCTCTAGTAACTGATTTTGCTTCGATTCTGATTTCTGTTACTCCGTTCCACATATGGACGTGAAAAGTTGGTAAACCATGCTCATTACATGTCCTTTCCACTCTCACTTCACTGAATTTTTCACTTCTCTGCCTCGATACATCATGAAACAGGCCACCCATGGAAAGAGGATAGTGTGTAATGTCTCTTCTTTTCCAATGTCGCGAATCTTTAGCTGTCAGTGTTGGAGAAACGTGTGGTACAAACCAATCGATGTATGATCCATCATCTAAGTGCAGCATTCCCCAAAACCATGGTGGCGATGGTGCTTGGACACACACTTTCTGGAAGTATGCTGAACCGTTTACTTCACTACCATCAATTGTTCCTGAGCAAAGTGCACCATGAAGTCTAGAAATTCCATAGCCCATGCCTAAGCCATATTCTGCTTGGGCGACTTTCATACTAGACATCGCATTGTTCCACGGGGTCATTCTAAGGTCAAATTTACCATGCTCAGTTTCCAAAATTAACCAAAACTGGTCTTCACTGGGATTCAGTCCCATTGAGAATTCACTTTCGGTATGGGATGCAACAATTCCGCCTTTGGAATATGGCCATTTCGGGTGGTCCTCAGAAACAACCAGAATTCGCCCCTCTTCCAAAACAAGTGGTTCAATCAATTCCTTTCCATCATACCACCATGCGGCGACCATGCCGTCCATTGCAATACCGCCATCATCATCGAATCCAGGTCGCCCGACAGGTTTCCACGGATGCCCGTTTACTTCGACTAAGGGGTTGTCTTTTGTCGACCATAGAACCATCAGTTGCTTACCAGCAGGGTTGCCTCCCTCGTCATCCAACATTACCAACCACCACCACCAATCCCACGTTAGGTGGTGTATTGGAGGCAAGTTCTGTAACTTCCATAGACTCGATAAGTCTCCAGTGAACCTTTGAGAGTCACTCATTAATTCACTTCCTTTCCTTTGAATATTGTTTGGCCGATAAACCATGCCATGATTCCCTGGAAAATCAGAACTATCGTTGAAATTACAAATGCTAACCAGTTGCTAACACCAAGGTTTGGACTTCCGCTAAACACACTCAAGGGCTCTGCACCTGGCAGAGGAATGAATGCAACCTCTCCTAACCAATTTTCTTCTCCATGTCCACCGCCCCAAAGACCGATTTCTATCAATTGCCAATTGTCCGGCCATCCGATAGCAGCTCCAGCATCGACAATAATCATCCCCCATCCAATTACAGACATGTAGCGAATTGATGAGTCTCCTCCGGTGAGTATTGTTACAAATGCCATTCCCAATTCCCACGCCGCGAAGATTATTGCAAGAATTACACCATTTTTCCAAACTATTCCAAATCCACAAAAGATTGTTCCATATACTAAAGAAACTAACATCGCAGCCCATGCAATCGACATCCAAACCGGTACATCTTGCCACCTAAACAGCGAGTCGCTTGGACCTGTAAAACCTGTGATGAGACATAATCCTATACATACAGCGAGAATAAATGGCCAAGTGATTCCGATATATCCTAGCATTCTGTAAAGTAGTACCTCGCCTCTTGCAATTGGTTTAGCAAGCATGTAGTGGATTGTTCCTTCAGACATCTCTTCTCTAATCAACCCGGTAGCAAGGAAGAGTGGTAAGAAAATTCCGAGAAGGTAGACGATTCCAAACTTTCCAATTCCGAGGATGAAGGCTCTGTGGCCTGCTTCTTTGCCATATTTGTCTTCATCAGGATCCTCGTCTACCCCAGAGTCTGAAATTACAGATATTGTAGAATTAAACGAGTCTACGTTAACGATAATGTCACATTCGATTCCGTTATCGTTGGTATCTCTTTGACTTGATGTATCGTAATATTCCAAGCAGTCACCATCGTCATCTGCTCCGACGTAATTTGTTCCATCTTGTAATGAATCCCAATCAATATCATCTTCGTTAATCCATTTTTCAGGAGGGTCCGGTTCAACACCAATAGGGAAATCTTCGGCTGAATCGGGATTTGTCCCAAGCAATTTTTCTTGCCCGTTCGGATAACCATCTCCGTCACTATCAAAAGAATCTCCATCGTTATCTATCGCTTCAATTTCAGTATTCATCGCTTCGATGTAGAATAGAAGAATGAGCAATAGTGCGACTACGGATGCAATCATAACAACCCATGTTGAAATTCTGGTTCGGTATTGCCTAAGAGTAAACTCTGCAATTGCGGTCGACTTTCTGTCTAATTGCGACCAGATTGTATCCATACGATTGCTCATGAAGAACCCCCTGTAAGATACATCAAGATGGATTGTAAGTCATCGTTTGGATTGTCTATTGAGGTTACTTTCCTACCGCTTTCGATAATGGTCTTCGGCAACTGTTTGTGAACTTCTCCAAGGTGATTTGTCTCAATGAGAAGTTTACCTTCTTCGGCAAACGACATACCTGTCACCTCACCAATTTTTATCACACTCTTTGCTAATTCACGAGGATCGTCACACTCTAGAGAGATTTTGTGCGGGTGTTGGTCTAGCATCTCTCGAATAGCATGGGAGTTACCCAGTGCGAGAACTCTACCCTGGTGGAGGATTACAATTTGCTCGGTTATCCTCTCAATTTCATTCAGTATATGGCTTGAAACCAAAACGGTTCTTCCCATCGCTCCCAATTCCTTAATCACATTCATTATCGTGGTTCTGGCTAATGGGTCACATCCTTGTAATGGCTCATCTAAAATGATCAATTCTGGGTCGTTAACCAATGCATGAGCGATTTTCACTCTCTGTCTCATCCCTTTAGAAAACTGGCCTATTCTTTTGTGCATTACATCTGCGAGTGATACGAATGTGAGAACTCTAGTCGCTTCTTTTTCGGCTTCTTTTCTTGTTAAGCCGTGAAGTCTTGAAAAGGTTACAATGAAATCGAATGCTGTCATCCAGTCATACATTTTTTCGTGCTCTGGAACAAAGCCAACACGCGAATATGGCGCTGGATTTTTCCACGGGTCTATGCCAAATAATCTGATAGCACCAGAACTGGGTTTCACTTTTCCCATCATCAACTTGAATAAAGTTGATTTTCCAGCTCCATTCATACCTAGTATTCCTGTTACCCCACCCGAAATCCCCAAAGAAACCGAGTTTAGTGCATTGATTCTTCCATATGTTTTGGAAACCCTGTCGAACATAATTACAGGGACATTTTGTTGCGCATTCCATTGTTCAGTCTCAGCCTTTCCATGCTGCGTCATGTCAGGCATCATTCTCTAGTCACCTCCATTGAGGATACCCTATTTGCTAACAAGTACAACGCTAATCCATTCATAATTACAACCGAGACAAGGCTCCAAACCCACGGGTGCTGATAGGTCATCTCTGTACCAATTAGCGCTTGGCATACATGAGCTACAGAATCATAAGGTGAGATGATGTATAGTAGTGACCTTTCGAATAATGCGTCTACTATTGCTGCAATCGAACGAGTCCCCATAAGTATCGCAATTAGACCAATCGCTGGGAAGAATCTACCACGAGAGATGCTCGATAGAGCCAATCCAATGGATGTATAGGTAAATGAAAGAATAATTCCACATCCAAAGGCTGCTAAGAACATTGGGAATGTATCAATAATCCAAGCCCATCCTTTGCCCATTACTAGGATGTCGACAAAGTAGTAGGCAGCCAAAGTCCCATTGATGATGAATAACAAAATCAAGCATACGGATAAGAATTTCATCGCTGTATAATCAAACCGATTTATGGGTCTTGAAAAGTAAAGTGCGCTTGTTCCATGGGACCTGTCCTCTGAAATTATTCCACCAACTAAAAGCGCTGCTACAATAGGGTAGTACAAAATGTTCCTAGGAAAGAAACCCATTACGTGTCCGTATAAATTGTCTCTGTTAACCCCCCATATGTCATACAACGTAGGTTCGCCTATCATTCCGAATAGCAGAGCGAGTGCTACATCCGTCATTGACGCAATGACCACGAAGAAAATGAATAGCCTAGTTGGGATGTTCCAAGGTCTGTGACCTTTCTTGAATATCCCAAGGATGTGATGGCGCAAAATGGCCCAATTTCTCATCCACCTTGGATTAAGTGTTCCTTCCCAAGGCGTGTAAATTTGTTCAAAAATCTGGCCCTGTGGAGACGATGCTACCTTCGCGGACGTCTCTTCATCTCCGGTGTCCGCTGACCATGCCGCTTGCATTTTTGTTTGACCTGTGACTGGAGTTTCTGCTCCATAGGTTTCCACCTTATCTTGAACCGGCTCAAACGGCTCTTCGCCAACCAAGTCATCATCCGGCATCTAAATCCCTCCCAGTAGGTCATCAGTGCTCTTTACGTCCTGACCTAAACGTTCCATGATTACTAGAAATAAATCTTCGAGAGTCGCTTCGTGGTCATGCATTCTTCTGACCTGAGTTCCAACGTCTGCTGCTGCCTGTAGAATGTTGCCATAGGTATCCTCACCTGTGTGACCAATTCTCATAACACGTCCTTCACGCCTTACTTTCATTCCTCTGTCCTTGAGTGTTTCTTCCATTTTTCCTGCAGATCCCCAGACATGTATTTCGACTTCTTTGTCTATCGCTTTGAGATCCTCAATTTTTCCTTGAGCAGCCAATTTTCCTTTGTGTAGTAACACGATATTCTCGCAAACCCTTTCCACATCGTCCATCAAATGAGATGCCATGAGAACCGAACGTTGGCCTTCATTCACGGTTATCTCGAGAGTGTTTAGCATGAATTCTCTAGCCTTTGCATCCAAGCCATTGCTCGGCTCGTCTGCAATTATCAATTTAGGGTCATGGATTAGTGCACAAGCCAATTTTGTAGCTTGCTTCATACCCGTTGAGAACGATTCCACTTCCCTGTATCTTTGCTCACCCAATCCGACGTAATCTAAAGCTTGATGAGCCCTTTGAAGGGCTACTGCTGGATTCATCCCAATCAATTCTCCGCTGTATTTTACTTGGTGAATTGCATCCATGTTGGGATTGAGTGCATCATATTCCGGCATGTATCCAATATTTTGCCGAATCAAATTGCCCTGGGTTCTGACATCGTATCCCAGAACCTTTCCTTCACCTGATGTCAGTTGGATTAGCCCGAGTATAGTCTTTAGAAAAGTGGACTTTCCCGCCCCATTTGGACCTAACAACCCAGTAGCGCCTTTTTCGATTTCTATGTTCAGTGAATCTAGGGCAATATGTGGTCCGTAGGCTTTGGTCAAGTCGGTGGATTCGATAATCAAATCCTTGACCATGTACCAATTACAGACTGAAGGGCTAATGAATATGCCCCTATCAGGGGCACCCCTCTCGTACTTTGATTGCTATTCCTTTCTTGAACGCCGATAATTCCTCTGGTGTCGACTGTGACCGGCCAATTGCTAGCAATTGACCTGATTGGTTCACAATTAGCACAGTTTCATCTGGTCTTGTCCATTCATCACAAGCAAGGACAAAACCATGCATTACATTTCTTCCTTGCTTGACAAATGGTTCTGCGTCACTGTCTACAACGACCCATGCAAGTCCATTACCATCGCAATCTGATTTTTTCTTCGTTCCAAAATTTGTGGGAATTGGGTACTTGCGCAACGAATGAAGAAGTTTTGCTCCTTCGACGGTCAGTGATAGGCCACCTTCCGCCAATCTAGGAGAAACAATGTGAACTCCGTTTGAATTGATTACGTTTCGAATTCTTCCTGTTCTACTCATGACATATGTAGAGTCTGTCATAATGCTTGTAGCATCACGATAATCGATATTGTAAAGTACGCACATTTTGTCAATAATTTGCCTAGTTTTAATAGCCTCAGTGTCTCTTTCAGCAGGTTGTATCCCTAGGGTTTCAAAAACGCGATTGTGTAGATCTTCGGTATCTGAAATATCAATTAGGACCACTCTTCTGTTAACGAGGCCGAATTTTTCCAAATCTGATTGTATTTTGATGTGGTCGGGCGCACCATTCCACATCCAATTTGGGCCTTCAACATGAGCCCATGGATTTAGGTCCTCAAGGCCGTAAGGGACCAAACCGATCGGGGTTTGGATAAACAATTCATAGTCTAAGTTGCAAATTCTATCGACCAGTTCTCCAATCTTGTCCCTCCACGGAGGTGTTGTGCCGTGGAAAACGATTACGTCACCTTGCTTTTGTGATTGCCATCTCGAGTGCAGATTTCTCATCGCCATCTGTATGTGTGGTCGGTTGAATGTGTCGTTTCCTCCCCAAGATTCGCCACCATTTCTTGGGGTTTGTTGTGCAGAAACTAACCAATCCCAGTTTTCTTCCCAGCGACCTTTTTCTTCTCCGGTCTCTTTTGATGCACTGATTTCATCAAGAATTAGTGGTTCGAGAATCGCTTTTGATGGATTGGTTGTAAGCCACAAAAAGGCCTCGCGCAGTGCAGGATGCTGATGACTCCTTCTCTCTGCTAGCCTCCATATGGTGCCATCTCGAACTGCTTGTCTGCACCTGGATAATTCTTGAAGGGTAACCTCTAGATTGAACCTTGAAAGTAAAATTGTTCTATCTTCCTTGTTCATTTTTCGAACCTCGGCGGGTGTATGATTAGATACAGATGGCATAATGATAGGCCATTCTTCCATTTCTGAAATTTTTTCAGTTCCCCATGGAGTTAGCAATCTACCATCTCTTGCAAATAAAACGTATGCTGCAGAATCGAACAAGTCCGCACCCAGCGCAATCAGCATCGGGAATAACATTGGATGCCCACAACCGAACATGTGCACAGGCCTATTAGGAGAGAGATTTGATTTGGTAGCGAGCATGATTTTTGCTAGGTTGGTGTATTTTTGCTGCTCCATTACTGGTACAATTCCGCCGATTGGGTGAACACTGAAATCTAGTTCGCTCATTTTCTTAGCGCTCATAGCTCTCAATTCAGGGAATATCCCTCCTTGAATCGGCCCGTTTAGCATCATTTCCTGGGCTGTTGAGATAGATGGTGTGCTCCTTTTCACTGTTTCATTCACGGCCTCTTTGACTTGAGAGTATGTCATGTCAGGGCGTGTGAATACGTCGAGCATTGTCGCAACATCTACACCAATGTCTTTCTGGAATTGAACAATTTCTTCAACTCCTACCTCAACATCTCCGTAAACGTATGATTGGAATGTCCCAGAGTCTGTCATTATCATGCCTGGATAATCAAGCAATGAATGGACTCCGTCTGAAAGAGCGACAGACTTGAGTTTCTCATGTTTCCAAATTACGTATGAGTTGGTGATTAAGGCTTGAATTCCATATTTGTCCCACATTTCTCTCGGTTCAATAGTCCGGATGTTTGGATTAATTACTGGCAGTAGGCACGGCGTCTGTACTATGCCATGTTTAGTGTGCAATTTGCCTAACCTTGCTTGACCGTCTCTTGCAATGATTTCGAATTTTCCTTGGTCTTTTTCTCGGCACGGTTTTGGATCTTCTCGTGTCCCTGTTTGCCACTTCATTACCAAATCACCTCATACGAAATCAACTTCGCCGTGTGCTAGAATGAATTCTCTTCCCAACTCATCGAATGTGTCCAATAGACTTGAGCAAAAACTAACCTTGGCGATTTCATCATCACTTTCCAAGTCTTTTTTGACTCCTTGAAGTGTACCAGGTGCTGCACCACAAGATAGGCAAGCACCGGTCAAATCCAATACGAAATGATATCCATCATCTTCTTTTACCGAACTAGTCACAGAGATGCCTCCACCATGGCCATCTAGTGCGGCTCTAACTTGTCCTAATCTAGCAAGCAAAGCAGGTACCATTTCTTCAACATCATCAAGGGATGAATTCCTAAGATTTTCATCCTGTTCGACATCTGTAGTTTCTGCAATTCGGCGCTTGGCTTCGACCTCCATTGCAGCCGCAGCCTCAAGGCGGTACTGCTCTAGAATGTCGTCATCCATGGGTGCCCGTCAGGTTCAGTCTTCAAGAACCCTCGCTTTTGCAACAACAAACGCTTGTACAGTCATTGATAAAGGTGTGACGTTAGGGCCCAACATGGGAGCCGAGATGCTGAGCATCGAGAACCTTCACGTCAGTGTCGAAGATACTGAGATTATCAAGGGTCTTTCCTTGAAAATTAACCTTGGTGAAGTTCATGCAATTATGGGTAGAAACGGCTCAGGTAAGTCGACTTTGGCCAGCGTAGTTATGGGTCACCCAGATTATGAAGTGACTTCAGGCACAATCATGTTCAAGGGACAACCACTTGAGGAATTGGAAGTCTATGAGCGCGCACGTGCTGGTATGTTCCTGTCTTTTCAATATCCATCCTCGATACCAGGTGTACAGGTTGGTACATTCCTAAGAAAATCCGTTGCTGCAGTTAGAGGAGAAGATGCTCCAAGCGCTAGAGAGTTCAGAAAAGAATTGAAAGCGCACATGGAAGCGCTAGAAATGGACAAATCTTTCCTTTCAAGATATGTAAACGACGGGTTCAGTGGCGGTGAAAAGAAGAGGCTGGAAATTCTTCAGATGCTTTTGCTAAACCCAACTCTTGCGCTCCTTGACGAGACAGACTCGGGGCTGGATATCGATGCACTGAGGGTTGTTTCTGACGGGATTAATAGCATAACCCCAACTGCAGGCTGCCTACTAATTACCCACTATCAGAGACTTCTAGATCACGTTAAACCAGATTTCGTTCACGTTATGATCGACGGTAAAATCGTAAAGACTGGTGGCCCTGAATTAGCAGCCGAATTAGAATCCAAAGGTTACGATTGGTTAGAGGAGTGAGGTGAGAGTATGAGCGGAGAAATTGCAAGAGACGTAGTCGGTGATTATCAATACGGTTTCCATGATCCAGAGAACGCTACAATTCGATTCGACAAAGGCCTTTCAGAACAAGTTGTAATTGATATTTCTGAACTTAAGAACGAGCCAAAGTGGATGACTGACATTAGAGTCAAAGCTTACCGCAGATTCATGGAAATGCCAATGCCAACTTGGGGTAATTGCGATATGCTAAATCAGATTGATTTCGATGCAGTTACCTACTTCCTCAGGTCCTCAGATAAAACTGAAAAGGACTGGGATGAAGTTCCAGATGACATCAAGAACACATTCGATAGGTTAGGGATTCCAGAAGCCGAACAGAAATGGCTAGGTGGTGTCACAGCACAATACGAATCTGAAGCAGTGTATCATTCGATTAGAGAGGACTTGGAAGAACAAGGCGTTTTGTTCCTCGATATGGATTCGGGATTGAAAGAATATCCAGAGATTGTAAAGCAGTATTTCGGAACCGTAATTCCAGCAAGCGACAACAAATTCTCTGCCCTTAACACTGCAGTTTGGTCAGGCGGCTCGTTTATCTATGTTCCAAAAGGAGTGCATGTTGAGATGCCTGTGCAAGCATATTTCAGAATCAATGCGAAGAACATGGGACAGTTTGAGAGAACTCTGATCATCGCTGATGAAGGCTCATCAATCCATTATGTTGAAGGATGTACTGCGCCAACATATTCCACAGAATCTCTTCACTCCGCAGTTGTTGAATTAATCGCAATGAAGGGAGCAAAAATCCGTTATTCTACTGTCCAAAATTGGTCAGCAAACGTCTACAATCTCGTAACAAAACGAGGAGTTGCTCACGCTGATGCAACCATTGAGTGGGTTGATGGAAACATCGGTTCCAAGTTGACAATGAAGTATCCAGCAGTTCTTCTGAAGGGAGAAGGAGCTCACGCTGAAGTGATTTCAGTCGCATATGCTGGTAAAGGACAACATCAAGATGCAGGTGCAAAGGTTCACCACTTGGCTCCAAATACCACATCGAACATTCTTTCAAAGTCAATTTCTAAGAATGGTGGAAGGTCATCCTACAGAGGGATGCTACAAGTTACACCGAAGGCTCACGGTTGCCGTTCAAAGGTTGTCTGTGACGCATTGATGCTAGACCCGGACAGTCAGTCCGACACCTACCCCACAATGGAAGTCGGTAATTCGAGTGCTGACTTGGAACATGAGGCTAGTGTGTCAAAAGTAAGCAATGATCAGTTGTTCTACTTGATGGCACGTGGACATAGTGAAGAAGAAGCGATGGGAATGATTGTCAACGGTTTCTTTGAACCATTTACTCGCGAATTACCGATGGAATACGCAGTTGAACTCAATCGCCTTCTCGAATTGGAGATGGAGGGTGCTATTGGATGATGCAGTATCCACAAATCACTATTCCACCACGTTCTGAGCACCTCTGGCGATACACTCCATGGAAGAGAGTTCATCCAACAAAGGTCGAAGAAATGCCCAAGGCAGACCCAATTAAATTCAGCCATGGCGAAGAATCTGAGATGCATGACAGTGAAGAAATTGCGAGAGCATTTATTCACTCAGTCTCCCCAATTTGCAGGAAAATCACTCTCAGCGATGAGACAGTGGAAGTAGATTTGCGCTGCTCCGGCCACATTTGTGCGGGTGAGATGTCGATAGAATCTAAAGGCCACAGTAACCTTGTGATTCGGATTTCGGGTGATGCTGGATGGGCTGGCCTGCGAGTTACAGGCTCTGTTTCGGGAACCCTTTCCATAGCTTACATCAATGACTTGGCTAGCGATGCTCATTTCCTAAAGTGTGAAGATTGGGAGATATTGAGAGACTCTACTCTTGAGTTTGCGACTCTATCTGCAGGTGGTTTCCTCAACAAATCAGACATACGTTTCGACTTAATTGAAAAAGGCTCAGAAATTAGGACTGGAATCGCTTCCAACGGATACGGCTCAAGGCACGATGACCATCATCTTGAGATAAAACACAGTGTAGGTCACACAGATTCATCCTTAGTGATGCACGCAACATGCAACGATTCATCACATTCAGTTGGTACCGGATTACTAACTATCACAGAAGGCGCAGATGGCAGTGATGCCGGTCAGGTTTTCAGAAACCTTCTGCTATCTGAGAAGTCAAGGGCAGAAGCAATCCCAGAATTAGAAGTCCTAGCAGACGATGTAAAGGCTGCTCATGGTGCTGCAAGTGCACCAATTGACGTAAATCAAATTCATTACCTAGCCTCTAGGGGACTCTCAAACGAAGAAGCATCAGCATTAATCGTTGAAGGATTCCTAATGGATGCATTTAGAGAAATAAAGAGTGAGACGGTAGTTTCTGCCTTGCGGACTAGGCTATTAGTCCATCTAGAATGCTTGATGAATGGGTGATTTCATGAAAGAGGATTTCCCAATTTTTTCAAGAGAAATCAACGGCAGGCCGTTAGTTTACCTCGACAATGCTGCTACCACTCAAAAACCAGCATGTGTAATCGACGCAATGTCTGAATATTACTCTTCGTCGAATGCTAATGTCCACAGAGCGGTTCACACTCTTGCTGGAGAAGCGACAGAAGGTTACGAAGAGTGTAGAAAGTTACTGAAATCCCGATATAATTGCGATTTCGCAGTAATCACCAGCGGTACAACCGAGGCAATCAATCTGGCTGCTAGAGCATGGGGTGAATACAATCTAAAAGCAGGGGATGCTGTTGTGTTGACAGAAATGGAACACCACAGCGATATCGTTCCATGGCAGATGCTGGCTGAAAGAATCGCGGTTGAATTGCGTTTTGTCCCTGTTGAAGAAGGCAAACTCGATATGGATGCTTTGGAAGTTGCATTAGAAGGTGCAAAATTGGTTTGCGTCGTCCACACTTCTAACGTTCTAGGTGTTAGAAACCCAGTTGAAGAAATAATTGCAATGTCAAAGAAAGTCGGAGCGAGAGTCCTAATCGATGCAGCGCAAGCAGTTCCTCATGAGCTGATTGACTTCAAGGAATTAGGTGCAGATTTCCTAGCGTTTAGCGCTCACAAAATGTGTGGTCCAACGGGCATTGGAGCACTACTCATTAGCGAAGACGCATTTTCTGAAATGGAGCCATTCATGGGCGGAGGAGACATGATCGAGACTGTAACCCTTGAAGGATCTACTTACCAATCAAATGAACATAAATTCGAAGCAGGAACTCCTAGAATTGCAGAAGGATTTGGTTGGGCTGCGGCTCTAGAGTGGATTTCTGGAATCGATTTGGAAAGTCATCATTCCAGATTGCTAAAAATCGCACGGGGAGTATCAACTCAGCTCTCAGAAAGGGGAATGACGGTTTACTCTACATTGAATCCGCAAGATGCAGCAGTTGTCTCATTCACTCATCCCACAATTCATCCAGAGGATTTTGCGAGACTCTTGGACGCACAAGGTATAGCCGTTAGGACAGGTCACCACTGTGCTCAGCCACTAATGGACAAGTTAGGTGTCAATGGTACAATTAGAGCATCATTCTACTTGTACAATGATGACTCTGATGCAGAGATTTTCCTAGCAGGTATTGACCGTGTATTGGAGGCAATGACGTGACCTGGCCAGCCTCAATCCAAGAAATTATTGAAGAATTTCAAGAGATTGAAGACCAATTCGAGCGACTTGAAGTTTTGATGGATTTCTCAAGTGAAGTTGATGAGTTGCCAGTTGAGGACTGGAATGAATCCAATCTTGTCAGAGGATGTCAATCAATCGCTCATATCGAGGTAGAAATTCGTGATGAGACTGTTTGGATGAAGGCTGCTGCTGATGCCAAGATGGTACAAGGTCTACAAGGAATTCTTTCCATTGCAGTAAACGGTTCACCGCCTCAATCAGTGTTAGAGTTAACACCAGCCTTTGCTGAGGAGGCAGGGATTTTGGTCAGTCTAACACCTTCTCGATCTAACGGTTTTAGGACCATGTTTGATATGGTTCAAAATCGCGTAAAGGAGGCAACTAAATGACAACGAAGGAAGAAGTCATGACTGCATTAGAGGAAGTTGAAGACCCAGAATTAGACATCTCCATTGTTGAACTTGGATTGGTGTATGATGTAAGATTTGAAGACAAAGATGGGGTAAAGCACGCTGAAGTCGATATGACTCTAACAAGTCCAGGATGCCCTGCTGCTGCAGAGATCATGGCGGCTGCACATCGTGCTGCGCTAAACGCTGTTGAAAGCGTCCACATCAATCTAGTGTGGTCACCGAGATGGGATCCAAAAGTTCACGCCTCTGAAGATGCGAAAATGGATATGGGAATTTGGGATTAATCACAAGTAAACTTCTTTTCTGTGAAGGTTGTTTCTTGGCTCTAATCCATTTTTCCGTAATTCTTCTACGTACTGTCTTCCCTCATCGTTTCTACAATACATGATTTCACTCGCACCGATGTAGTAGTCCCAATTTTTCTTGAAAACTTCTGCCCTTTCTTTGGTATTTGCAACAATCGAAGGAACGGTATGATACATCTGAATCGACCTTTCAGCACGCCGTAGGAATTTTGCTAATACTTCTGGAAGTAATTTCGTCAGCCATGTGTCTCTCATGTGCATTGCAGGTCTACTGATAATGTAGCGAGGGTTTTCTAGTGGTCCTAGAACCTCTTCGAGAGCCTTAGTGAATTTTGCAGTTTCTTCTTCTGATGCATGTTTGAGGTGATATCTCAACCAACCTGACCCTCTAGCGCCTCCAGTTGGTTTGCAGTCTCTATCTATCTCACTCAAATCGGCTAATGTATCCACTATTGCTCTAGAAATCGCGAGCATCAAAGATTCATCAGTCCACACACGTTTGTTTATTCCAAACTTGAATCCACCAGCGAAACTTGGGCCCATTTTACCCTCCACTGCAGAGCTTGGTGTTACATCAAACGGTTGGCCTATTCCCCACAGTTGCCTTACATGACTCCTATTACCTACCCTGGCTAGCATTTCTTCATTGAATATCTCCATTCCTTCGTTAATCCCCTCTGGTTTGGCATCATTGAATGCTGCATGTACGTGACCGACCCCCTTCTCAATGGTCCCGTCATCGCATACTCCGTAGAGTTGCAAGTGTTTTCTCTTGAATCGGTCATAGTCATCATAGCCTTTAGTGAATTCTTCAGCCATGCATACAATGTCCCAGTTGTTTGCAACCTTTTCTTTCCAATTTGAATCAAGTCTAATCGATCGTCCTCTAAGTTGGTTTATGCTCATGCCGGTAGTTACTGTCGTCATGTCGATTAGAACGTTAATGCGTGAAGCATCCCAACCCTCGCCGAGAAGTCCTCTTGTTCCGATGAGGCATTTTGTCAATCCTTCCTGGAAAAACTCCGTAATCATCATTGAATAATATCGAGGTATCCAGTCCTTTCCTTTTCCATGAATTTCGTGGTAACCTTCTCTGATGCTATCCTCAAATCTGATATCAACATTGTTTTGTTTTACCCATAATTCTGCTCTTGGCATAAATCGGTGGTATAGATCATCGTCCACTAGAACTGTACTTCCTGTCATCAATATAGGGTCGATTGAATCCCCCTCCTCATGGGAAACAAGTGACCTGAAAACAGCGATTGCTCCACCTGCCTCGTCATCTAATATTCCCTCGACTAGCGTGGTTGCAGATGTTTTCTCGAAGTCGGTTACAACGACAACTCGTATTGAATCTCCTAGTGCGTCTTTTTCTGCTTTGACGATTTTTTCTATGGCCGCCACTTTTGATGACGAGTAAGCCATTACTCTGCCGGCAGGTGATGCGCACGGTCTAGAACCTGTTTCGGTTATTTGGATTCCAAGCAGCCTTAACCTTGCTACTATTGATTCAGATAACTCATGGTCTAACTCACTCTCAGACCTTCTGAGTCCATATCTTACGTATCTGTCTAGAACCGTTCTTAACATGCTCATTCTCGTCCACGATTCGTCGTAATTATCCATTGAGATATTCGGGACATCATCAGGAAGTTGGAGATTATTTGATTGCAAATATCTTCTGCCATCATCTGCAAAAGCAGTATGGTATTTTTGGAAATCAATCCAACTCATGTCTTTTTTTGTGAGGGATTTTCTTTCTTGAAGGCAATTGAAAACCCAAGTATCTAAGTCAGGGATTCTATCATTCTCTTTTGGTTTACTCTTATCTCTCAATTCTTCGAGTAATTCATCGAAATCAGAATCTACTCCTGCGATATACTTCAATTCTGATGCAACTGGGCGAGTGAAGTAACACAGATCTTGGTAAGGTGCAAGATTGGATTCACGTACTAAAGCAGGAACTGGTACTTCATAATCAACAGGGCCAAAAAATTCCTCATACCGCTTGACGTCAACGTCCTCAAAATCTTCAGGGTCGGGTGGAGTAGCGGTTAGACCTAGAATAATTGGGTTGCCAAACATTGTTTGTACCTCCGCTAGGATTCTTCCCCAGTGGTGCATCAAATGGTGACATTCATCGAGAATAATAAGTCCAACTCCGACCTCTTTCAACCGCTCGAGATTTTCTTTAGCACTCTTTCCAAGAATTGAAATTGCGTTCCCACCTTTGGCAATTTCATCTCTCACCTTCTTTCTGTAGGTGCCCAATCTCTCTTCGTAGTAATCAGGATTTTTTTCTTTAAGGTCAGTCTGCCATGCCTCACAGGAAACATGGTCATGTGCCTCTTCTTGTGCAATTAATTTCTCAGCCCAGAGAAGTAAAGCCTTCTCCTCAATATCTTCTCCACCTTTGCC
>MDTD01112271.1_pt1 | contig 27670 bp, 22 predicted proteins | sample 811221 | NCBI WGS metagenome assembly MDTD01 (sample SAMN05326646, study PRJNA326480) | marine metagenome | isolation source: seawater | place: Pacific Ocean: South West | collected 2011 | reverse complement strand
TATCTTAGTTTTTTTAATGATTGCTTTGGGCTTGGCGGTTGCTCCATTGGTTTTGAACCGATTGTTGGCCCCATATCGTCCAGATCCTCATAAAAATTCACCTTATGAATGTGGCTTTGATGCTTTTAGTGAAGCCCGCATGCCATTTGATATTAGATTTTATTTGGTTGCAATTTTGTTCATTATTTTTGATCTTGAAACCGCATTTTTGTTCCCCTGGGGGGTCAGCTTAAAGTCGATTGGTGGACTAGGTTTTGGTGCAATGATGTTGTTTTTGTTGATCTTAGTTGTTGGTTTTCTCTATGAGTGGAAGAAAGGAGCGCTGGAGTGGGAATAGACTATCTAAAGCAGCATGGTTTTATGCTGACCAGTGTGGAGGCGCTTGCTAATTGGGCGCGTAGTAGCTCAATGTGGCCCATGTCTTTCGGAACAGCCTGTTGCGCTGTTGAGATGATGCATGCAGGCTCTTCTCGATATGATTTAGACCAGTTTGGGGTATTGTTTAGGCCCTCACCGCGTCAATCAGATGTGATCATTGTTGCAGGTACAGTGTGTAATAAACTTGCGCCAGCTTTGCGTCGAGTTTATGACCAAATGCCTGAGCCACGCTGGGTGATATCCATGGGATCTTGTGCAAATGGTGGCGGTTATTATCATTATGCTTACTCTGTGTTAAGGGGTTGTGATCGAATTATTCCAGTTGATGTTTACGTTCCAGGGTGCCCGCCAACGGCTGAAGCTCTACTCTATGGGTTTTTGCAGCTTCAAAATAAAGTACGTTATCAACATGTGCTCAAGCGTGAGGCGCCACGCGGTAAGGATGTGCATGATGGCTGATGTTTTAAACGATTATGCTCAGCGCATTTATCAGGTGTGTCCTGATCTTAAAAAACCCACGATAGACAATGGAATATTAAATTTAAATGTTCCAGCTGATCAGTGGGTGGATGTTGCTCAAACACTTAAAACAGATTCAGGTTGTCCTTTTGAACAGCTGTCTGATTTATGTGTTGTGGATTACTTGACTTATGGTGCGGTTGAATGGGATACGCAAACCCGAACGGCTGAAGGATTCAGCCGAGCGGTCACGCCCTTAACGCGAGCGCAACAGATGCCTTCCCCCTCTACTTCACGGTTTCAAGTGGTGGTGCATTTGTTATCATTGAAACGTAATGTTCGATTGCGTGTTCATGTGGATGCATTGGGTGATGAACCACCTCAGGTGCCTTCTGTCACGTCTGTTTGGCCTGCTGCAAATTGGTACGAACGAGAAGCCTATGATTTGTTTGGTGTAGTGTTTGAAGGGCATCCGGATTTACGTCGGTTGTTAACAGACTATGGCTTCATTGGGCATCCTTTCCGAAAAGACTTTCCTTTGGTGGGCCATGTTGAGTTAACTTATGATGCCAGTCAAGGGCGTTGTGTATACCAACCTTGTGAATTAGATTTGCGTGTTACGGTGCCACGGGTCATTCGAAAACCGATCATGCCTATGGATACTGAGGAGTCTGATCATGGCTGAGATGAAAAATTACACGTTTAATTTTGGTCCTCAACATCCTGCCGCACATGGTGTATTGCGTTTGATTCTAGAAGTTGAGGGTGAAGTAGTTAAATCAGCTGATCCACATATTGGTTTATTACATCGTGCCACTGAAAAATTGGCAGAAACTAAACCTTATCTTCATAATGTTGGATACATGGATCGCCTAGATTATGTGTCTATGATGTGTAATGAACATGGTTATTGTCGAGCCATTGAGCAATTAGGTCATATTGAAGTTCCCAAGCGTGCCCAATATATACGTGTCATGTTTGATGAAATCACACGTATTTTAAATCATCTCATGTGCATTGGGGCGTCTGCTTTAGATTTAGGCGCAATGTCTGTCTTCTTGTATTGTTTTCGAGAACGTGAAGATTTAATTGATTGTTATGAAGCGGTCTCTGGTTCACGGATGCACGCGAAATATTATCGTCCAGGTGGTGTCGCGCGTGATTTACCAGAAGTCATGCCTATTTATAGAAAAGAAGAGATGCCCTCTGATCGTCGTCGAACCCGTTTTAATCATAATCGTCAAGGGAGTTTATTAGATTTTATTCAAGATTTTACAGAACGCTTCCCAGCATGTGTCGATGAATATGAAACGTTGTTAACTGATAACCGTATTTGGCGTCAACGTACTGTGAATGTTGGGGTGGTCGATGCTCAGCGAGCACTGGATTTAGGTTTTACAGGGCCTACTTTACGTGCATCAGGTGTATCTTGGGATTTAAGAAAAACTCAACCTTATGCGGTGTATGATGAGCTTGATTTTGAGGTGCCCATTGGTCGAGTGGGGGATTGTTATGACCGCTATTTGGTGCGTATTGAAGAAATGCGTCAATCCAACCGTATCATCCAGCAATGTGTTGACTGGCTGCGTCAAAACCCTGGCCCAATTTTGAGTGATGATGGGAAAATCATTAAGCCTAAACGGGCTGATATGAAATTAGATATGGAAGCCATGATTCATCATTTTAAACTATACACCGAAGGGTTTTGCTTGCCGGAGGGTGAGGCCTACGGTGCTGTGGAACATCCTAAAGGGGAGTTTGGGGTGTATTTGGTTTCCGATGGAGCGAATAAACCATATCGAGTGAAGGTGCGTGCAGCAGGGTTTCCCCATTTGGCCGCGATGGGTGAGATGTGTGAAGGGCATATGTTGTCTGATGTGGTTGCAATTTTATCGTCTATTGACATTGTATTTGGGGAGATCGATCGCTGATGGCTCAATTATCAGATCAAACGTGTAAAATTATTGACGCATGGCGTGCTAAATTCCCCAAGGATCAATCACGCTCAGCTGTTTTAATGGCCCTAAGAACTGTACAGGATGAGTTAGGTCACCTTTCAGATGAATCATTGCATGCTGTGGCAGATTATTTAGACATGCCTGTAGCACAAGTATCCGAGGTGGTTAGTTTTTATTCAATGTATCGAAGAACACCTCAAGGAAAACACACTTTGGCTATATGCAACAGTTTATCTTGTCATTTATGTCAGGCTCAATCCTTACTGGATCATTTAAAAACGCGCTTGGGCATTGAGCCAGGCCAAACAACAGCAGATGGTCAATTTACTTTAAAAGTCACAGAATGTCTTGCTGCTTGTGCAGGGGCGCCTGCTCTCTTGTTAGATGACCAACATTACCACGAATCCATGACCATTGAATCGCTCGATGCATTAATTGATACATTGAGCTCATCTCAGGGAGCGGACAATGATTGAACATTTAAACACAGTTTGTTATCGCTTTAAATCTGTTGAAAATAGTTGGACCCTCCCCGTTTACCTTGAGCATGGTGGCTATGCAGTTTGGAAAGAGATTGTAAAAACAGCACCAGATCCTAAAGATTTGATTGAAGTGATTAAGCGTTCAGGATTACGCGGCCGAGGAGGCGCTGGATTTCCAACAGGACTTAAGTGGAGCTTTATGGATCGTAATGCTCCAGGGCCTAAATACTTAATTTGTAATTCAGATGAAGGCGAGCCCGGTACTTTTAAAGATCGTCAAATTTTAACCACAAATCCTCATCAATTGATTGAAGGCATGTTGATTGCATCCTATGTCATGGGTTTAGATGTAGGCTATAATTTCTTAAGGGGTGAATTTGCTTTGCCTTTCCAACGTTGTGAATCGGCCTTGGCTGAAGCACGAGCTGCTGGTTTAGTGGGGGCTTCTATTTTAGGGTCAAAACTCAATATTGAAATCCATAATATATTGGGTGCAGGCAGCTATATTGTCGGCGAAGAAACCGCAATGATTGAAGCCCTTGAAGGCAAGCGTGCATACCCTCGTTACAAACCACCATTCCCGGCTGTTCATGGATTATATGGACAACCAACAACCGTGAATAACACTGAAACATTAGCATCTGTTCCAATGATTTTAGCACAAGGTGCTGATTGGTTCTCTGGATTAGGCACTGAAAAAAGTGGTGGGACTAAAATGTTTTCTGTGTCAGGGCACGTCAACAACCCAGGGGTTTTTGAAATCCCTTTGGGCACTTCATTTGAATCCTTGTTAGCATTAGCTGGAGGTTTACAAGAAGGACGATCTTGTTTAGCCGTCATTCCAGGTGGAACCTCAATGCGAGTGGTGCCAGGTGCGGAGATGCTCACGTCTGAAATGAGCTATGAAGGCATGGAAGCAGTGGGTTCAGCTATTGGCTCAGGTGGACTGATTGTCATGGATGACCGTACTGATATTGCACAAGCTTTAGCGGTGATGATGGAATTTTATCAACACGAGTCATGTGGACAATGCACCCCATGTCGTGAAGGCAGCGGATGGGTCAGTGCTTTGACAGCACGTTTAGCTCAAGGTTTAGGCAAACCGGGTGATATTGACCGATTATATGCTATTGCAAAGCAAATTGAAGGGCGTACAATTTGCGCTTTTGGAGAAGCGATTTCATGGCCTGTGACCAGCTTTATTCAACACTTTAGACCACAGCTTGAAGTGGGTATTGCTTCAAATGAGAGTTCGGAGAATTGCACATGAGTGCTGCAGTAAACATTAAAATTGATAATCAATCTATTCAATGTCAATCAGGTCAATCAATCATCGAAGTTGCGGATCAAGCAGGCATTTATATTCCGCGGTTTTGTTATCATCCCAAATTGAGTATCGCAGCCAATTGTAGAATGTGTTTAGTTGAGGTGCAGCAAGCACCTAAGCCATTACCCGCTTGTGCAACCCCTGTAAGTGAAGGCATGGTGGTTTACACGCGTTCTCGAAAAGCATTGCAAGCTCAGCAGGATATCATGTCATTTTTATTGATCAACCATCCACTAGATTGCCCAATTTGTGATCAAGGTGGTGAGTGTGACCTTCAAGATTTAGCCATGGCTTATGGTCGAAGTCGAGGTGAGTTTGAAGAGCATAAACGAGCGGTTGAAGATGAACATTTAGGGCCGCTGGTCAGTACAGAAATGACTCGATGCATTCACTGTACACGCTGTGTGCGTTTTGGTGAAGAAATTGCTGGCATGCCTGAATTAGGTGTAATGTCACGAGGGGGGCGTGCATATATTGGAACTTACTTAGGTAAAGGATTACATTCAGAATTATCTGGTAATGTGATTGATGTGTGTCCAGTGGGGGCTTTAACGGCTAAACCCAGTCGATTTAAAGGCCGTTCTTGGACATTTAAACAGCATGCCCAATTAGCAAGACATGACTGTGTCGGTTCCCATGTGTATTGCCATGTGCAAAGTCATTATACAGATGCAGCGCACACTGTTATGCGAGTATTACCCCGTGCACAAGAAGATCTCAATGAAGTATGGTTATCTGATCGAGATCGTTTTAGTTATGAAGCGCTCCAGCACCAACGATTGACCCAGCCTCAAATTAAAGAAGGAGGGCAATGGAAGGTTGTGCCTTGGAATGTAGCGTTGGATGTGATTACCGATCGATTGTCAGGCATTATTCAAACCGCAGGAGCTGATCAAATCGCAGGATGTATTGCTCCAAGTGCAACGGTTGAAGAAGGGTTCCTGTTTCAAGATTGGCTTAGATCTTTAGGGGTTCGTAATATCGATTGTCGTATGAGAGAAGCTGATGTGTCTCATGATTTAAATGTTGGATTAGGGCCTCGTTTAGCTTGTACTTTGCCTGAAATAGAAACACATGATCGTATCTTACTATTAGAGGCGTTTCCGAGACGGCATCAGCCAATGTTAAATCACCGTATTCGAAAAGCGGCACAATCAGGAGCAGCAGTGCTGTCATGGGGGTCTCGTTTACAAGATGCAAACTACACCATAGCATTTAATGAAACCCTGCCTATTTCAACATGGGCGGAACATATGGCCACCTTAGTTAAAGCCCTGCTTCAGCTCAAAGATGATCAGGTGTATCAAACCTTATCAGCCGCCTTAGAGCCGCTTGAGGTGACACCGACCATACAAACGCTAGCGACAACATTGCTCGATCATCAAACGCCGCCTATGATCCTCATCGGTGAAACAATGCTGCAGCATCCAGATGCAACTCAAATCATTGCTTGGGCTGAGTGTTTAGCTGGGTTGCTCTCAACACAGCTCAGTTGGGTCACTTCAGGGGCTAATACAGCGGGCTTATGGCTATCAGGATGTGTGCCTCATCGAGCACCAGGGGCGGTGCCATTGCCCAAAGAGGATATAGGTCTAGGCACTCTTGAGAGCTTTAAAGCACAACTTAAAGCGTATATTATTCATGATGTCATGCCTGATTTAGATGTAATGGGCTCACGTCAAGCCCTTGAAGCTTTGAATCAATCTGCTTTTAACGTATATGTTTCACCTTTTGAGTCATCTGCTGCTCGAGATTGGGCTGATGTGATCTTGCCTTGTGCAGCAGGGTATGAAACTTCCGGCACACTTGTTAATGCAACAGGAACCTGGCAAACAGTAGCCAGTGCGCTGGCTGCTCCAGGTGAAGCAAAGCCTGCTTGGAAAATTTATGCTGCGTTAGCGGCCTGGCATCACACTGAGACCCAGCTTAAATTTGATGAGGTCACTGCAGTTGCGCAAGCAGTTGAACATGCTGTTCAGTCGGCTAAAGCGCAAAACAAGCATGATCAGGCTGTATTAGTGCCCGAAGCCATTCAAGTGACCCCGCCAACCCTCTGGGGTGTCGCTTATTGGCATGATTTACGTGAAGATACTTTGGTTAGGGCTGCACCTGCCTTACAGTTACAAGCTGGAGAAGATGTTGCATATGCGCGTTGCAACACCTTGACAGCGACAACCTTTGCGTTGAATGAAACCACTTACGTGCAAGTTAAACAAGGTGAAGGTCAAGCTCGATTTAAGCTCAAAATAGATGAGAGTATTGCTAACCATACGGTTCAAATTCCCATGACAGAACCTGTTTCAGCATCACTGGGATTATGTACGGGTCCAATTGAAGTGGAGGCTTGCGCATGAATGAATTCATTACATCAATATGGCCTTTGATTTGGATGGTAATCAAAATTGTATGTATTGTTGGGCCTTTGCTTCTGGCTGTAGCGTACTTAACCTTTGCTGAACGTAAAGTCATTGGTTATATTCAACGTCGTTTGGGGCCAAATCGCGTTGGATTAGGAGGTCTACTACAACCGATTGCGGATGGAATGAAACTACTATTTAAAGAATGGATGATCCCTCATTGCTCCTCTAAATCTCTCTTCATTCTGGCTCCGGTATTATCACTTGTGCCGGCTTTAGTCATGTGGGCAGTTGTGCCTTTTACTGAGACATGGGTGTTATCTGAGATTGATGCAGGGGTGCTTTTTATTCTCAGTATGGCTTCATTAGGGGTATATGGTATTTTATTAGCCGGGTGGGCTTCAAACTCTAAATATGCATTTTTCGGTGCAATGCGAGCGTGCGCACAAATGATTTCTTATGAGATTGCCATGGGATTTGCTTTGATTGGGGTGTTGATGGTATCGGGATCATTAAACCTTAAAACGATTGTGATGCATCAAGCAGGGGGGGTAACTCATTGGTTTATATGGCCTTTGTTTCCTATGTTTGTAGTGTATTGGATCTCTGCTGTTGCTGAAACCAACCGTGCTCCCTTTGATGTGGCTGAGGGAGAAAGTGAGATTGTGGCTGGATTTCATGTTGAATATTCAGGGATGGGGTTTGCGCTATTTTTTCTAGCTGAATATGCAAATATGATCATTATTTCAGCACTGGCCACTATCATGTTTTTAGGCGGTTGGCGATCACCTTTTGAAGGGATTTCAGGGTTGCCAGCCTTGGCTTTACCCGGGTTTGTTTGGTTTATATTAAAAACCAGCTTGTTTTTATTTATTTATTTATGGTTTAGAGCCACTTTACCACGTTATCGTTATGATCAAATCATGCGGTTAGGCTGGAAAATCTTAATTCCCATTGCAATTGCTTGGATTGTTGTGGTGGGGCTAATGATTCAATTGAATTGGATAGAGGTGTTATAATGCCTTCGAAGGATCAAACATTAGAGCAAAAACTTAAGCAATGGTTTATGTGCTGGACATTAGCCGAACTCAGATCAGGGTTAAATTTAACATTGATGCAATTGGTTGCACCTAGCATTACGTTGAAATTTCCAAAGGAACAAACACCACGTTCTAGACGTTATCGTGGCGCATTGGCATTGCGACGGTACCCCAATGGTGAAGAGCGTTGTATTGCCTGTAAGCTCTGTGAAGCAGTATGTCCGGCTTTAGCGATCACCATTGAAGCTGCGCCGACACCTTCAGGTCAAAGACAAACCACACGTTTTGATATTGATGCCTTCAAATGTGTCCACTGTGGTTTATGTGAAGAAGCATGCCCTGTCGATTCAATCGTATTGACACGAGAAATTCATTATCACTTTGAACGTCGAGGCGATAATATTTTGACAAAAGATGTTTTGTTAGCCACAGGGGATCGCTATGAAGCCCAATTGGCACAAGATCGTAAAGATGAAGAAGATTATCGATAGGAGTGACTATGATTGAATGGGCGCAAGGTGTATTTGCATTTTTTTCAGGTGGTTTGATTCTATCAGCATTGGCTGTTGTGATCACACGCCGTCCAGTACTGAGTGTATTGGCCTTGGTAGGGGCATTCTTTTGTGCAGCTGCACTTTGGATCATGCAAGGTGCTGAATTTTTAGGTTTAGCTTTGATTTTTGTGTATGTAGGTGCTGTTATGACATTATTTTTATTTATTGTCATGATGCTCAATCAAGAATCATTAAAAGCCGAACGATTAAGGCGCTACGCTGTGCCTTTTGCATTTATCTGTGGCGCTTTTTTACTTTTCTTGCTCTGGTATCACGCATGGCCTCATGTCGTAGGTCATACCATTTCAAAGGTGGCTCACTCTAACACACAGGCCCTTGGTCATCTATTATATACGCAGTATATTTTTGAGTTTGAATTAGCAGCTTTTATTTTACTGGTTGGAATGATTGCGGCGATTGCCTTAACATTTAGAGGGCAGCGTGCGGGCAATAAAGCGGTCAGTGTTGAGTCACAGTTAAAAGTGACTTCAAAAGATCGTTTGAGATGGGCTACATTTAAGGAATCTTCATGAATGTTTTTTTAACCCCAATGCTAATAATCTCCAGCATTGTCTTTGTTATTGGTTTAGTCGGATTGGTGATTAACCGTAAAAATTTAATTGTATTATTGATGTGTATTGAATTGATGCTATTAGCGGCCAATAGTAATTTTGTAGCCTACGCACGTGCTTATGATCATTTGTCAGGGGAAATCATGGTCTTTTTTGTATTAGCCATTGCAGCGGCAGAATCTGCAATTGGTTTATCTATTTTAGTGGCTTTATTCCGGCATTATCAAACCATTGATGCACGGTGTATGAATGAGTTAAAAGGATAGTATCATGACTGACCAAACATTAATCATGCTGGCCATGCTTGCAATGTTATCACCTTTATTTGCCGGCACATTCGCGGGGATAGGGCAAACCTATTTAGGTCGAGTTGGAGCGCATCGCTTAACGATTTTAGGCGTCACCTTCTCTTTCTTAATCGCATGTTGTTTAGCCAGTCACTTTATTGTATCGAACCATGCAACCCTCGATGTCACCTTGTATCATTGGGTGACCATCGGGGCTTTGAAGTTTCAAATTGGGATATGGTTAGATGCACTGACAGTCATCATGATGTTAGTCGTGACAGGTGTTTCATTATTAGTTCATATTTATTCAATGGGCTATATGGCAGAAGATGAAGGCTATGCTCGATTTTTCAGTTACATGTCATTGTTTACTTTTGCCATGTTAACCTTGGTGTTGGCGAATAATGGGTTGCAATTATTTTTTGGATGGGAAGGGGTGGGTGTTGTATCGTACCTATTGATTAGCTTTTGGTATCATAAGCCCAGCGCGGCTAAAGGCGGCTTTAAAGCTTTTGTGGTTAATCGTGTTGGAGATTTTGGATTTCTGTTGGGGCTAGGGGCCTGTTTAGGGTTGTGTGGTAGTTTGGATTACGCAACTTGGTTTAAAGTGGCTTCAATGCCTATACAATCCACTGTGACATTACCTTTTTTCGGTCATATCTCATCAATTCATATGATTTGCTTATTATTATTTGTCGGAGCTATGGGGAAATCAGCACAAGTCCCGTTACATGTCTGGTTGCCTGAATCAATGGAGGGCCCAACACCCATTTCAGCACTCATTCATGCTGCGACCATGGTGACGGCTGGTGTGTATATGGTCAGCCGATTGTCACCCTTATTTGAATGCTCGAGTGTGGCTTTGAGTGTCATGATGGTCATTGGTGCAACAGGCGCTTTATTTTTAGGTCTGGTCGGTATTGTACAGCACGATATTAAACGTGTGGTGGCGTATTCAACGTTATCTCAGTTAGGTTATATGGTGGCTGCAACAGGCGCTTCAGCCTATAGTGCTGCAATCTTTCATTTAGTGACACATGCTTGTTTTAAGGCCTTGCTATTTTTAGCAGCTGGATCTGTCATTATGGCCATGCACCATGAACAGGATATGAGAAATATGGGGGGGTTAAAACGTTATTTGCCCGTTACTTATATGACCTTCTTAATCGGTAGTATTTCATTGGCAGCGTTCCCCCCGTTCGCAGGATTCTTTTCAAAAGATAGTATTATTGAAGCAGTTCAGTATTCAAAATTACCTGGATCTGGATACGCCAGTATATGTTTAACATTAGGGGCTTTTGTGACAGCATTGTATAGCTTTAGAGCTTTATTTCTCACATTCCATGGACGTGCCCCTGTCATGAAATCTGCACCTCATGAACCTGTTTATGCGGTACTGATCCCATTGTTGGTGCTTAGCATTCCTTCTGTGATCATTGGTTGGACATTGGTTGATACTTTCTTTTCAACACCAGGCTATTTAAGTCTGGGATTATCTCAAAGTGTACGTGCAATGGGGGTTTTAAATCACTTGCATTCAGAGACACACTCCGTGTGGTCTATGATAGGACATGCCTTAACACATTGGCCATTTATCTTGTCTACATTGGGCGCATTGTTTGCATGGTATGCTTATAGTTATGCTCCACATATTCCAGCTTATTGCGCTCGAAAAGGTTATGCTTTTTATCAAATTTTGGTGGATCAATATGGTATTGACCGTTTTTATCAATGGTTATTCGTTGATCGTGTTCAGGCCTTGAGTCAGTACTTATCAGAAACAGTAGATCGCAGCTGGATTGATCGGCGTATGGTGTTAGGTGTAGCGAATACTGTTAGAAAATTAGGTGCATTGTTTCGACTGACACAAACTGGGTTTGTATTTCATTATACCGCTTACATGGGAATCGGTATTGTGATTTGCGTGGCGTATGCTGTGTTATCAATTGCTTAAACGAAAGAGAGGTTGACTGATGATCCCATATTTAAGTCTATTGACTGGATTGCCCATATTGGGAGCCGTATTGGCACTTGGATGTCAAGATCGAGAGGCGTGGGCATTACGCATTGCGGCTGGGGTTACATTGATCAGTCTTGTACTCTGTATCCCAATGGTTCAGGGATTTGATTTTTCATCGAGTGCATTTCAGTTCAAAGAGCTGCATGAATGGATTCCTGCTTGGAACGCCAAGTATGCAATGGGAGTGGATGGTATCACTCTGCCTTTAATTGTATTGACGGTCGTGACGCATGCTGTCATTATTCTGACTGCCCGCACTCTAGTGAAGGCTCAATTTTCTAAATATTTAGCAGTTTTTTTAGCATTGCAGGGTGTGACCATTGGAGTGTTTTCAGCCTTAGATACGCTCTTGTTTTATTGTTTTTGGGAAGGCATGCTCATTCCAATGTACCTATGTATTGGTATTTGGGGAGGAGAATCTAGAACACAAGCCAGTATTAAGTTCTTTTTATATACATTCATTGGGTCAGCTTTTCTATTATTATCGTTGGTGTATATCGGACTCCAAGCGGGTGGTTTTTCATGGGCCGCTGCCGTTAAACAGCCATTATCATTAATGGCTCAGAAATGGTTATTTTTGGGATGTTTATTTGCTTTTGCTGTAAAGGTTCCTATGTGGCCTGTACACACTTGGTTGCCTGATGCACACACTGAAGCCCCTGCAGCAGGATCCGTTATTTTAGCTGCATTGATGCTGAAAGTTGGAGCGTATGGTTTTTTTAGATTTTGTTTGCCTATTTTGCCAGATGCCAGCCGTTTTTTTGCCACTCCGATGTTGGTACTATCGCTGATTGCCATTGTGTATATTGGGTTGGTTGCCTTATCTCAAAAAGATATGAAACGATTGATCGCTTACTCATCAGTGGCGCATATGGGGTTTGTAACCTTGGGGTGTTTTGGGGTCTATTTAATCACATTTAATAGTGGTGAAATGTTTGCACAAATGGCGATGGAGGGGGCCTTAATGCAAATGGTTGCACATGCGTTTGGTTCAGGCGCTATGTTCTTGGCATTTGGTCTATTATATATGCAATATCATACTCGATTGATCGAGCGGTTTGGGGGGTTGGCGAAAGTCATGCCTGTTTTTTCAGCCTGTTTTATGGTGTTTGCTTTAACCAATGTAGGGTTGCCTGGCACTGCTGGGTTTGTGGGGGAATTCATGGTGATCTTGGGTTTATTTCAAGGTCATGCCGGTGTAGCGGCATTGGCTGCTTTAACCTTGATCATCAGTGCGGCGTATACTTTGTGGATGTTTAGACGTGTTTTTTACGGACCCATTCAGCATACAGCTGTAACGGCTTTACAAGATGTCAATGGCCTTTCACTTGGTGTGTTAATTTTTTTAGTGCTCATGATTTTTGCTTTGGGGCTGTTTCCAGAAATGGTATTAGGGCCTGCACATGCTTCCAGTGCTCAATTGGTACAGATGGCCTTAAAGAGTAAGCTTATTTAATGATAAAGTATAGGAGTTATGATGTTCGCTGATTGGATTGATCTCACAATTGTACCAGAAATTTCACTGGCATTAGGACTGGTGAGTGTTGTCTTATTTGGAGCATTTTCAGCTTCAATCTCAAGGGCTTATTTTATGGCAATCATTGTTGTGTTGACTCTGCTAGGATTACTTGCGTGGGTGCCTACACATACCACAACAGTCATGCAATCACATTGGGTCTTTGATCAGTTAGCCTATGTTTTAAAAACAGCAGCTGCTTTGAGTGTTGTGTGTGTTTTAATCTACAGCCAGCGATCTATGGAATCAGATCAGTACCTACAGGGCGAATATTTGATTTTAATGTTAGCCGCTTTGTTAGGGAGCTGTGTCGTGATGTCTTCCATGCATGTGCTCACTTTATTTGTAGGGTTTGAGCTCATGTCTTTACCTTTGTATGCTTTAGTCGCAATTCGCTCTAAGGCCAAAGATGAGCAAGCGACAAAAGCAACAGAAGCCGCTACTAAATACTTCATTACAGGCGCATTGGCATCAGCGTGTTTCTTGTACGGGTTGTCCTTAATATTTGGAGCAACAGGGCATATGCAATTGATGGATATTACACATGCATTGGCACAGCTTCCAGCTGCCCAGTATCATGGCGCTATTTTAGGTTTGGTGTTAGTGATTGTAGCATTGGCCTTTAAATTAGGTTTAGCACCTTTTCATATCTGGGTTCCTGATGTATATGAGGGGGCACCTTTATCCGTTACATTATTAATTGCGACCTTACCTAAGCTGGCACTGGTCGCGTTATGTATTCGATTATTTGGAACGGTACTGACCCCATTATCAAGTGTTTGGCAGCCTATTTTAATTGGGCTAGGTGTTGCTTCAATGATATTGGGTAATGGTATTGCGCTGTGTCAAACACATGTTCGTCGATTATTGGGGTATTCTGCTATTGGTCATATGGGAATTTTAATTTTAGCATTTGTTTTAGCTCAACAGCATGGATTATCGATTGCATTGTTTTATAGCTTAACGTATGCGTTAACAACGGCGTTAGTCTTTGGAGGTTTACTTCAATTAAGGGTGCATGGAGCCCATTGTGAACATATTGAATCACTGTCTGGGTTGAATGAACGCTACCCTGGATCTGCTGTCCTTTTGTTAATTGGTATTTTTTCTTTAGCAGGAGTCCCTCCCATTGTTGGTTTTATGGCTAAATTCTCTTTGATTCAAGGATTGCTTCAAGCGCATCATACAACTTTGGCATTGACTGTGGTATTGATGGCTTGTGTGGGCTGTTTCTACTACATTCGATTGATTAAAGTTATGTACTTTGATGCCCCTCAAGAAGAGCAATTGATTCACTGGAGTGGACGATCAGGTGATTGGGCTTTACGTATCCATGGAGTGGTTGTATTGGTATTAGGTTTAATGCCTGCTGTATTGATGAGCTGGAGTCAAACAGCCATTCAGCACGCAATATAATGAAATCAATGCAATTGTTCTGTATGACACCAGATTAAAAATGCCCTGTTTTGAGTGAATGGTTTGATTATATTTAGAAACATCTAAGAAGGCATGATGTGTTGCGACGTGGATGTTTCTAATCCGAATATATCGGGCAGTTCCACTAGGCACCTGTGTTGAAATTAAAAACACGGATTCATTTAATAAGATAGAGTGTGTCATTAAAGTTGAAGTACAACAATAAATTGAGACGCTTAAATGAGGCCACTTTATTTAACAAGAAACTCGACTCTACGATTTTAAAAATAATTTCACCCAAAACCGATGCACTTTAAAGAAGGTTTTTAGATTATTGTTATTTTTCTGATTCAGATCCATAACCCCTGTTCGGATTAAGGGCGATGAAACCAAGGAGGTATCACAGATGATTTATCATCCTTATTCAGCGCCTATAGTTATCCTGAGACTGCTGATCAGCCGCTATCCTGAGGGTTGTGAGTAGCCTGAGTAGTGTCAGCTTCTAAGTTATTTTGAGTTGACTGAGGAGGAGTAACAACAGCAGACTCTAAAATGTTGTCAGCTTGGTGAGCTGAATCAAATGGTCTACCTTGATGATCCCATGACATTTGTTCAAAAAGCATTCCAAATCCTTCATAAAATAACATAGACAGTAAGTAGAATATAATAGGAACTGCAGCGAATCCTACCCAAGTGGCTGCTGTCATGCCAATTTTTGCAGCAATGATTCCCATGGGGTTACTCATGGCATCATTGAGCATGATGGTTGTGGCGGCAGCACATAAAAGCGTAAACAAAAAGCGAAGGGTTTGAGCGGGTCTTTCAGGTGTTTGATCTAATTTAGAAGTGTTTTTGAACAATTTGATAGGAGTTCTAAAAATAGGGTATAACACTGATTCAAATAAAAAATCGTTCAAAAATTGAACAATTAAAGACTGTTTATGATTTTTAGGTGTGAGTTGAGCTAATGAAAACTTTAGAAAGAAAGCGGTTGAAGCAAAGACAGTTAGAAAAAAAGCACAATAACCTAAAATACTAGATAAAAGAGATGTTGCAGGAACCCATGAAGTGGGCAATACTTGATATAGTGCCAATTTTTCAACTAAGAAGGCCGCTGCCTGGTAATTGAATGTGGCCAGCGCAATACCTGTTGCAATTGAAAAAAGTACCGTGAGTTTTTGAGCAATCCAACGATCCAAGGTGATCTCTGCCGCTGGATCCGCAACACTCCAAAAACTACGAATGCCGAGCTTAATATTGCCCTCTAAGGCTTTAGCTGTTAATGCGGCTGCTGCAAAAAAACCAACCGAAAAAGCCCAGCAGAGTAAAACAATTTTAAGGCCTAAAGGTAGCGTGGTTAAATGCAATAGGGGAAATGTAGTTGCAATACCAATCAATCCAAATACATTGCCTGTTGAGTTTGCAATGAGGGCATTCAAGAATCCAACACATTTTGCAAAGGATACACCCAGCTTAACCCACCATCTTTGATCGGAATCAGATTGTTCGTTGTACTTTGTGATGTGTTTTTCTAGATGTTGTGTTAGACCTGTTGAAGACGCTGTTATCTCTATTTTGTGCCCTACAAATAGGCTCTGAATCAATTGAGGCATTGCCTCTTGCTGTTCTTGAGTCAGACCCTCCAAGTCATAATGCTTGAGTCTATCTTCGATATGCGCCTCAAATTCAGCATTCTTACAGAGGCTGTCGTGGAAGCTGTCGGGAGTCTTTTTAAAGTTTAGTGCAATTTCCTTTGCAACCCACAGACAAGTATTAATTTGCCTATCAGTCCCTTGGATATTAGTCTCTTGAATATGAGTCGCATCTTTTTCTATCCGTATTGCTGCCCATAAAATTTGCTCACGACCACTATCATCAGTGCTAGTTTTGTCTAATAAATGCTGAAGTTTTCGGTGAGTGCGTTCTAATTGAGCATGTTCTTTAGAGAGGAATTGATCTTCCCACCAACGCAACATACCTTTCTCACCACGAGTATACAGCTGATACCAAGCCAATGAAGCCAGTACAAATAAAACCAAAGTGACGGATATTCCAAGCCCTGGAGCGACTGAGAATCCAAGCTTTTCATCTAAAAATATTGAAACAGGGTGAACAAACGCACCTGCCGTGAAAGCTGAAACTGATGCGCCAGAGAGCTGCATCACCACAAGGCCAATTGTTTTAAGGTATTGATTTGCTGTCTCTGGTTTGAGTTGAGAGTAATATCTCAAAAAGAACGTTAAGCAAACACTTAATCCAATGAATGTTAAAGGCATCCAAATAGGTTGTATGCTTAAAGGCACTGTTAAGAGATGAGGCGTTAAGAGGATGAGACCTATACCTGCAGTGATGACAATTAAGCTGGCTAACAACCCTTTAAAAATTTGACTGATGCTAGAGGAAGATTTCGATTTAACTAAAGTATCCCGCGCTTTTTGAATACTGAAGGCTTGATCGCTTGCCTTGTAGGGCGCGAACGATTCTGTTTCTGTTTTCACTTTAAGACTCCACGTTCATAAGTTTTTAAAACAATTTAATATTTGATCTTAGCATGTGTTTTTATTAAATACCATGCTCGAAGTAAGATTTTAACACGCAAAATTATTTCCTTGATTTGAAGCGTCAGTGCAACTTAAATCGATTCAATTGATCTAAACATGGGAGGGATCTATTGATTAAAAATATTCTGTATGGATATAGGTTTTTCTGATTCGTATCAATATTTTTTTTACGATAGTTGACGCCAGAAATTATTTATTTGTTATTTTATAATAATCCATTGATATGTTTAGATTGTTCAATCCTGACGGTAGGGTTATTCTTTATTTTAGAAACAGAGTACTGCACGATGGTCATAATCTATTATGTTAAGTGATTAAATCAGACAGTTTTTGTGATGAACTCAGTGGATGAAATCATGCTTGAGAAGATATTCATGTGTTTACTGGTTCCAATGTGACCGCAGTGTTAGGTCAATTAACCTTTATGATAGATTTTGATCAAATCAATGCAGTGCCGTTCAGCTGTTAAAAACTTGAAGCGCTTTAAATATCAGAGCATAAGGTTCTTGTTTAGGCAAGTATGCAGACTCAATCGTATTGAGATATTTTAAATGTTAAATGCTGAATTTTTTCAATCAACACAAATGTCTAAGGCATTGTGCGCCACTTATCTTGAGTGAACTTTCAGATAAATGTGATCATGGACTAGGAGTTGAGTGAGTTTTTTCATGCGATCGATCCACTGGAAAGAGATGAATCGTTTGAGGGGGTAAGGGAGGGTTTTGATCTGTGGATATTACTTCAGTTTTTGAACTTTTAGATGAATTTGAAACCGCGCTCCCAAACGGCCTAAATCCTCGATCAAACAGAATGCACATAAAATAAAAACTGATCAAAAAAGCTAGATCTCCTGAAAGAGTTGCTGTTTGGGGGCCCAAAAGTGAAGCAATTAATCCCGAAGGCGAAGCTGTGGCATCCAAAAACACCCAAGCAGTTGTACCTGAGCACAATAGTGTTGCAACATGACGTGTTTTTTGAGGTTTAAAAAGGTTTTTGATGTGATCTATTGTAAGTGAATTAAGCTGTGTGTTTGTTGACTCAGGGGCAATGGGTAAATGAGTCTTCGAGGCAGATGATAACGATTTAAAACATAGTGTCGTAACAGCACAAGCCGTAAATATAAATGCAATGCTCCCTAATATGTGTGAATAAAAAGACAATTGAGCAATGCGTGAAGCTGATAGAATTTGATAGGCTACCAGCTGTTGGCAGAGCAATGCAGCGGCCTGATAATTAAATAAACCGACAATGAGCCCCATTAAACTACACAAGGTGAGCATGCCAATATTTTTATAATGGATTGGGAAACGGCCTTCTCCTTTAACATAACGAAATAAAGCTCGAGTGCTGTGTTTAATCATATACCGCAAGGTGTAACCGCTTAAAGCAATAGCGGAAAAAAATCCGACGGTAAACGCCCAAGTGATCAAAGCATATTTTAAAAAGAGCGGTAAGTAATTGAGTTTTAACATTGGGAATGTTAATGCAATCCCGAGCAAACCAAACATATTAGCAATGGCATTGGTGGAAAGGGCATTGAGCCAACCAATGTGTTGGGTGAATCGAGTCATGCGGTTGATTATCGGTGTTTCACGACATTGTTCTGAGTATTTAATTAAATGTTTTTTGAGTAAATGAATGATGACTGGATCTAATGACTCATCTTGAGGTGGTGTCAATGTGATGGTGCGGTTTTCTTGAAGTGTTTTGGATAATTTGACGGCTGGTTGTTGTAAAACAATGTTACCCCCCTGGTCGTAGTATAACTTGGGATGACGATCATTGTTGAGTGCAGATTCTTTTGCAACCCACATTAAATTCATTGAGTCTAGTAGACTGAAGTGTGAAGTTTCTGCTGTTCCTATGCTTCTTTTTTTCGCTGTGAGGGTAGTCTGCTTATCCTCTATTCTAAAATGGATAACGAATGTTGATTGATCTGGGTGTGGTTCGAGAAGGGTGCGGTGTTTGTTTCGAGTGCGATCAAACTGGTTATGAGGCTGTGTGTCAAATTGCTGCCGCCACCAAGCCAGCATGCCATGATTCCCATGTGTATAGAGATGATACCATGCGCAAGAGGCTAGAATGAATACAGCTGCGGTGATTAATATTGAGGGCGCTGTTGGAAGATGGAGCTGATGGATCAATAGTGTTGAGAGTGGACGTACAAATCCACCAGCTGTGAAAGCAGCTACAGATAGCCCTGAGAGGCACATGAGGCCTTGACCCAAACGATAAATGAGTGCCATGCTGGCCTGGGGTTTTATGGAGTATAAGCGGTAACACAAGCCTAACAAAACTAAGCCAATTAAATGTGTGAGGATCGATTGTGTTAAGATAAAGCTGATGGGTTGTATGGATGGATGATGCATTAAATGCCAGGTATTCACTAAGCAAGCGGTATTGATGATGAGGGTGATCAATAATAAGATTCTCTTGCAGATCGAAGGTGTCATGATAGATTTGACATACCGAGGTATTGGATACGATCTAGAGGGTATTAAAAAATTTAAAGAAGGCATATCTCGCGCTCCAAATTGTGATGCCTTAAAATAAATGCGTTTCAGATCATAATTCGATTCGCAGCGAGCGATGTTTCAAACAATGTCTGACACAATGAAAGTGTATGATCATCTACGTGAGTTGAGTTTAATTTGAGTTTGAATCTTGTGCAAGGTTTTAGAGTTGATTTGACAACTGGGTATGAAAGATGTTATTGTTTAAGATACATATGGCAAGGATGCGGTATGTTAAGGCTGGAATGCCTTACTCATTCATTAGGTCAAGGAGCCGACCATGCGTTTATCTCATTTAAATTATACAACCACTGCTGTCCCTTCAAATCAAAAGAGCCTTCTGGGTTCAGAGCTGCTCGATTCACGATTGAAAGAAACAATTGCCTCGATTCAAGCAGAAGACCTTTATCGATCGGATATGATTGAACAGTATACGCGTAATGCTTCAGAAACGCATGCTCAATTATCTGCTTCGGTGCGCAATGAAGCGGGCAGTTCTTTTCGTTATGGTCAACGTCCGAAAGGTGAAGATCCTTGGTTAGAAGCAGATGAGGCAGCACAAGAATCGATTGAAACCACTCGTAAAGCGTATGAACAAAAAACTGAAACCCCTGAATGTCACCCTCAAGCTGAGCGACAATCTCAATATGCTGTACAAATAACGGGTGCATCTATCCAGGTCCATGATGTTTCGACCGCTGATTTAATCACCCAAATGAATCAGTTTCATCGACTCTTTAATGTGCTGATGGATACCTTTAAAGACAGGCTGGGTCAACAAGGTCTAGATTTGAATGGTTTAAAGCTGACAAGCCCTCAAATGCGTCTGTTCCCAAGCTTATTGATGCATTTAAAGCATCTGAACGTTGATCAGATTGAATCTACGTTATTTCAAGCAAACTCTAATGTTGTGAAGAAAAATCTCACAAATGAGTTCGAACACTTATTGTCTGCTTTTGTAGGTTTATCACCTTCTCCTGCACGTCGATTTAAACAGTTAGAGTTATTGATGGAGTTTGCTAAGCTACTGAGCATGCAAGAAACGCCTGATACTCTTGAAGCGGTATCGATCGCATCTTACACATATACTCAAATGCTGGGTGCTCAAAATAATATAACAAAGTGGATTTTAAGAATGGAAAATCCAGATGAGTTTGCATTTATGAAGCATTACTCTGAATTATGGCTCCGTAGCAATCAGTTAATCTGTTCACATACGCATCAGGGAATCACACCTATAGTCTCTACCCGTCTTAATATACCCTCTAAGATCAATGAAGCAGATACCCCCATTCCGCCTTGTTCAGAGGATCGATTTGTTAAGCCCAGCCGTACCACTGCAGCTGCAGCTTAAATCATTGATCAATGTCAATTTCAATATGACATGAGTTATATTAAGTGGATCACTTTATTCGCTGGATGCTCAAAACCCTCTGTAATTGGGTTGGGTATTCAGCGATACAGTGGACCGCATTTTAAGTCTAAAACAGCTTGATAGGACTCAAAGCAGTACTCGCTTTGAGTCTATACTTGCTGGGTCTATAAAGTCTATGCTATGTTTTTGATTTAAAAGATAAGGTCAATGTGTGTGGTATCCTTTTAACTTAATGCTTCCTCCGCTTCGATGCTCAGGTTTGAGGGGAATGGCCTGGGTCATGGTGATGATAGTCGCTGACCAATATACTAAATATTGGGTGATGTCACAGTTACCTTTAGGACATGTTTACCCTGTGTTTGAAGGGTTAAACTGGGTGCATGCTCATAATAGAGGCATTGCCTTAAGTTTATTTTCTGATGCATCTCAGGGTTGGTTAAACCTATTGACGGCATTGTCTTGTGCTGTGATCATTGCCTTAAGCTTGGCGCTGCGGTGCCTTCGGGCGACACAATATAGGTTATGTGCTGTAATCGTTTTATTATTGGGTGGAGCCATAGGTAACTTGATCGATCGTATTCGATGGGGCTATGTGATTGATTGGATTGATGTCTATTGGCGTCATTGGCATTTCCCTGCTTTTAATCTAGCCGATGCTGCGATTACACTGGGAGCATTGATTGTCCTATGTCTGCCGCATCAAGATTTAGCGTTGTGGATGAAGGCTTCACAAAATAAATGAAGGTTGTGAAAGCAACCTAAATATTAGAAGGTATCACTGAAATTAAAACCAATATTTTTGCATGAAGAGCAGGAGGCTCTGATCTTTTGATGTGTGTTGATCTGATGATGGAATTGAATCACAGTTATTGGGAGTTATTGGAACAGTTATTCCGTTCGGATCATCAAGTAATTGAGATGGAGCAGAGCTTATACACGATGAAACCCTAAATTTTTCGATGAAGATTTTTAAATTGATCAGGGCTTTTAGGATTAATATGCAGATATTGAATAAACCAAGATCACATCATCCTCAGTTTTGAAATCTTGGTTATCTTGATGTTGTGATTCTCTTGAAATGATTTCATCGCATGAATGATAGACGAACTGAATCATATGAGTTAATGGGCTGTTCAACCGCCGCTCATCTGCGGTCTGGGTGTTATTGAAGCACTTTGTGTTCGATTCTCTGCGCTTGACTCGGTTGTCTCAGATCGCTCAAGTGTTTGAGTATGATTAACATTTTCTTGAGTGGTGATAAGCTGTTCTTGAGTTGTTTGAATCGTTTCTTCAGCACCCTCAAGCGCCTTGTCAACTTCCTTGCATAGAAGGTCATTATCCATGTCATCTTCATCGGCATTGTGTTCAACTTTTTGAGGTTGAGGACTAGGTCTAGGTGCTTCTGTTTGTTGAATGTTTTTAGCTTCAGCTTCTTCTTCTATTTCAGATGCTATCTCAGCTGCTTCATCAGCTTTTTCACTCTTTTGGGTTTCATCCTCTTGATCTGGGCGCTCTTGTTGATCGTCTTGATAGCGTTGATACACATTCATTAAAGCCATTAAAAACATAAATAAACTGAATGCATCAAGAATTGGATCAAGATCCATTCGATCTTCTTTTTTTATTGTGTTTTGATCATTGTTTAGAGCTTCTTTTGTGGCTGCATTGTCTTGATCTGAAAGAATGTTATTAGGTTCTGGAGCTTCTTTTGTGGTCGCATTGTGTTGATTTGAAGGGGGAGTGTCAGGGCGTGTTTGCATGTCATTTGTTTGATCTTGAGGTGTTTTATCAGAGACCTCTATGTTTGACAGTGTCTTATCGATTTCTGCTTGTAAAGGATTTGGATTGTTTGGAGCAGTTGACATCTGAGATTCCTTTGAAATGTTGTAAGTAGTATAGTCAATATTCAATTGATCATGTCGAATCAATATCGAGTCATTAAATCTATATTACATGGATTAAATTAACCCAGGCTTAAGAGTGCAAGTTTACTTAAAGGATGTCAAATCAATGTTACGAGCTAAGTGAGCTGAAAGTGCTAAATATTCCCTAGGGTCTTGAGTATTGAATGCACCATCAAGCCAACGTTTTTGAAGCTTAAGCAGTCCTTCTGGATGATCTAAAGGCGTTTCGACACGCGCAGGGGCTGTTGTATCTAAGAGTAGCTCTGCTTGGTGTAAGGCCCAAATATGACATTGAATCACTAATAACTGATTGGCCGCCTTAAATTGAATTAAATGTTCGGGCTTGATTTGATGACCTGTCATTAAATTTAACCAGTGTTGATGCAGTGATCTAGGTAAATATTGAGCAATCATTGCAATATCAATGTAAGGGTGCCCTAAGCCAGATTCAGACCAATCGATTAGCTTTAACTGACCATCAGTGCATTGGATGACATTGGCTGGATTAGGGTCCATATGGCAGGGTTGAAGCTGAGGATGTTCATCAAGATGTTGTTGATGATGGTGTGCATAAGCCAGTAATTGATCAGCAGGTTGACACAACTGATCTGGATGCTTGAGTTGGCTGAGTAAATGTTGAATTCTTGACTGAAGATTGGGCACGGGCCTGAGTGCATGTTGAGCGCTGGCATGCCAGATATGAAGTTGATGTGCTAAAGCAATCATCTGGCTAGGGGTGTGGAGTATTTCGAGGGTGAGGGGTGTGCCATCTAAACATTCGATTAACATAAGGTGATCTTCTGCATCGTGATACAAGACAGAGGGACCAATGTCCATGTCACCGGCACGTTGAGTGCACACACGTTCTTGTTGACGTAAAGTGTGAGTTCGCTGAGGATCAATCCATCGAGCAATGACTTCGAATCGATCATTGACACGAGTTTTAAAAGCATGCGTGTGTGCAGTGCCTCCAGTGCAGGGGATCCAGTCTTCAATGCTATAGTCGCCGTATGTTACGTAGAGTGCTTCATGAAGGAGGGCTTGTTGGTGATGATTAAAGCGTTGAACGTCCATTGAAAATATCAAAATAGCCAAAATTAAATCCACAGTTTAATCAGCTCTTTGATGAAAGGCAAACGCTTGTGTGTTTTCATGGTCTTTTTTTTAGAGCCATGTACAATAATGGATTCAGGAAGTGCTTTGAGGCAAGTCATCATGTGGTTGATGGATTCTCACCAAGTTAAACAGTTGATTCAATCTGTTGGGCTCAATGTATTGATCCAGCAGGTTGTAGATCGTCTAAAGTTTGATTTTCAGCGTTGGTCATCATTTCAAAAAAGTGCTCGACATGCTATTTATCACCCTAAAGGGGTTTTAGAGTTAATGCCCTGTGCAGATGATACGCTCTATAGCTTTAAATACGTCAATGGTCATCCTGAGAATACCCATTCAGGTCAATTATGTGTCGCTGCAACAGGACTTTTGGCGAATCAAGTCGATGGTTATCCACTTTTATTATGCGATATGACTTGGCTGACAGCAGTTCGAACAGCTGCAATGGCTGCTTGGGTCATTGAATGGGCAGCGCCCGAACATCATCAAGGACGCTTAGGCGTGATTGGAACAGGTGCTCAAGCCGCTTTTGTCGTTGAGGCTGTCAAAACCTTATGGCCATTGAAAGTATGCTATTACATGGATATTGATCGACAAGCTATGGATCAGTTTGAGGCTCATGTGAGCACAATGGGCGTGCAATCAGTGCGTTGTGAGACAGCAGCTCAAGTGTGTCAATCGGTTGACGTCATTGTGACGCTGACTGCTGCGAAAAAGCATGCTTCAATCATCCAGTGTTGTGATTTAAAACCGGGTCAATTGATCTGTGCATTGGGGGGAGATTGCCCAGGAAAGACAGAATTATCAGCTGAAGTCATTTCAAAAAGTCGTGTGCTGGTTGAATATGAGCCGCAAACACGGATTGAAGGCGAATTGCAAAACTGTCCACAACATCACGATGTTTTTGCATTGCATGAGGTGATCCAATCATCAATCCCGGTGCGTGAGCACCCTGATGATTGGGTGGTGTTTGATTCGGTGGGGTTTGCCATTGAGGATTTTTCAATGTTGGTGGTGTTGTACACATTGATTCAATCTTATCCGGAGTCTGCAACAGTTTTGGATTGGGTGCCATCTGTTCAAGATCCAAAAGATTTATATGGCGCACTCATGGTAGGTTCATGAAGCGCGTTAAAGGCCTGTTGCTCAGTACTATAGCGTTCACGCTATTGGGTGTTCAAGCGCAACCTTTAGAAATCGGCCTAAATCAAATTGTGAAATCCCTTTCACCTAATACAAATATCTCTGTTATGGTGTATGACCTTCACACGCAACGTCCGATCTATCAATATCATCCTCATCAGCGCTTAACGGCGGCCAGTACGATGAAATTATGGACCAGTGTGGCATCGCTATTAGCCTTAACCCCTGAATTTGAATTAAAGACTGAGTTATGGATGTCAGGCTCAATGAAGCATCATACTTGGTATGGAGATGTTTGGTTGGTTTTTGAGGGCGATCCAAGTTTTTCAACTCAAGCCCTTAAGCACTTGCTGAAACAGTTGCATCAGAAAGGTATTGATCGAATTCAAGGGCGATGGTATGTGGTGGCAGCGCCTTTGGCCAATGATCAATATGGCCCTGGTTGGATGTGGGATGAGTTACCTGCCTGTTATGCAGCACCCTTGAGTCGATTGATGTTAGATGAAAATTGCTTCAAAGTGCATATTTTACCCCCTCGCATAGGTCATCGTCCACGCCTTGAGCCTTCAGCGCCGTCTTTCATTCAGTGGCAAAATCGATTGGTGTGGAGGCCGCAATGCAGTGCATCCGATCTGCCTTTTCAAGTAAAACCTAAAGGCTTTAAACGTTACGAATGGTCAGGGTGTATCGCTTCGAATCAGGCCAACCTATCGATTGCCATTCCTGAGCCTTTTGATTGGGTATCCTACCAGATTCTAAAACAGTTGAAAATACTTAAAATTCAAGGTGTTCATCGCATTCATTTAAGACAGCATCGTCCCTCTTTGATATCACTCAATCGTGTTGCTGTCCATCACTCATCATTAAAGACTTGGTTAAAGCCGATGCTTACAGACTCTAATAATGTGTATGCCAGTCAGCTATTTTTGCACATGGGTTTTCAGCGTTGGAGAAATAAAAATACTTGGGCGCGTTCTGCAAAAACTGTTCAGTCTATCTTGAAGTCCCACCAAATTGATGCGCCTAAGATGATTGATGGTTCAGGATTATCAAGGCTAAATCATGCATCAGCTTCAGATTTATTTAAGTTATTATATCGAGTGATTAATGTTCCAGAGTGGTCAAGTCAGATGATCCCTGCGTTGGCTCAACTCGGTCGTTCAGGGACATTATCCGCTTATCGAGTTAATGTTCCAGATGGAGTTGAAGTCTTAGGGAAAACAGGCAGTATGCAAGGTGTTTCAAATATTGCTGGAATGATATATGCTGATCATTCAGCTCGATACCTATATGCTATTTTGCTAGAAGGTGGGCTCAGCCAACATGAACATCAAAAGCGAATTCATGCGATTGAGCATTTTTTAGATCATTTGATTCAATCTTTGAGTTTTTAATCTTACAATGATCACACATTAAGAGTTAATGTTGATTTAATATATATGCTATAGACTATTAAAATAAATATGAACTTAATTGGTGTTCATAATGTTAACAATAATAAAAGAAAGTCTAAAAATTGCAGGGCGTGTCCTGTTGAGTGTTGTGCTGATGACATTGATTTTAAGCTTCAGCGCCAGTGTGCTTGCCGCCGTTTTCGGCGCTATTTTAATGGTATCTACTGTATTATCTGGGTTGCTATTGAACTTAAGCTCACAAGGTGCTTTGTATTGGTTTCAGAATCCAATGGCGCTGTTACATGCTCCAGAATACTGTATTCCAATTTCATTCATCATGCTCATTGGGTGTGCATGTGCTTTTCGGTGTTTAAGACAATGTGCCCCTTCAATCTGGGATTGTTTTACCCAACCTTGTCTAGCCTTTTCAATAGATCCTTTGTTGCAAGAGATCTCATCTCCTTTCAATGAAAGAAGCACTCAGAATGTTCATGTTGTTCGTCCGTTTTGTGATAAAGACATATTTGTGATAAATACATCGATAAGAATGAAAGAATTGATAAGGTCTTAAATCCTAATGATTTCAAATGAACTTTAGGTTCTATGTGTTAAAGATGAATGAGCACATGAGTAGATTTGTTGCATTTTGAGTGGTTAAATAGGGGGACTTTATCAACCGTTGCAATGTGGGTGGACTAAAATTTTCGTTACGAGTGATGTTGAGTGAAGCTTTAATGTGTTGATTAAACCTTCTATCCATATTAAAGCCTGCTGATAGCGCGTAATATTATTTGAGACTGAGTGGAGGGGGCTTTTCAAAAATATAGAGTGCTTGAGGGGTGTTCTGATGTTTTTTTATTTCAAGTCCATGAATTATAAAAGTATTTTTAAAATTTAAGGTTTCCTTAAGGTGATCTGTTTAAAATAATAGTTATATATCTTCTTAAGTTTTATGAACATCGATTCAAGCCATGTTGCCCCCCCAACATGGCTTTCTTTTTTTAAAGCCTCTATACTTTAAATCTATGGATAGTCTTCATTGATATCCTGTCATCAGTAGGGAGCACAGGGCCATGATTAAAAGTTCTTTTTTAACGGTTCATATTGATCCAGTGCCTTCAGATTGGATGCAGTGGTTAAGCGACATCCTGTCGAAACGTCCTCAAGAAGATATTTCATCTGTCATTCAAGCCATGGATTACCTCATAGGCCTTGATCCATCCATTCAAACGGTCTGCAAGTTATCTGTTCAATCCCATGCGCATGCGCTCATACGGCTTGGAATTGATTGTGATGTTGAT
>MDTD01073826.1_pt1 | contig 27681 bp, 30 predicted proteins | sample 811221 | NCBI WGS metagenome assembly MDTD01 (sample SAMN05326646, study PRJNA326480) | marine metagenome | isolation source: seawater | place: Pacific Ocean: South West | collected 2011 | reverse complement strand
ACGTTGCAACTCAACAACCCTATCAGCTGTGCCATCAGGAGAAGAATCATCTACGACTAAAACATCAAAAGAATTCTCTAAAAAAACTCTTTTGACAATTCTTTCAATATTCTCAACTTCATTATAAGTTGGTATTATAACTAGGCAACTACTCATAAACTCTGGTAAAATTAGTAAATCATCACAAAAAAAACTTATAACAATAATACTTCTTATTTTTATAATATGTTTGAAGTAGAAAAAATAATAAAATTAAATCAGGATTGGATATCAATTTTTTTTCTTTTATCATTATTAATAATTGGTTTCCTTAAAAATATTGACAAAAAAAAATTTGGAATACTTGTATACTCAATTAACTCAGAAAAATATTTTAGCTCGTATGCAAAAGAAAAACAAACAAACTATTTTAGTCCATTTAATTTGTTAAAAATCATTTTTATTTTAAATATCATAAGTTTTCTTTTGACCTCTATAATTGATGAGTTTACTTCTTTTGAAAAATTTAGAACTGTTTACCTAATTATTTTAATCATAAGTATTTCTAGATATTTTATTTTAAAGTATATCTCTAGATTTCTTAATCTGGCAAATCTATTTGAACAATTAGTTTTTAAAAGTTTTTCTTCATATTTCAGAATATCTCTCTTGGCATTTCCATTATTACTAATCTACAAATTTACTTTCCCAACAAATATTAATTTTTTATTTTTCTTATCATTCATTATTGCTTCTGGAATTTTTATAGGGCATCTTTGGATTTATTATAAAATTGCATATAATAAAAGCTCGAGTTTTTTTTATATTATTTTATATCTTTGTGCTTTTAAAATTACTCCCTGGTTATTGGTTTCAGACTACATAATCAAGTGAAGAGTCTAATTTTTAAGGTATGAAAGTAAAAACTATTTTAGTTTCTCAACCTGAGCCGTCTAATGAAAAATCTCCCTATTCTAGACTTAAAGAAAAGTACAAATTAAAAATAGATTTTAGACCTTTTATCCATGTAGAGGGTATGAGTGCAAAAAATGTCAGACAACAGAAAATAAATTTTTCTGATTTCAACAATATAATTTTAACAAGTAAAAATGCTGTAGATCATTTTTTTAGACTAGCACAAGAAATGAGATATAAGGTTCCTGATTCTACAAAATATTTCTGTCAATCTGAAGCAATAGGCTTTTATCTTCAAAAATATGTTGTTTATAGAAAAAGAAAAATATATGTGGGAGACAGAAATTTTAAATGTTTAGAAAGTATTTTTCAAAAATTTGAAAATGAAAATTTTCTTCTACCAACATCTGATATATTAAATTCAGAAATATCTCTTTTCCTAGATTCTATTAAAATAAATTGGACTAGAGCTCAACTATATAAAACTGTTGTAAGCGACCTCTCTGACTTAAGGGATGTCTACTATGATATTTTAGTTTTTTTTAGTCCTTCAGGCATTGAATCATTATTCAAAAATTTTCCAGATTTTAAACAAAATAAAACAAGAATTGCAGTTTACGGAAATGCAACTGTCAAAGCTGCCAGTGATGCAAAACTAAGAATTGATATAAAAGCACCTACTCCTGACACTCCATCTATGACTATGGCAATTGAAAAGTACATTTCTCAAAAGGTTAAATAATCTTTTCATTTTAAACAATTACTGATTTGAAATTAGAAAACAGAAATATAATAATTGACGGACTAGACAAAATAATTTTAAGAGAGCTAATGTCGAATTCAAGAAAATCAATTAATGAGATATCCAAAAAAGCTGGGATATCAGGAACTGCTGTACATCAACGTTTAAAAAAACTTCAGGAGTCAAATCTTATTTCAAGCTTTCAAATGGTTTTGAACCCAAAATTATTAGGATATAAAACTTTAGCTTTCATAGGTATTTATTTAGAACAGGCTATTAAAAATCCTGAAGTTGTAAAAAAACTAAAAGAAATTGATGAAGTGATTGAATGTTATTACACAACCGGTAATTGGAGTGTTTTTATAAAAATTATTTGTAAAGACAATCAACACCTAATGAGACTATTAAATGAAAAAATTCAAACAATTAATGGTATCTCAAGAACTGAAACGCTAATCTCTCTTGATCAGCAAATTAGTAGGCAAATTAAAATATAATCACTATCTCCCTTTTTTTCGATTTACTATTATAATTAAAATGATACAAATTTGAATTATTCCAGCTATAGAATTTGAAATAATAATTGATAAACTATTTATGAAAAATCCATATATAAGCCATAGTGTCACTCCCGATAATAAAACAAAGTACATTCCCAATGACACCCCTTCCGTAGAACCAAATCTCCATATTTTAATCAACTGAGGAATAAAGCCAATCATTGTCAAAAACCCTGCTAACAATCCTATTGCCTCGATATAAATTGAACTCATTATGTAACAATATTAATTATCTTGCCTTTAATAAAAATAATTTTTTTTGGATTTTCCCCATTAAGGTATTTTTTAGTTCTAGGGTCGTTTAATATAATTTCATCAATTTTACTTTTGCTGAGATTCAAAGATAATTCGAGCATAAATCTAGTTTTACCATTAAAAGAAACAGGATAGTTTTTTTTAAACTCTTGAATATATTTGTTTTCAAACTTAGGATAAGCTACATATTCAATACTTTCTTTATGTCCAAGAATTGACCATATTTCCTCAGAAATATGAGGTGCAAAAGGAGATAGTAAGATAGTTAATGATTCTAAAATACTTCTAGATTGACATTTTATTGAAGTTAATTCATTGACACAAATCATAAAAGTACTTATACAAGTGTTAAAAGAAAACCTTTCAATATCCTCAGTTATTTTTTTTATTGATTTATGAAGTACTCTCAAGGATTCTTCACAGGGAGATTCATCTCTAACTATAAATTCATTTCCATTATAAAACAACTTCCATAATTTATTTAAAAAATTAAAGACTCCAGTTATTCCCTCAGTATTCCATGGTTTGTCTTGATCAATAGGGCCTAAAAACATTTCATACATCCTCAGCGTATCAGCCCCATATTTTTCGCATATTTCATCAGGATTTACTACGTTATGTTTTGACTTTGACATTTTTTCTACTTCTCTTCCTACAATATATTTACCATTCTCAAGAATAAATTTTGAGTTTTTGTAAACAGGATTTATTTTTTTTAAGGCTGTTATATCCAGTTCATTTTTTTCATTTACTACAGAAATATCAACCCGAATAGGCTCTATCTCATTATACTTAACTAAGCTTTTCGATAAAAAATCTTTTGTTTTTTTTTCTCTAAAAACATAGGCTGAATTTCCAAGTATCATACCTTGATTAATAAGTTTTTTTGCATATTCTTCAACAGGCAAATAGCCCCTATCAAACAAAAATTTTTGCCAAAATCTAGAATATAACAAGTGACCAGTGGCATGCTCACTTCCTCCCATATATAAATCGACGTTTTTCCAATAATTAACTTGCTTGATTCCAACAAATGAGCTCGTGTTATTTGGATCCATATAACGATTGAAATACCAAGAACTTCCAGCCCATCCAGGCATCGTATTAAGTTCTAGCGGAAAGACTCTTTTATCATCAATTTTTTCATTTAAAACGACTTCTTTTTTTTCAGTATCCCAGGCCCAATTATTTGAATTACCTAAGGGAGGACTTCCGTCTTTTGTTGGTAAATATTTTTTTACATCTGGTAATTTTAAAGGCAACTTATCATAAGGAATAGGAACAGGTGTATCTTTCACGAAATAAATAGGAATAGGCTCTCCCCAATACCTCTGACGGCTAAAAATGGCGTCTCTGAGTTTAAAATTTGTTGAACTATAACCAGTATTTCTTTTTTCTAACTCATCGATTGTCTTCTTAAAAGCATCTTTAAATGAAAGACCATCCAAAAAATCAGAATTAGTTATTTTAACTTCAGATTTTTCAACATATGCAGATTCTGAAATATCAATATTATCAAAAATATTTATTATTGGTATTTTAAAATATTTAGCAAAGTCATAATCTCGCTGATCACCACAAGGAACTCCCATTACTGCACCGGTTCCGTAACCAGACAAAACATATTCTCCTATCCAAATTGGAATTTTATTACCCGTGAAAGGGTGGATTACATAAGATCCCGAAAAAACTCCACTGATATTTTTAATTTCTGACTGTCTTTCTAAATCAGACTTGTTAGCAACTTCCTTTATATATTTATTTACTTCAATTTTTTTTTCATCACTAACTATTTTAGAAATTATTTTATGCTCAGGTGCAAGAGTCATAAAAGTTACTCCAAAAATTGTGTCAGGTCTTGTTGTAAAAGCCTTTATATGCTCATCTATATTGTGTATTTTAAATTTGATTGTAACACCTTCTGATTTTCCTATCCAATTTTTTTGCATTTCTTTAAGAGGTTCGGGCCAATCAATTTTATCTAAACCCTCTAAAAGTCGATCAGAGTATGCACTAATTCTCATACTCCATTGTTTCATTTTCTTTTTAATAACAGGAAATCCGCCTCGTTCAGAGGCTCCATTTATAACCTCATCATTTGCAAGTACTGTTCCTAGTTCTGGACACCAGTTGACCTCTGATTCGGCCAAATAAGTTAAACGATATTTCATGAGAATATTTTCCTTTTCTTCCCATTCCATTTTGTTCCATTGATCTGCATTAAAATCTGAGACATCTGAATCAGAAAATGCGTTTGTTTTCAGATTACCATATTTTGAAAAACTAGATATTAAATCTGAAATAGGTAAAGCTTTATTATACTCTTTAGAGAAATATGAATTATATAACTCTAAAAAAATCCACTGAGTCCAACGATAATAATCAGGATCTGAAGTTTTAATCTCTCTATCCCAATCAAAAGAAAAACCCATTTGATCAAGTTGATTTCTATATCTTTTAATATTTTTTTTAGTTGTTTCCTCAGGATGTTGGCCAGTCTCAATAGCATATTGTTCAGCAGGTAATCCAAAAGAGTCATACCCTTGAGGATGCAGGACATTATAGCCTTTGTGTCTCATATATCTTGAAATTATGTCGCTAGCTATATAACCCAACGGATGTCCTACATGTAAACCTGATCCAGATGGATAAGGAAACATGTCTAGAACATAAAACTTTGGTTTTTTACTAAAGTTTTTGGCTTTAAATGTTTTATTCTTAGACCAAAAATGTTGCCATTTTTTTTCAATTTTTCTGAAATCGTATTTCACGTCAATTGATTTACTGTAAAAATAAGCTTATTGAATGAAAGGAAAAAAGTTTATTATTGTCTTAGTGAATTTTATATAGGGTTTTATATTTTTACTATACAAAATTATATTTCTTTGATGCAAAATATTCAAGAAAATTATACTCGAAGAAAACTTACCTCTTCATATATTTCAGTTGTAATTAGTATGACTGTCGTACTTTTTTTGATTGGATTCCTGGGTATATTTATCCTTAATTCAAAAAAAGTCTCAGATCACTTTAAAGAGCAAATAGTATTATCAATTTTTATAAAAGATTCTGCAAAGAATGTTCAAATAAAGCAACTTCAAAAAACATTAAGTCTAAAAAAGTCAACAAGAAAGGTTATTTATGTTTCAAAAGAAGAAGCTGCTAGAAGGTATGCAGATGAAATTGGTGAAGATTTTTTAGAATTTTTAGGCTATAACCCTTTACTTAATTCTATAGATGTCTTCTTAAATGCTGAATTTGTTAAATCAGGTGAAATAAATCATTTAATTCAAACGCTAGAAAAATATGATTATATAGACGAAATAATTTATGATGAACCCTTACTTGAACTTTTAGAGAAAAACATAGAACAAATATCCTTGTGGATCATTATACTAAGTGGAATATTTGTTTTAGTTGCTATTTTGTTAATCAATGGTTCAATAAGACTCTCAATATTTTCAAAAAGACTTGTAATAAAAACTATGCAACTTGTTGGAGCGCACAAAAGCTTTATTAGAAGGCCATTGATAACGAATCATATTCTTATGGCAATTCTTAGCTCTTTTTTTGCCTCATTTGGACTAATGCTTTTAATTTTTACAATAGATAAAAATATCCCTGACTTAAAACTTTTATCTAATCAAGTTGAGTTATTTTTAATTTTTACTTTTGTGTTAATTACTGGAATTTTAATAACATTTTTTAGTTCCTTTTTTGCTACGCAGAGGTATTTAAAAAACAAAATAATATACTAAGTAATTTTATTTGAACTAAAATGAAAAAAAAATTACTATTCAACAAAAGAAATTACTTTATGCTTCTACTAGCAACAATTATTATATCAATTGGTTTCATTATTATGTCAGGTGGAGAGAGTAATAATCCAATGATTTTTAATGATGAAATATTTAATTTTCAAAGAATAAGATTGGCTCCTACAATTGTATTGTTTGGCTTCGTAATAGCTGTTTACTCAATTTTTGTGGAGTCAAAATCAAAATAAATGAATGTTTTTGAGGCATTTTTCCTTGGTTTAATTCAAGGCATAACAGAATTTCTTCCGGTTTCATCAAGCGGTCATTTAGAAATTTCAAAAAAAATTTTTGGAGATATATTTACATCTCAAGAAAGTTTTTTATTAACTCTTTCTCTTCATTTTGCCACTACTATAAGTACAATTATAGTATTTAGAAAAGATATTGCTCTAATTTTTAAAGAACTATTTCAATTCAAAAAAAATGATAGTTTTTATTTCTCAATATGCATCATAATATCAATGATGCCAGCCGCTTTTGTTGGCATTTTCTTTGAGGATTTTATTAATAATCTATTTAAGGATAATTTGATACTAGTTGGTAGCATGCTAATTCTTACCTCTTTTTTACTATTTCTAACAGACCGTAAAAAAATAAATAAAATAAAAATTTCATATTTATCTGCATTATTAATCGGATTGGTTCAGGCAATTGCAATTTTACCTGGACTTTCAAGAAGTGGAGCAACAATTGCAATTGCAATAATTATAGGAGTCAATAGAGAAAAAGCAAGTCGCTTCTCTTTTTTAATGGTAATTCCACTGATTATTGGAGGAATGATTAAAAATTTATTGAGTCTACCTCAAAATTTTAATTTTGAGAGCGATATTCTATTTGTTGGGTTTATGAGTGCATTAATCACAGGTGTTTTTGCTTGTAAATTAATGATTGCCTTGGTCAATAAAAGTAAACTTAAGTACTTTGGAATATATTGTTTAATAATTGGATCAATAACTATCTTTTATGTTATTAAATAAAAATTTATCAAAAAAATCAATTGAAGAAGGAGAGATCTTTTTGATTGATAAACCTTTAAAGTACTCTTCTTTTCATATCGTCAAAGAGCTTCGAGGTTTTTTAAAAAATAAATTTAAGCTCGATAAACTAAAAGTGGGGCATGCAGGAACTTTAGATCCTTTAGCAACTGGTTTGTTAATTATTTGTACAGGTAGAATGACAAAAAAAATATCTGATTTCCAAAATTTAGATAAAGAATATATTGGAACCATGTCAATTGGTTCAACAACTCCCTCCTATGATTTGGAGACAAATATTGATAAAACTTTTCCAATTGATCATATAAATGAAAAGTTACTTAATAATGCAAAAAAAAAATTTCTAGGAACAACGGATCAGTTTCCCCCTATTTTCTCTGCAGTTAAAAAAAATGGTAAAAGACTATATGAATATGCAAGAGAAGGTAAAGAAATTGATATAAAGTCAAAAAAAGTGACTGTGAATAAATTTGATTTAAACCGCATTTCTATGCCGGAAATTGAGTTTGAAATAAATTGTTCAAAAGGGACTTATATCAGATCGTTAATTAATGACTTTGGAAAAGAATTAAAATCTGGAGCGCATTTAACATCACTTAGGAGGACAAAAATAGGTTCAAATTCAATTAATAACTCAATCACTATTGATGAGTTTGTTGAAAATTTCAAGTCATAAAAATTTCTTTTTTAATACTTTTGGATAAATGTTTTGACCTTAAAAATTTAAAAATAATTTGGATCATTGAAAATAGTGATGAATAAATCAATTCCCAATAAAGCAGATATTATTGAAGAAATAATTTCTTTAAAAAAGAAAAAAAAAGCTGTCATACTTGCCCACTATTATCAAAATTCTGAAATACAAGAATTAGCTGATTTTTTAGGAGATAGTCTTTACCTCGCACAATGCGCAAAAAAAGTAACGTCTGATATTATTGTCCTTGCAGGAGTTCACTTTATGGGTGAAACTGCCAAAATTATCAATCCCCAGAAAAAAGTTTTAGTCCCAGATCTTAAGGCAGGTTGCTCTTTATCTGATTCATGTCCTCCTGATAAATTTAAAAAATATATAGAAAGTCATCCTGGTCATAATATAGTAACATATATAAATTGTTCAGCTGAAATAAAGTCTTTAAGTACAATTGTTTGTACTTCAAGTAATGCAAAAAAAGTCATCAACTCAATACCAAAAAATGAAAAGATAATATTTGCTCCTGACAAAAATCTTGGTAAATATTTAATTAAAGAAACCGGAAGAAAAATGAAACTCTGGGATGGTTCTTGTGTTGTTCATGAAGCATTTTCTTTAGAGAAAATAATAAGTTTAATTAAAAAGTATCCTCAAGCAAAGTTCATAGCTCACCCAGAGAGTGAGTCTCCTGTATTAGAAATAGCAAATTTTATTGGCAGTACATCTGAGCTATTAAATTTTGTCCAAAAAGATTTATCTCATACTTATATAGTAGCAACTGAAAGTGGAATTTTGTATGAGATGAAAAAGAAATGTCCAAACAAGATCTTTATACCAGCTCCAGTTGATGATAATACCTGTGCATGTAGTGAGTGCTCTTTCATGAAAATGAATACCCTTGAAAAACTATATTTTTGCCTTAAAAATGAAGATCCAGAAATAATTTTACCAAATGATATTATTGATAAATCAATAATACCAATTGAAAAAATGTTAGCCCTAGGATAAAAACCAGTAAATTTCATAAAATGATTGAACGAGATAAATTTTATGAGACCTTTAAATTTGAAATAGATCTTTTTATCAAAAAATCACTTGAAGAAGATATAGGAAATGGTGATTATACAACTGAATCTTGTTTACAAAGTCCTGAAAAAAGAAAGATGATTTTAAAAGTAAATCAGTCATGTATTTTGGCTGGTGTGGAATTAGCAAAAAAAATTTTTTCTTTTTATGATTCTGATATAAAAATTGATATTAATTTAACTGATGGCTCCATAGCAATGCCTGGGGAAATTGGATTTATTGTCAGCGGAAAGGCTTCCTCTTTATTAATTCTTGAACGCTTAGTTTTAAATTGTATGCAAAGAATGAGTGGAATTGCTTCACTAACAAATTTTTTAAATAAAAAAATTTGTCATACAAAATGTAAAATTTTAGACACAAGAAAAACTACTCCTGGATTTCGTTATCCCGAAAAATGGGCTGTTTTAATAGGTGGTGGATATAATCATAGAATGGGTCTTTTTGATACAATTATTATAAAAGATAATCATATAGATTTTTGCGGAAGTATTACTGAGGCATTATCTAGAACCAAAGATTATATTAAAAAAAATAACCTGTCAATTCCAGTAATTGTCGAAGTAAGAAATGATCAAGAAATTAGACAAGCAATGAAATTTTCATGGATTGATAGAATTTTACTTGATAATATGACAAAAAATCAAATTATTAAAAGCTTGAAATTAATTGACAGAAAATATAAAACCGAAGCATCAGGAAACATAACATTAAATAACCTTGTTGAAATTGCTGAAACTGGAGTAGATTATATGTCTTTAGGAGCGATTACACATTCAGCAAAAAATATAGATTTAAGCTTAAAGGCGATATAAACATTCATATTTCCTATATTTGCAATAATTCCTCTTTTAATGAAATACAATAGGGTTTTATTGAAATTAAGTGGTGAGGCTTTTGTTGGAGAAAAAAGTTATGGAATTGATCCTGAAAGACTCAAAAAATATTGCCAAGAAATTAAAGAAATTCATGACCTGGGAATAGAACTTGCAATAGTAATTGGAGGAGGAAATATTTTTCGAGGTGTCTCTGGTGCAAGTGAAGGAATGGATCGGGTTCAAGCAGATTATATGGGTATGTTAGCAACTGTAATTAATGGACTTGCATTACAAAATTCTTTAGAAAATATTGATGTTCCAACAAGATTACAAACGGCTATAAAAATTGAAGATATTGCAGAACCCTTTATCAAGCGTCGTGCAACTAGACATCTTGAAAAAGGAAGAGTTGTTATTTTTGGCTCAGGTACGGGGAATCCTTTTTTTACCACTGATTCTGCTGCAGTTTTAAGAGCAATTGAAATTGATGCAGATGTTATATTAAAAGGGACTCGTGTTGATGGAATTTATGATGAAGATCCAGAAAAAAATAATAGTGCAATAAAATTTGACTCGCTTTCATTTGATGAAGTACTAAAAAAAGGATTGAAGGTTATGGATACAACAGCATTTACATTGAGTCAAGAAAATAAACTCCCCATTATAGTTTTTGACATAAATACTAAAGGTAATCTTATCAAAATAATTAAAGGAGAAAAAATTGGAACTAGAGTTTTTATGTAAAGAAAAAATATATGGATCAAGAAATTCAAAAAACGTTAGAATCGGCAAAGGAAAAAATGAATAATTCTATTCTTTTTTTAGAGAAAGAATTATTAAATATCAGAGCAGGTAAGGCAAATCCTGTAATGTTAAACTCTGTTTCTGTAGATTATTATGGTAATCCAACTCCATTAAATCAACTTTCAAGTATCAATACTCCTGATGCCAGATCAATCTCAATTCAACCATGGGAAAAATCACTTCTCCCTGATATAGAAAAAGCAATCATAGATGCTAATCTTGGTTTTAATCCAATGAATAATGGAGAATCAATCCTTATTAATATACCTCCCCTAACAGAGGAACGAAGAAGGGAACTAGTCAAACTTGCTAAATCGGAAGCAGAAAATGCTAAAATTAATATTCGAAATACAAGAAAAGATGCTAATCATTCTATAAAAAAAATGAGGTTTTCTGAAGACTTAGAAAAAAATGCTGAAATTGATATTCAAGACCTTACAGATAAATATATTTCTAAGGTTGATTCAATTTTTAGTATAAAAGAAAAAGAAATACTCACTTTGTAGATATTTTAAGATTTCAATCTAAATATGTCCTAAAGGATTAAAGAAAATGAATTTTTGGAGTAATGTAGCAAACTTAATTCTAAAAAATAGAATAAAAATTTTGCTGCTAATCCTTGGTTTAACTTTTTTTTGGTCAAATCAATGGAAAAATATTCAATTTACATATACTGAAGCTAAACTGCTACCTGATGATCATCCTGAGAGTTTGATATATGACAAATTTAAAAGTCAATTTGGTGAAGAAGGAAATCTTATCGTAATCGGTGTTAAAGACAGCCTATTATTTTCTGAAAAAAATTTTAACCAGTGGAATAAGTTAAGTCAAAAAATTAATGAATATCCTGAGGTAAATTTTGTTCTCTCCTTTGATAATATTACAGATCTAGTAAAGGACACTGACAATAAAAGATTTGATTTAAAAAAGCTTTATGAAATCAACAAATTTGATTCTGAAAATATTTTAAAATTTAAAGAAAAAATTTTCTATCAACTCCCTTTCTACAACAAGCTATTATTAGGAAATGAAAATAAAACTGTAAGAACTATTATTTTCTTGGATAAAGAAATTGTAAACACAGAAATTCGAAAAGATTTTATTCTTAACGATTTTATTCCATTAGTTGATCAATTTGAAAAAAATACATCTTTGGATATTAGAATTTCAGGAATGCCCTACATAAGAACTTTAAATGCACAAAACATTAAGGACGAAATGGGGCTTTTTGTCCTTACAGCTCTTCTTGTAACCGCCTTGATTTTCTTTCTGTTTTTTCGATCCTATAGAGCTACATTTATTTCAATGCTAGTAGTTCTCATAGGTGTTGGATGGGCATTTGGAGTCTTGGGATGGTTAGGTTATGAAATTACAATTTTAACTGCTCTAATCCCTCCTTTGATTATTGTTATTGGAATTCCTAACTGTATTTTCTTGATAAATAAATATCAACAGGAATTTGCTAAGAACAATGACAAACTAAAATCTCTTGAAAGTGTAATAATAAAAATTGGAAATGCCACTTTGATGACAAATCTTACAACTGCCTCTGGTTTTGCAACTTTTATTTTAACAAATAGTCAAGTTTTAAAAGAATTTGGAGTCGTAGCTTCATTAAATATAATTGCTATTTTCTTATTATCATTATTTATCATCCCTATTGTTTATAGTTTCTCTGAAATTCCTAATAAAAAACACTTAAAACATTTAGAAAATATTTACATAAAAAAAATAGTGAAATGGCTAGAAGAAAGGGTTCGTAAAAAAAGATTAAATACTTATATAATTTCACTGATCAGTCTAATTCTTGGTATAATTGGAATTTATCAAATTGAAATTTCAGGAAGTATCATTGAAGATATGCCAAAAAAATCCAAGTTTTTTGAGGATATTAAGTTTTTTGATAATGAGTTTAATGGGATTGTACCTATTGAAATAAATATTGATACTAGAAGAAGAAAAGGTGTAAATAATTTAACAACAATCAAAAAAATTAATAGATTGAGCGAGTATGTTTCAAGTATTCCTGAACTCTCTTCTCCAATTTCAATAGTCAATCTAATAAAATATATTAAGCAAGCTTATTACAATGGTAATCCTAAATACTATAAGATTCCTACCTCTCAAGAAAATAGTTTTCTATCACCATATTTGAGAAATATGCCAGATACAAAAAATCTGATTACAAACTACATTGATAGTATAGGACAAAATGCAAGGATGACAACTTTTCTCATGGATGTTGAAACTAAACGCATAGAAATTATTGAAAAAGATCTTAAAGAAGAGATTGATAAAATATTTGGTAATAATAGATATGATGTGATACTAACTGGTAAAGCACTTCTATATTTGAAAGGAACCCACTATTTAATAAAAAATCTTTTTATTTCTCTTTCATTAGCAATTCTTCTTATTGCTATCTTCATGGCATATCTGTTCAGGTCATATAAGGTGATAATTATATCACTAATCCCTAATTTACTTCCTCTTTTAGTTACAGCAGGAGTAATGGGTTTTACTGGTATACCATTAAAGCCATCTACAATCCTTGTTTTTAGCGTTGCGTTTGGTATATCTGTCGACAATACAATACATTTTTTAGCAAAATATCGACAAGAGCTAATAGAAAATAGTTGGAAAATTAACTCAGCAGTTTATACCTCTTTACGAGAAGCTGGTGTAAGTATGTTATATACTTCAATAGTCCTTTTCTTTGGTTTTGCAATTTTTATGATTTCGAGTTTTGGCGGAACAGTTGCACTTGGAGGACTTGTCTCAGTTACTCTTCTTTTTGCCATGTTAGCTAATCTAATTTTATTACCATCTCTATTAATTTCATTAGAAGATACCGTTAGCAATGAAAAAGTCATAAAACAACCTAAGATTAATGTTATAAAGGGGATTAATAAATAGAAATCTTAACAATTTAAAATAAACCTATCTTTGTAACGAAAATATATAAATGCCATTAATAAGATTAAAACAAGTTTTTAATAATCCAAGTAATTTCAAAAACATTACTGTAAATGGATGGGTTAGAACATTTAGGGCAAATAAATTTATTGCTTTAAATGATGGTTCAAGTGTAAATAATCTTCAATGTGTAATAGACTTTGAAAAAACAGATGAAAAAATTCTAAAAAAAATTGCGTCTGGAGTTGCTTTAAAAGTAAAAGGTAAATTAGTTAAAAGTCTAGGTCAAGGACAAGATTATGAACTTTTGGTTGATACAATAAAAATTATTGGTGAATCAGATCCGGAATTATATCCAATACAACCAAAAAAACACAGTTTTGAATTTTTAAGAGAAAAAGCCCACCTAAGAATTAGAACATCGACAATGAGTTGTATTATGCGTATTCGTTCAGTACTTGCTTTTGCAATTCATGAATTTTTCCGAAAAGAGAGTTTCTTCTATGTTAATACTCCCATAATAACTGGAAGTGATGCAGAGGGTGCGGGAGAAATGTTTAGAGTAACCACTTTAGATCCTAAAAATCCTCCCTTTGATAAACACAAAAATATAGAGTTTAAAAAGGATTTTTTTGGAAAAGAAACTAGTTTGACTGTTTCAGGTCAGCTTGAGGCAGAGGCCTATGCATTAGGCCTCGGCAATGTCTACACATTTGGGCCGACATTTAGAGCTGAAAATTCAAATACCTCCAGACACTTGTCTGAATTCTGGATGATAGAACCTGAAATGGCTTTTTATGATTTAAATGATAATATGAATTTTGCAGAAAAATTTCTAAAATATATTCTAAAATACTCACTCAGTAATTGTCCTGATGATTTTGCTTTTTTAAATGATAGATATGCTAAAGAAGAAGATAAAAAACCAAAAATTGAGAGAAGTGAAATGGGTTTAATTGAAAAAATTAATTTTGTTATAAATCAAAAATTTAAAAGAATAACTTATAGTGAGGCAATTGATATATTAAGAAATTCAAAACCCAACAAAAAAAAGAAATTTGAATATTTGATTCAAGAATGGGGTTCAGATTTACAAAGTGAACATGAGAGATTCCTAGTAGAAAAATATTTTAAAAGTCCAGTTATAATATATGATTATCCATCAAAAATAAAGGCCTTTTATATGAGAGCAAATAGTGACGGTAAAACTGTCGGTGCTATGGATATTTTATTTCCTGGAATTGGAGAGATTGTAGGGGGGTCTCAACGTGAAGAACGTTTAGATATTCTAGAAAAAAGAATTTCAGAATTTGGGGTTGATAAAAAGGAATTATGGTGGTACCTTGAATTAAGAAAATTTGGAAGTACACCTCATAGTGGTTTTGGTCTTGGTTTTGAAAGATTAGTTCAGTTTGCTACAGGTATGAGTAACATTAGAGAAGTTATTCCTTTTCCAAGAACACCTAATAATGCTTCTTTTTGATTTATAATTTTACAAACCTTTTTTTATAACTTTATTAAATAAAAATCATAAGGTGTGTTGAAACAAAAGCTACAGTTAAAACTTTCTCAAAAACTTTCTCCACAACAGATTCAATTAATGAAGCTTGTACAGCTTTCAACTTTAGAACTAGAGCAGAAAATTCAATCTGAAATTGGAGAAAATCCAGCTCTTGAAACTGGCAAAGATTATGAGGAAAATGTAGATAATGAATTAGATGAATTTTCGGATAATGAACAAAGAGATAATGATGAAATGTCTACTGAAGATTTTGATATTGACCCTTATTTAAGTGATGATGAAACTCCAAACTATAAACTAGAAAACTCTAGTTATGGTAATTCAAAAAATGAATCTAGAAGTCCCTTATCAAATCAAATAAGCTTTCATGAATATTTAGAGAATCAACTGCAAAATTTAATTCTTGATAAGAATGAAAAACCTGTGGCTGATTTCATAATTGGAAGTATTGATAATAGTGGATACATAAGAAGATCAGATGATGACATAATTGATGACTTAGCTTTTACCCAGAATATAATTATTGATAAAACAGAGTTTAAAAAAATAATTAGTAAAATTCAGTTATTAGATCCACCTGGAGTTGCAGCAAGAGATCTAAAGGAATGTTTATTACTACAACTAAGTAGAAAGAAGAAAAATAAATATTCTATTCTTGCAAAAAATATTATTGAATCTTCTTTTGAAGAATTTACCAGAAAACATTATAAAAAATTACAAGATCGCTTTAGTATAGATGAAAACGATCTTAAATTGGTTTTAAATGAAATAAGTAAATTAAATCCAAAGCCAGGAGGGGCCTTGTCTGGAAATATACAGAATACTCATATAATTCCAGATTTTATTCTTAAAATAGAGGAAGGAGATCTTAAGGTGAATTTAAATAAAAGAAATTCTCCTGAATTAAGAATATCTAATAACTATAAAGAAATGCTATCAGGATATGTAGAAGATCCTAATAAGACCAAGTCACAAAAAGAAGCAATCTTATTTATAAAACAAAAACTTGATGCCGCAAAATGGTTTATTGATGCTGTAGAGCAAAGATATCAAACCCTATATTTAACAATAAATGCAATTATTGAATATCAAAGAGAATATTTTTTATCAGGTGATGAACATAACTTAAAACCAATGGTTTTAAAAGATATAGCTGAAAAAATAAAAATGGATATTTCAACAATTTCTAGAGTGGCTAACAGTAAATATATAGACACCCCTTATGGCATAAAACTACTGAAGGAATTCTTCTCAGAAGGCATGAAAAATATTGAGGGAGAGGATGTCTCAACAATTGAAATAAAAAAAACTCTTGAATCTATAATATCTGAAGAAGATAAAAATAAACCACTGACAGATACATTATTATCGGATATGTTGAAAGAGAAAGGATATAGCGTAGCAAGAAGAACAATTGCAAAATACAGAGAGCAACTTGGTTTTCCTGTCGCTAGATTAAGAAAGAAACTCTAAATGGTAGAATTTTTACTCAATATTCTTTGAATAATCTCCAATTCTAGTAGTGTAGTTAATTTTCAATGCATTAACCTTTCTAAGCTCCTGTTTAATGTCAGTTATCAACCCCATCTTTGTATCACCATCAACCTTTAAAGCTGTGGTTAAAACATTTTGTAATTCTTGTCTTTTAGAGGCTCTCTCAGCAAGAACAAAAGCACCTATTTCACTTACTGTGGAGAACTTATCATTTAGTTGAATTCTAGGTTGAGTTCCATACTTATCAGAATATCTACTTGAAGGTTGTCCAGCATATATGTACATTACTCGATCTTTTTTATCAAGTTTTTGAATCTGATCTGCAGTAGGTAATACATTTTTGACCATTAAGGTACTATCTCTCATTACAGTAGCAACCATGAAAAAAAACAATAACATGAAAACAATATCAGGTAATGAAGCTGTTGAAATCGCAGGTAAATCTCCGGTTTTTTTCTTTTTAAATTTTGACATATTAAAAACTACTTTTTACTTGGTTCAGCCTCAGACAACTTCTGAGGAAACATATCTTTAACAACTCTTAATTTAGGTCTTAATCTTTCTTTTTCCTCGGGATTCGTTCTGGGGTCAGAAAACCTTCTATTAGCCTCAGTAAAATCAATTCCATCTAAAGGGTTTAATCTAATATATTCCCTGTTTCTTAATTCATTGTATGCAGCAACTAATTCATTTTGAACAGAAATGTATACCTTGTATGAAGTCTCTCTATCGTTCTTTAGTGAAATAATTGCTTTTTGGGGATTATCAGAAGACCTAGGGTCCGCATCACCCTGACAATAATCACACGCATCTTCACCTTTTCCTCCTCCATTATCTAAAAACTTTACAGCTAATGACCTTAAATCCTCGATTTCGGAAAGCTCCTCTTCAACTAATAACTGGTTATACTTATTTACAACAACTGTGAATATATTTTTTTGCTTGATTATTGGTGGATCCTCAAGTTCTTCCATTGGTGGTAATTTTCTGTTTATACCACTATCTGTCTCAATCGTTGTTGTAACCAAAAAGAAAATCAAAAGCAAAAAAGCAATGTCTGCCATTGATCCTGCATTTACTTCAGGTGATGATCTTCTCATTTAAAAACTATTTTTTTAGCATTTTTCTCAGTCCAGAGAGAAACATTAATCCAATTGCAATAATAAATAAAATATAGAACACAAGTATCCCTGCTTCAACCCATCTGGATTCATTCTCTGATAAAATTTTACCGTCCTTCATTGGAGTCTCAACACCAGTTGACACCATATATGAAATAAAGATAATAAGAAGGAAAAAACCAATAGACATAGATGCTTTTTTTAATTTTTCTTTATTTGAAAATAACCCTCTTAGAGAAAAAATAAGTGTCACAAAAATTGTAAGAAAAAGAACAATTCTAGCAAGCTCAATAATTGGAGTCACCAAACTATAATTACCCTGAGATGCATCTATTTCAACTTGTTCATCTCCTGTTCCCATAATTCTTAAAAGAAATATAACACCAATGATACCAAGAAGGGCGCTAACTATATTAACTATGTTTTGTAATTTCATTATTAATAAAATTAATTATTTCTTGTAAGCTACAAGTATATCGATCAAATTTATAGAAGCATCCTCCATATCATTAACAATACTATCAATTTTAGCAACTATATAATTATAGAAGACTTGAAGAATTATCGCAACAATCAATCCAAAAACAGTAGTTAAAAGTGCTACCTTAATCCCTCCAGCTACAAGAGATGGCTGCATGTCACCCGCTGCTTCAATTTTATCAAAAGCAGTAATCATACCAATAACAGTCCCCATAAAACCAAGCATTGGAGCTAGTGCTATAAATAAAGAAATCCAAGAAACATTCTTTTCAAGTTGTCCCATTTGAACACCTCCATAAGCTACAACCGCTTTTTCAGCACTCTCTACTCCTTCATTTATTCGATCAAGGCCTTGGTAAAAAATAGAAGCTACAGGTCCTTTTGTATTTCTGCAGACTTCTTTAGCGGCATCAACACCACCAGATTTAATAGCTTCTTCAACACTAGAGGTTAATTTTTGTGTATTTGTAGTCGCTAGATTTAGATATATTATTCTTTCTATAGCAATAGCAAGCCCTAATATTAGACAGATTAAAACTATGCCCATAAAACTTGGCCCTCCTTCAATAAATCTAGTTTTTAATATCTGAGTAAATGAAGCCTCAGCTGCAACATCATCTTGAATTAAAACTGCTGACTCTTCGGTTTCAACAATAACTTCGCTAGAAGTGGCATAAGACATCTGACTGGCGGTTAAAAAACCAGTCAAGAATAGCATATATAACAATTTTTTCATTTTAATTACTTTATGTTCAAAAATTTAATTGTCTAAGATAAAAAAAAATAAATACGAACAGTATTTTTAATTAATATACTTCTAACGAATTACTTTATTAGGAAATACGACTTGACTCTCCATTCCATTTTCTCCGACAGTAGATATCCCAAAAAAATAATTATCAATAACTATACCTTTAAGTGTAAATTGATCAATATTACCTACAAATCGACTGTTATCCCATGTTGGAGAGGTAGTTTCTCGCCAATATATTTTATAACCAGCAATACTTTTATCATCAATTTTAGTCCACTTAAATTTAACAGAGGGCTCAACGACTCCACCAATGGAAAGTTCATCAATAGTCGGCGGTGCCCATGCTAATGAAGCTAGATTAATTGCATTAACAGCAGTTATATTTTTTGCATAATCAAAGTTTACTGCTTCAATAACATCACCATAGTTAATCCCATCTTCAATTCTTATATCTTGATGTTGTTGATTATAGTTTTCATGAGCTTCCATAATTCGAACACCAGCAAAACCAACATCATTAAACGGCCTGTGATGACCACCTCGACCAAAACGATCTAATCTATAAATCATTTTTGGATTCATTTCAGGCATATAAATTTTAACTGTTTTGTGTATATATCTAGCTAATTGTCTTGAAATACCATCAACTTCTCCTCCATAAAAGCGACGACTTTTTCTAGCCTTTTCTGATTCGTTAGCCGGAGTAGGTTCAGAAAAAATCCTGAAGGTCCTATTGTCAATGACTCCATCAACTCCCTTAATATTTCCAATCATATCATTATTTAAAACCCCTATTATTTCCCATTGATTTTCAATGGCATGTTTTGCAAGGCCTGCTCCTCCATAAAGACCCTGCTCTTCACCAGATAAACCAGCATAGATTATACTATTTTCAAAACGATATTTTGACAGCACTCTGGCCGCCTCAATTGTTCCTGCCATTCCACTAGCATTATCATTAGCCCCTGGAGAATCGTCAATATAATTTGTTGGGTCTGAAATTCGAGAATCTATATCTCCACTCATGATAATGTAACGGTTTGGGTATTTAGTGCCTCGCTGAATAGCAACAACATTATTAATCCAAACTGGTTTTATAATCCTTCTTCCATCAGGTAGATGATAATTTTTTTGATATGAAACTTCTATACATCCTCCACATTCATTTGCTATCCCCTGAAATTGATTAAAGATCCATCGCCTTGCTGCACCAATTCCCCTTTTTTTTGAAACTGTATCACTAAGAGTATGCCTAGTTCCAAAATTAGCTAATGTGGTTATATCTTCTTTTATTCTATCTTTAGAAATAGCCTCAATTATTTCATAAAAATTCTCTGATTTTTGCCCTACCAAATTATAGCTCAAAGAGAGAAAAAGAAAAAATAAGAGTAGTGAATCACTTAATTTAAACATAACAATTAATGTTTTATAGTTTATATAAATTTAATGAAATAGTTTTTAACTTTGTCCTGAATGAAAAAGCAAGTTTTTTTCTCTTTTTTTGGACTAATTTTAACTTTTAATCTTTTTTCTCAATCTATAATTGAAAGAAATGTTGGCGACTTTAATAGACTAAAAGTTTATGATTTGCTTAATATTGAATTAATAAAATCATCCTCCAACAAAGTAGAGATAAGTGGAGAATTTCCTTCGTATGCAGTTGTAAAAAATAAAAATGGAGAACTAAAAATAAGAATGGGATTAGAGAAAAGATTTAGGGGTTCTAAAACTAATGTGAAACTCTACTACGAAAAAATAGATAAAATAAATACCCACGAAGGTGCTATCGTTTTTTCAAAAGACACCATTAAACAAGAAAAAATAATAATCAAAGCAGATAGTGGGTCAATTCAAGATTATATTCTCGATGTAAAAGAGATTTCTACCAAAATTAATACAGGATCAATTATATATCTTACAGGAAAAACAGATATCCATATCGGTAAAACAACTACGGGGGGAGAGATAAACGCTGAAACTCTCCAATCTGAAGAATCAAAAATATATGTTAATACTGGTTCGATAGCTGATGTTTCTGCAACAGATATTTTAGAGGTAAATATTAGAACAGGAGGGATTGTCAATGTTTACTCGGAAACAAAAAGGATTAAAGAAAATATTCGAACAGGCGGGAAAGTTATTTATGTTGACAAAGATTAAAATTGTGCTGTGCTAAAAAACTTGTCTTATAACTGTAAAAAAACTAAGGATCTTTTAATTGATAGTGTTGGAAAGCCACTTACTTTATTTGAGAGGTTAAAAATAGGTGGAAATGGTTCAGATAAACTAATTATCACAGATGCATCAAATGATATTATAGAGCTTTTAAAATTAGATAACAATATAAATCAATGCAATATTGAAATAAGATCTAATGGAATTATTTTAAGGTTTAGAGCTCTATTGGAAACATACGGATTAGTTATTCCTTTTTATAAAATGGTTATTTATAAAGGAGAAAAAAAAATTTACTCAATATATATAGATAACCAGTATATTAAATTTTTAGGTGATAAAAAAAGTATTCACTCATTCATAAAAAAAATCAGTAGATTAAAATCAGAGTATCTAAATAAAACTGGATTTAAGTAAAATAAATCCAAGGCAGTTTATAGCTTTCTAATCCAAATATTTCTAAAACTCACCAAGTCTCCATGATCTTGAAGAAGTAAAGAGCGATGTTTTGGCATATCATCTCTTTTAGTTTTTGGCAAACCAATATATTCAGTAGTACCTAAAATTTCAACATTATTTTGAACTAAAATACCATTGAGAAAAACTGTAAATGTTCCTGGCTTTGTTGGTTCTCCTTTCGAGTCAAACTCAGGCTCAATGAAAATAATATCATAGGTCTGCCAAACCCCAGGGGCTCTGGTAGCATTGACTAATGGAATATACTGTTTGTAAATTGATGAAGCTTGGCCATTTGAATAGGTTCTGTTTTCATAACTATCCAAAACTTGAACTTCGTATCTTCTTTGAAAATAAACTCCACTATTTCCCCTACCTTGACCTTCTCCCTTGATTACATTCGGGGTTTTCCATTCAAGATGTAATTGGATTGAGCCATGTTCTTCAATAGTATTTATACTTCCAGTACCTGGTTTAACTGTCATGGATTTATCGCTATTTAGAGTCCATTGAACAGGACTTTTAGAATCCTGATGTTGCCATTTTGAAAAATCAGTCCCATCAAAAAGTATGATTGCATCGCTAGGTGGTGAAAATAGAATTCCTGGAGTAACTACTTTTGGCTCAGGCTCCCATACTTCAGTTTCCTCTGGTTTCATATTTTGCTGAGCAAAAAGAACAGAAGTAAAAAAAAACAAGAATATAAATTTTTTCATTAAATTAAAATTTAAATTTTTTTCTAATTTTAGTATAATTTATAAAAATTGAATCATTTTAAAAATTATAAACCCTCTAAAGTTTCAAAAAACTTTATAGAGCAATTAGCAAAAATTTTTAGTTTTTCACCTTCAAAAACAAGATAGGATTTTGATTAAACAAAAAAACCCCAAACAAAAGGGGTTTTTTTTAATTTACGAAAACAAAAATTTAATTTTCTTGTGGAATTCCTTTAGAATTTGTTCTTGGTGACCAGTGAGAATGCATTACTTTCCATTCTCCCTTTTCATTTACCCAAGTTTGGGATGCTCTTGTTGCATAAGAAACATTTTGCTCCCCGTCATCAAAATTAATGAGACCATCTGCATCAAATGTAACTACAGCTGTATTCATATCGGAAGAAAGAAATACTTGGTGATTTGACATTTCAAATTTGCCAAAATCCCAGCCTCTAGAAGTATTAGCAACTTGTTCTTCATTCTGGAAAGCCAGTGCAGATCCATTTGAATTATATATGGTAGTTCCTAAGTCGATAGATACCCATTTACTAGTCATGCCCCAGTCTTGACTTATATATGCTGATTGATAATCCTTAGACATTGATGTTATGTCATCAACCACTTGGTCAACATCAACAGCTTGTAATTTTTCTTTAGGGTTCGAACAAGAAAAACTAAGCATAATTGAAATTAAAAAAATAAGTTTTTTCATAATTAAAATATTTGTTAGTTATATTACAACTAGGAAAAATAGAAATTATTGTATAAGTCTTAAATTCAAAAATGAGTGAAAAAATTATTATTACTAATATTAGCGACAATATTTTTTATTACTATCTCTTGTTCAGATTCTGCCAAGACACTTAATATAATGACATACAACATTCGCCTTGATGTTGAAGATGATGGATTTAATCAATGGGATAACAGAAAAAAAGGACTAGTTTCTATAATTAAGGAAGAGAATCCAGATATTTTAGGTATTCAAGAAGGTCTTCCTAATCAAATAAAATATTTATCGGAACAATTAGATGAATATAGTATGATTGGTGAAGGGAGAAATGGAGGAAATTATGGAGAATATTCTGCTATTTATTATAAGAATAAAAAGTTGAAATTAGAAAAAGATGAAACTTTCTGGTTGTCAGAAACACCAGGAAAACCCTCTATTGGTTGGGATGCAGCTCTAAATAGAATTGCAACTGTTGGAGTTTTCATAGTTATGAAAACAAATAAAAAATTGGTAGTCTACAATTCTCATTTTGATCATATCGGTAAAGTAGCAAGAGAAAAATCAGTAAATGTTATTTTAAATCATATTAAAGGAAATAATTATTTAAAAAATGCAATTGTTGTTATGGGTGATTTTAATGCTATCCCAACCGCTGCTCCTATTAAATTATTGTCGAAAAATCTTGATGATTCATTTAATGAGTTTGCCATTGAAAAACCTTTTGGTACATTTAATGGTTTTGAATTAAACAGTAAGCTTACAAATAGAATAGATTATATATTTACTAAAAATCTTGATGTTTATGAGTATAAACATATTTACAAAAAATTACCAAATGGACTTTGGCCATCAGATCACTTACCAATTTTTGTTTCTATAAATGAATGATTAGGATTTATATAATGAAGGCTTACAAAAATAGATTTACAATTTCGGTGTCAAATAATTTATATCTTAAATAATTAATCTTAATTTAACTATATGATAAAAGTCTACGAAATTACTAATGAGTTGAAAGTGTATCTAATGAGTTTTTAGAAGAAGTAAATAATAGATTAAAATAAATACCATGAATAACAGAAGAGAATTTATTAAGAAAGCAGCAAAAATTGGAATAGGATCTCAGTTTATTTTTAATACACCTCTTGAGCTGATTGCAAATAATAGATCAAAAATATCATCAAACGATAAAATTAATTTTGGAGTAATTGGATGTAAAGGAATGGGATGGAGTGACATGAGGTCAATATTAAAAAATAGTGAAACTGACTGCATAGCTCTTTGTGATATTGATGATAGAGTTCTTGAAGAAAGATCAGAAAATGTAAAAGATATCACCGGGAAAAAGCCTAAAATCTATAACGATTATAGAAAGTTGTTAGAAAACAAAGATATTGATGCAGTTGTAATTGGAACTCCTGATCATTGGCACTGTTTAAATTTAGTTGATGCTCTAAATGCAGATAAACATATATATTGTGAAAAGCCTATTTCAAATTCAATTCAAGAAGCTGATATAATGTTAAAAGCCTCAGTTGAATCTAAAAAATGTGTTCAAGTAGGACAATGGCAAAGAAGTGGAGGACAATACAGGGAAGCTCTGAATTATTTATGGTCAGGAAATATAGGGAAAGTAAGATTAGTCAAAGTATGGGCTTATATGGGTTGGTATGGATGGGTAGATAATTTAAAGGATACTAAAACCCCTAAAGGAGTTGATTATAATATGTGGTTAGGTCCTGCTCCTTTAAGAAAGTTTAATAAAAATAGATTTCATGGTAGTTTTAGATGGTACTGGGATTATGCTGGCGGTTTAATGACTGACTGGGGAGTTCACGAAATTGATATAGCACTATGGGGGATGAATGCAAAAAACCCATTATCAATTTCTGCAGCTGGAGGTAAATTTGCCTATCCTAATCAAGACACAGAGACGCCAGATTCTCTTCAAACTATATATGAATATAAAGATTTTACAATTTTATGGGAACATTCTAACGGAATCGATGGGGGAAATTATGGGCTTAGTGAAGGAATAGCATTTATTGGAAGTAAAGGTACAGTAGTTGTTAATAGAACTGGATGGGAAGTAATTCCAGAAAAAAATCATCGTGATGGCGGCGAATTATATATTGAAGGAGTTCCAAGAACTACTTTTAACTGGGATGAAGTTCGTAAAAAGTATGGCAATGCCCTTGATTTACACACAAAAAACTTTATAGATGGTATTAAAAAAAATGATCCGTCAATTTTAAACTGTGGCATAGAAAGTGGAAGTCAAGTATCAAAAGTTGCCCATATGGGGAATGTTGCTTTTAGAAGTGGATCAAAAATCAGATGGAATGATGGAAAAAATAATTTTGATAATTCCGCAGCTAATAATCTTATTATGCCAAAATATAATAACGGATGGAAATTACCTTCTCTTTAAATTTAGGCTCTATTTCCATACTTAGAAACCTGAATTTCAAATAAACCTAATCTACATAAAAAAAGTTTACAAAAATAGACTTTCAATTCAAGTATTAACTATAATATATTTTAAATAAATATTCTTAATTTGAAGAATTAGAATAATCAACAAAATTACTGATGAAACAAATCGTAATACTTTTTATTACTTTTTTATTTATTGGATGCTCAAAAGAGGATGGGGACAGTAATGAATCCAATGGTTTTTTAGATGATAATTTTACCGATAAAACAATTATTGTTGCAGGTTCAACTCTAAGTGATGGTGCTGTTATTTGGATTAATAATAAAAAAGTCAAATTAATTGGTAATGCATTGGAGGCTACAGGATTATTTTATCATGATGAAAAAATATATGTTACTGGTTGGAAATATGGTGGGAACGGAAGTATATGGACACTAAATAAAGATGGCTCTGATCAAACGCATACCGAGCTGGAAGGTAAATTCTCAGAGGGGCAAAGAATTTTTGTATTTGAAGGAGATATCTATGTCGGAGGTTATTTTGATCAAGGCTCATGTTATTGGAAAAATGGAAATAAAATTAATCTTACAACTAATGCAGACTCCATGAGTTGGGGTATTGCAATAGATTCTAATGAGAATATTTTTAATGTGGGTTATTACATGAATTCACATTCCTTAATTCCCTCCTTTTGGAAAAATAATAATAGAACAAATTTAAGTAGACCAAGACATGGAGACGGAGAGGCCAAGTATATCGAAATAATAGGTAATAAAAAAATTATAGCCGGTACCGTAATGACTCCTAATAATTTTCTTGGCTATCTAACTAAACCTGCATACTGGATCAATGGATCTCGGTCTACTTGTCAGATTGGTTCCTTAGACGACGGATGGCAAAGTAGTGAGGTGTTTGACTTGTTTGTAGACAATCAGGAAAATATTTTTATGGCGGGCTTTTCTCAAGACATGGATTCTGAGTACCCAACCTATTGGAAAAATTGTGAGAAACATATTTTACAAGATGGAGAAGTGCCTGGGGTGATTAGGAGCATTGAAGTAATTAACAATAAGGTAATTTCAGCTGGAACCCAGTCTTATTTCCCTGGAGTACCTTGTATTTGGGTTGAGGATCAACAATATATATATGATGGAGAATCTTTAGGTGAGGTTTGGGATATGTTAGTGATTGATAAATAATTTAGCATAGACTCATTTTCATAATTATAAATCATAGTTAAAAATAGTTATTAGATAATATGGGTTTATTTTATGTAATTTTTCAATGAGTTGTATCAATAATTTCGTTTGATCCAAAGAGTTGACCAATAAATTTTGAAAAAATTGCCCTTCCTGAAGTTTTAAAACCTGTGTCCTTGTCAAATAATTGAAAAGAGACATATTTTACAACCTTTTTGTTATGAAATCACAATAGTAGTTTATCTCCCTCATTTTGCCCTCCCACAAGGATTTCTGATATATCAGCATATTTAATTCTTTTTAAAATTGGGTGAGCTTTAAATTCTTTATAACCATTAATCATTAGTTCCTGAAGTCTATTAAATTTTGATTCATCTGCTATGTGAAAGCTTGAAATTTTTGATGTTGGATTTTCTAAACCAAATTGGGTAAGCTCTGTATCGAATCCTATCATAAACATGCTAACAAAAAAAATAGTGTAAGACTGATCTTCATTTAATTCACTTTGAACTAAATAAACATCTGTCATTCCACCGGATAATTTTGACATCGCTTTTCCTAATTGACAGCATTTTCCAATAGTGATAGAAGTTTTTTTAAGCGGAACCAATTCTTCACTCGAATCATATAACTCAATTCCAGAATCAAATTCCTCCTTTTGAGCAATTGAAGAAAAAGAAAAAAATAATATTATTATATATAATATGTCTTTCATAAAAAATAATTTGGGTTAGCACAGAGTCATTTTCAAACTTATAATGCTAAGATATTTAAATTAGGTATTAAAACTACATACCAATATAATGTAACTAAAATGGGTATAAATGACAACTTCCACACTTTTTACCTTTTAACATATCTATGAACAAGTCTATCTGACTTTGATCCAAATCTCGACTTGTCCACCAAGTCGCATGTTCATTTATACTACGCTTGTCATCAATAGTCAATCCCCACATTGGTGCAATCTGATTTGGGATCATTGAGTAACGCACATCTGTAACAATATTTTTTTCTT
>MDTD01012417.1_pt1 | contig 27681 bp, 33 predicted proteins | sample 811221 | NCBI WGS metagenome assembly MDTD01 (sample SAMN05326646, study PRJNA326480) | marine metagenome | isolation source: seawater | place: Pacific Ocean: South West | collected 2011 | reverse complement strand
TGGAACAGGAACCCTCGCCTCAGCAGCAGTTGGTAGTGATAAGTCGGTAAGTATTGGGACTCTTGCCCTTTCTGATGGTTCAGGCGAATCAGACAATTATACTCTAAGTGGAGGTACTCTTTTATTGGATGTTACGCAAAAGGATATTAGCCTAAGTGGCTCTAGGGTCTATGACGGAACAAATGCAGCCAATTCTGGAAGTTTCAGTACCTTTTCAGGGTTGATTGGTAGTGAAACACTTTCGGTTTCTGGATCAGGGACTGTTTCATCAGCACTTGTTGAATCAAGCAAAGTAGTAACTTTAGGTGATCTTGCTCTGGCAGATGGAAGTGGTGCAGCTACAAACTACAATTTAAATGGGGCAACTCTTACTATAAGCAAAAGACCGGTCAATGTAACTTTAACAAGAGTTTATGATGGCACAACAAATATTAGTGGCTCCGATGATCCTTCAATTGGCAACTTAATTGGAAACGAAACATTAACACTTTCAGGTTCTGGCAGCATTGGTTCTTCAAATGCGGCAAATGGAAAAACTGTTACATTGGGCAGTTTAGCCCTATCAAGCGGAACTGGTTCTGAATCTAATTATACCTTAACTGGAGGAACCCACTTAGCAAACATCAATAAAAGACCTGTTAATTTATCTGGAACAAGAATTTATGATGGAACAACGAATGCATCGTCTAGCGACTTAAGCTCATTTGGAAATCTTATTAGTGGTGAAACGCTTACTTTGTCAGGCTCAGGTGTTTTAGGATCAAAAGATGTAGGAACAAATAAATCTGTAGGTATAGGGACTCTAGCTTTAGGCAATAATTCTGGGAATGCTAATAATTACACTTTATCGGATGGAACCCTTCAATTGAGCATTACGCCAAAATCAACAACTGCATCCGGATCAAGAGCTTATGATGGCACAACCACAGCTCAAGGTAGCGACTTTACAACTTTTTCTGGGCTTATATCAGGGGATTCTATGCAACTATCCGGAACTGGTTCTTTTGGCACAGCATTAGTTGGATCAAAGGGTGTTACAATTGGAACATTGCGTTCAAATAATCCAAATTATTATTTATCTGGAGCTACATTAATAGTATCAAAAAGATTATTTAACTTAACAGGAAGGCGCGATCCAGGCGGTAGTTTATCTGTTAATGCTTCAGAATTAGGATTTGAGAACTTGGTATCTGGGGAATCTCTGGTCCTAAGTGGTGTGGGGTATATAAATAACGCGGATGAATTAGGTTCTTACACAATTAATAGAGGGACATTAAGTATTGGAGATGGTTCAGGCCTTGCATCAAACTATGACTTTGGAAACCTTGTATTTAACATTCTTAGAGGAAGGCCTGGGCCTCGTACGCGTGCAGGAATTCTCTTAAGATTGCAACAGCTTGAAAACCTTAACGATAAATTATTGCCATCTAAAACTCAACATCGTTCTAGAATGGGACTTGATAGAAAAGTGACCGTAACTACTCCCGATCAATCAATCTCAGTTAGCCCATGTACTATGACCGACGGGTTTTGTAATTAGAGCTGAATAATTTAAGATTTAAAGTTTTTTCTTTTTTTTGATGCAGTCATTGCAATCTTTAAAAAAATTTTTTTGTCAATTAGAGAATGTCTGTATGAGCCTGATTTAATTTGTATTTCAGCTTCAAGTAAGTCTTTAGAAATTACTTCAAGATCTTTAATTTCCCAAATTTTAGTATGAAATAGAAATTCTTTTTTTTGTTTAAAAAAAATAGGCGGATATAATTTCTTCATGGAGAATTCTACATTTTTATTTTTACTGTAATAACTAAGATATAATTTAAGTTTTTGTACATGTCTCGAAAAAGCATTTAAAATTGTAATTTGATTTTTGCCTTGATTACACAAGCTTTGATAACTTTTTTCAAAAAAATTTATCTTTCCTGAAAAAACTGAGTAAATTAGTTCATCCATACTAAATGCTGAAAATTCTTTAATAATATAGTTCAAGTTTCCCTCTGGTTTCTTCTCGCTTCCTAAAATATGACAAATTATTTTTTCTGCATTTTGCCTTAAAATGTTCCTTTCTTTAAATTCTTTAAAATTTATTGTAGAAGATATACTTTCTGGGATGTTGATGCCCATTTTATTAAGTAAATCAGAAAAGATTTTTTTTTTTCTATTTCATTATCCTCGTAACACGGAATGCAAAGAGAATATTGACTCTTTTCGAAAAGTTGCCTAGCAACATTTTTCTTTTCAATCTCACCAGTTCTTAGAATCAGTTTTGCAAATTTACTTTCTTTTAACTTGTCAAAATTAAGTTTTTTTGACAGCACTCCTATAGATTCAAATGAACAAATAATTACTTTTTTACTCCCAAAAAGATCTTCACTATTTAACTGTTCATCTATAAAATCTTTATTTTTATTTTCAATTTCACTATTAAAATGAATTAATGAAAGTTCTTTATTCCAATCAGTTTTCAAAATTCCTACAATCTTTCGAAGAATATCATCTACCTTTCCAATATTTGGTCCGTATATTAAAAATGAATTAAACTTTAAAATTTGGTCAATTCTCAAAGAATTACTTTGAATAATCATGGGTAAATTTTTCTTTTTGTTGGAAGTGTCATAACCATTAAAGAAATCTCATTTGCAAGTGATTTGAGTAGATTCAAGCTAGATGTTTCTTCTGCAACAATATTAGCGTATGGACTTTCTCCAATATTAAAGCTGGTAGATTTATCTAAGCTTCCCTGAGATAGGATCCCTTTTTTATCATAAAAGGTATAATTTAAATTATAGTTAACTGCTGATCTAGTGTTAGTAAGATCTTTTTGCAAACCCAAACTATAAACATTTTTTTGCAACGAAATTATAAGCTTAAGTGAGGAAGGTTGAGATTCTTTTTTACTTAGTTTTTTATACAAGTAATTTTTTATTGTTTGTTTGTCCTTACTGTATTTTGTTTCTGTTTTAACAATTATGTTTATTCTATAATTTAAGAGCTCATTATTGGTTTTGTAGAGCGAAGAATAACCGCAACTACAAATCAATAGTAAGACTAGATATGTTTTGAGATATTTCCTCATACTACAAAATTTGCAATTTTATTTTTTATATAAACTAACTTCTTAACTACCTTTAAAGTAATTCTAAAGTCCGGTTTTTGTTTATCTAATTCCTTCAAAAACTGATCTTGATTTAAATTAGTATCAACTGAGATCACAAATTTCTTTTTCCCATTTACTTGAATTACAAGATTACATTTTACTGGTGCTTTGCCCATAAAATTGATATTTTTTGACGGCTCTGGCCACGGCATTTCTGATATGGTTTCACCTTTTAAACCACCTAGAAACGCAAGCTCCTCTGAAAGGTGAGGAACAAAAGGGTAAATAAGTCTGACAAAAATTGACCACCCGTAATTGTTTAATACTTTATTTTTACTCTCAACTTTAAATAAGATATTTGCTAATTCTCGTAACTTTGCCACAGCGGTGTTAAATCTGTAGTTTCTAAGATCCAAAGTTGTATTAATCACAAGATCCAGGATATTCTGATAAGGTTTCTGATTCAAAGCAAAAAATTCATCTTCTTTTAATATTTCTTCTGGGATATTATCATAAATTACAAATTTGTGCTTTATGGCTTTTAAATGATTATATGTTTTATTCAGAAACTTCCACGTGGCTTTAATTCCTTCATCTGACCATTCTAGATCTCGCTCTGGCGGAGAGTCTGCCATCATAAAAAACCTTGCAGTGTCGGCACCATATAATTCGATTATATTCTCTGGGTCAATGGTATTTTTTTTTGATTTACTCATTTTTTCAGATCTACCCTTCTTCAATTCTTTACCAGTAGTAGAGAAGTATCTGTTTTTTTTTTTAATAACCTTGTCTGGTTCAATCCATATGTTGTTTGAATCTTTGTAAGTTTCATGATTAACCATACCTTGAGTGAGTAAATTTTTAAACGGTTCTTCACCAATATTGTAGCCACAATGTTTCAATGCCCTCATAAAAAATCTAGAATATAGAAGGTGCAGGATTGCATGTTCGATTCCACCAATATAATGATCAACTGGCATCCAATATTTTACTTCATCAATATCAAAAGCCTGTTTATCATTTTTTGGGTCACAAAATCTTAAAAAATACCAAGACGAATCTACAAAAGTGTCTAAAGTGTCAGTTTCTCTTATTGCTGGCAAGCCCGTTACAGCACACTTCGTTTCTTTCCATTCTTTTTGATTCAATGGGTTGCTAGATGCTTTAAAGTCGGGTGCCTCTGGAAGCAGAACAGGAAGCTGTGATTCTGGAACAGTCATTACTTCACCATCTTCTCTATAAATAATAGGAATGGGGCATCCCCAGTAACGCTGTCTTGAAACCCCCCAATCTTTGAGCCTGTAAAGTGTTTTTCTGACGCCTGATTTATTATTTTCAAACTCTCTTATTATTTTTTTTCTAGCATCAGAAACATTTAACCCGTCCAAGAATTCAGAATTTATAAGTTGATTTTGTGCATTGCTTAAAGAAGATTCATTAGATTGATCTTGTAAAACATGTTTGTATTTAATTTTAAATTTCAAAGCAAATTCTTTATCTCTCTCATCATGTGCTGGACATCCGAAAATTGCCCCTGTCCCATACTCTGATAAAACGTAATTGACAAAATAAATTGGAATTTTTGCTTTTAAAAATGGGTGCGAGGCAAATAAATTTGTAAAAAAACCTGTTTTTTTTGCTTTATCTAGAAGTTCCTTTTTTTGGGAGATTTTTTCTGCATCATTTCTAAATTTTTGAAAAACTGTATCATCGAAAAACAGTTTAGACAGCGGATGGTCAAATGATAGGCCTAAAAATGCAGCGCCAAAAATTGTTTCTGGTCTAGTGGTAAAAACTTTGATGTCTTTAAAGCCTTTTTCTTCTAATTTAAATTGAATCTCGCATCCATCTGATTTCCCAATCCAATTACTTTGCATTGTTTTCACTTTTTCTGGCCAGCCCTCTAACTGATCAAGATCTTCAAGCAATTCCTTTGAGAACTTGGAAATTTTAAAGAACCACTGAGACAAAACTTTGCTTTGAATCTCTGCACCCGAGCGCCAACCCTTTCCATCAATAACTTGTTCGTTAGCTAATACTGTTTTATCTACTGGGTCCCAATTAACTAAACTATCTTTCTTATAAACCAATCCATTTTTATAAAAATCTATAAAGAGTTTTTGTTGATGTTTATAATACTCTTTAGAACAGGTAGAAATTTCTCTTTCCCAATCAATCGAAAGCCCCATGCGTTTAAGCTGTTTTTTCATAGTAAAAATATTTTTTTGAGTCCAGTCATTAGGGTTAAGATTATTTATAATCGCGGCATTCTCTGCGGGCATTCCAAAACTATCCCACCCCATGGGATGAAGAACATTAAAACCGTTAGAACGAGAAAAACGAGCTATCACGTCTCCTATTGTATAATTCCTAACATGTCCCATGTGAATATTTCCAGAAGGATATGGAAACATTTCCAAAATATATTTTTTTTTTGAACCTATTTTCTTGCTCTTAAAAGCATTTCTTTTATTCCATGCCTCCTGCCACTTTTTTTCTAAAGTTTTATGTGGATATTTTTCAATGTTGCTCATAATTACCTTAAATTATTTTTAAAATATGTTATACCACCAAATCCAGCTAATTTATTGTTTTTTATTCGTCTGTAATTTTTTTTTGTCACCCCGCCCAGAGCAAGGTTTATTAGACTGCTCTTTGTGCACAAATTAATAAAATTAACTGAGCCTAATGGTCTATAGCTTGGGTGGCTTTGTGTTTTAAAAAGAGGAGAAATAAAAATTACATCAAAATTTTTTTTTTCTGAGAATTTAATTTCTTTTAAATTATGTACTGAAGTAAACATTTTAATGTGTCCAGGCCTTTTTAGAGAGAGCAATTTTAAATTTGAAGATTTTTTAAAATAATCTAAATAACAAAAAACTCCAATGGCCTTATGCTTAATTGCAAGATCAATTGAATTTTGTATCAAAAAAAAAAATTCTATTTTGTTTACATAAATCTATGTAATCTTTTATTTTTGCACTAAACTTATTTTTGAACTTTGAGTTACTATAAAAAACAATGCCAATTTTTTTAGTTACTCGGGTAAAGTTACTTTTTGCATTCTTATCATATGGATCAAAAAAAAACCAAGTATTAGGAAAACGCATATTATATAATATAAAATGGAAAATTTACTTGATAATTATAATGCAGTTTTAGAAAATATTAGAAAAATAAAAAATAATTCTAAAACCTTTCCTGAACACTTTAAGTTAATTGCCGTATCTAAAACGTTTGGAGAAGATGTTATTTCAAAATTATTAGAAAAAGGTCACCGCATTTTTGGTGAAAATAAAATACAAGAAGCTGAAAATAAATGGACTAATCTTAAAAAAAATTTTAGTGATGTTGATTTACATTTTATTGGACCACTTCAATCTAATAAAGCAAAAAAAGCTCTCGAAATATTTAATTGTATTCATTCCATTGACAGGGAAAAATTAGTAAATAAGATCAACGACATTTTTGAATACAATGAAGAATTAAAGTCAAAGAACCACAAGTTTTTTGTGCAAGTTAATACTGGTGATGAAGAACAAAAGTCTGGAATAAAATTTAAAGATACAGTTGAATTTGTTAAATGGTCAAAATATGAACAAAAGCTTAATGTTGTAGGTTTAATGTGTATCCCCCCAATCACACAAGATTCGACTTATCATTTTATTAAGTTGAAAAAATTGTCAGATGACCTCAAGCTTCCTTTCACTAGTATGGGAATGACAAATGACTATGAAAAAGCGATAAATTGTGGGGCAACTCATATTAGAGTAGGGTCGGCAATTTTCGGGAAAAGACAATAAAGATAATGTCTAAGAATTCATTGACTCAAAAAAATCACTATTTGTTTTAGAGCTCTTTATTTTTTCTATTAAAAACTCCATTGAATCAGTAACTCCCATAGGCATTAGTATTTTTCTTAATATCCACATCTTAGAAAGGTCCTCCTTAGAGCATAGAAGCTCCTCCTTACGAGTTCCTGATTTTGTTACATCAATAGATGGAAAAACTCGTTTGTCAGAGAGTTTTCTATCAAGAATAATCTCTGAGTTTCCTGTTCCTTTAAACTCTTCAAAAATAACTTCATCCATTCTAGACCCTGTATCAACTAAAGCTGTTCCTATAATTGTAAGAGATCCTCCTTCTTCTATATTTCTTGCAGCACCAAAAAAACGCTTTGGTCTTTGAAGAGCATTCGCATCCACTCCGCCCGTCAAAACTTTTCCAGAGCTTGGAACTTGAGTATTATAAGCTCTAGCGAGTCTTGTAATCGAATCAAGAAGGATAATTACATCCCTTTTGTGTTCTACCAATCTTTTTGCCTTCGAAATCACCATCTCAGCAACAGCCACATGTCTTACTGCAGGCTCGTCAAAAGTTGAAGAGACCACCTCTCCGTTAACAGACCTTATCATATCTGTAACCTCCTCAGGCCTTTCATCTATAAGTAAAACAATTAAATAGGCTTCAGGGTGGTTAGTGGTTATAGAATGAGCAATGTTTTGGAGCATTACTGTTTTTCCAGTACGCGGCGGGGCAACAATTAATGCTCTTTGGCCCTTACCCAATGGGGAAATTAAATCTAAGATTCTATTTGTATTGTCTTTTTTTGTTGGATCTTCAATTTCCATATTAATTTTTTCATCAGGATAAAGTGGAGTTAAGTTGTCAAAATTTATCCTTTGCTTTGTTTTTTCTACAACATCGAAATTTATTTTTTCAATTTTTGTAATTGCAAAATATCGCTCTGTTTCTCTTGGAGCTCTCATTTCTCCTTCTACAGTATCGCCTGTTCTTAAGCTATTGGACTTTATTTGCGATGGTGAAACATATATATCATCTGGTCCCGGTAGATAATTTGCTTCTGGAGACCTTAGAAATCCAAAACCATCTTGTAGAATTTCTAACACACCTTGACCATGTATAGCTGTATTGTTTTCTGCCTTTTGTTTTAAAATAGCAAAAATCATATCCTGTTTTCTTAAGGTGCCAGCATTCTCTATTTTGAGTTCTTCAGCTATTTTTAGAAGCTCTGAGGGATTTTTCTTTTTTAGATCTTTTAAATGCATATTAATGGGAAACGACAAAGGAGTAACTTTTATAAAATATTATATGTGACTTGTCAATTAAATGGTTTAAAAATAACGAGATATATTATAATCAAAAATAATATTGTTGGTATTTCATTAATCCATCTGAAAAATTTTTCTTTTGAAATGTTTTTTTTTAACTCAAACATCTTTCTAACTCGAGCGCAATACATATGAAAAATTGAGATTAGAATCACAAATATAAATTTTATTTTGAACCAAAGCTCATTATATATCTCTTGCTGTACTACTAATAAAAGTCCGAAAATCCAAGTAAAAATCATTGAAGGATTCATAATAAATCTCAGGAGCTTTTTTTCCATAATTATGAATGTTTCATACTCCCTTGATTCTATTTTTGCCATTGAATGATAGACAAATAGTCGTGGCAAATAAAATAACCCAGCCATCCAAGTTGTCATAAACACAAGGTGGAAGTATTTATACAAGGAGTATAGATCTATATTTTCCATCAATTAATTAAATGCTTTTTTATTAAATGACTAAATAACTTAATATGGTCATTATTGTCATTTAAACATGGAATCATCTCAAATTTTCTTCCTCCATTTTCAATAAAACTTTCTTTTCCTTCTAAAGCTATTTCCTCAAGTGTCTCAACACAGTCTGAAGCAAAGCCTGGACATATAACTAAAACATTTTTTTTTCCCATTCCAGGAAGACTTTCTAGTGTTTTGTCTGTGTATGGTTGTAACCACTCATCAGGCCCAAATCTTGATTGAAATGTTGTTTCTATAGGGATTTTCATTTTTAACTTTTCTGTAAGCAATCTAGTTGTTTTGTGACAATAGCAATGATAAGGGTCTCCTTTGTCAAAGTATTTTTTTGGTATTCCATGATAAGACGCCACAATAACGTCTGGTTTCCATGAAATGTTTTTTAATTTATGCACCACGCTTTTTTTCAATGCTTCTATGTATAACGATTCAGATTCATAACTTGGGATTATTTGTAGCGCTGGTTGCCACCTCATCTTCATTAAAGTCCTATAAACCTCGTCACACACCGTTGCTGTTGTTGCAGCAGCATATTGAGGATATAAAGGTAAAATAATCATTTTTTGACACCCTTGTTGGTGCATTTGTCTCAATTTATTTCTGATACTGGGATTCCCGTATCTCATAGCGTAATCAACGAGAATATTTTTATCTACTAACGCTTTCTTCACCTTATTTGTTTGTTGTTGCGTGTAATATCTTAACGGGGACATATTTTCTTTTTTCATCCAAATTTTCTTATATGCTTTTGCTGTTTTAGAAGGTCTGAAGGTTAAAATAAACAGATTTAATATGATTTGCCACAAAATTGGGTTGACTTCTATTACTCTTTTGTCAGAAAGAAATTCTTTTAAATATCTTCTGATGTCAAACCAATTTGTTGAATCTGGTGTTCCAAGATTTATTAAAAGAATTCCTGTTTTTTTTTTTGGAAGACTAGGATGTTGATTTTCGAGATTCATAGTTTCTTACAGTATCAATAGTTTTTATCACATTTTGCACTGGCGTTTTTGGTAAAACTCCATGTGATAAATTAAAAATATGTTTGTTATTACGAAAATCAAACAATATATCTTTTATTTTTTTTTCCATCTTTGGTCCACCGATAAGTAAAATTTCTGGATTTAAGTTGCCTTGCAAAATAATATCTCTTTTTTTCGCTTCTTCTTTAAGTTTTTTTGGGTATTTTTCATCAACAGCAAGAATATCACACTTTACTTGTTCAATGAATTTGAGTACTTTATCTCCTGATCGTCTGGGAAAAAATGTCGTCTTGGTATTCGGGTTACTTTTTTTAATCTCTTCGTTAATATATTTATTTGGTTTAATAACAAACTTTTCGTACTCTTTCTCCGATAATATTCCAGCCCATGAATCAAAGACCTTTATTACTTCTGCACCTGCTTTGATTTGTTTCTTTAGGTATAAAACAGAAATTTCTTGAAGAATATAAATCAATCTTTCTGCCTTTTTTTCTTGATTTCTTATAAAGTTAAGAATTTTTTGATGCGATATAGATGTCCCTTTTTCAACCATATAGTTCATTACTGTAAAGGGTGCACCACAAAACCCAATCAAAGTTTTGCTTTCTTTTTTTTGCTTTAGAATATCTAAGGTTTCGAATACTGGAGCAATCTTTTTAAGACATTTCTCAAGGTTTATTTTTTCTAATTTTTCTATGGCCATCAAGTCCCCTAAAACAGGTCCTTCTCCTTCAACAAAATGAACATTTTGTCCTAATGCAAAGGGTATAACAAGGATGTCGGAAAACAAAATTATAAAGTCCAAGTCAAATCTCCTTATAGGTTGCAAGGAAACTTCTGCAGCAGCTTCTGGATCGAAACATAATTCCAAAAAAGAGCCCTTTTCTTGCCTTAATTTTCTATATTCTGGTAAGTATCTTCCCGCTTGCCTCATAAACCAAATAGGAGTATTTTTTTTTTCATTTTCTTGGAACATTTTCCCCATTACACCTACTATTATATATATAAATATTGTTGTTGTTGTTGTTAGCGGTATATCTAGAATAAGATTATACTAACAAATTGCTCACAGATAAAATAAAGAAAAACCTGTGGAAAAACAAGGAACAAAATATTTTAAGACTAGGTACTAAATAATTAAAATGTTGATAAAAGTTTTAACAAAAAGACAAACAAAATGTTTTTAAAAGTATTATAAGTAATAACAAGTGGAAAAAAATATAAAGAATAATGAATAAACTGAATCAAAACAAAGAAGGAACTGAGAAGAAAGAAAAACTAACAAAAGATACAATGGTTATTCTAGCGAGCAAAAGTGAGACAAGAAAACAAATTTTGAAATACTATAAAATAAACTTTAAAGCGGTGCCACACACAATCGATGAAGGGAAACAAAAAAAAACACACAAATCTCTTTCTCCTAGAAAAATAGCACTGAAGCTAGCACAGGCAAAAGCAGAATCGGTAGCAAAAAAATACCCTAAAAGCATTGTTATAGGATCGGATCAAATATTGGTTTTTCAAGAAAAAATATTTAACAAGGCAAAATGTATAGACGAAGGAATTAAAAATTTAGAAATGTTTTCCGGGAAAGAGCACAACCTTATTAGTGCAACGTATATAGTGAAAAAGGATAAACATATTTGGAGTAAAACTACGAAGGCTACTGTAAAATTAAGAAAATTAAACAAAAAAGAGATTCTTGATTATTCGAAGAAAAACCCAAAAACTTTACTCGAAACAGTTGGAGGATATAAAATTGAAGATGACAAACTAAAATGTATTAAACTTATTACAGGAACAAGAGAAGACGTAATGGGCTTTCCAATAAAAGAATTCATAAATAAAAAGATAGGAAAGAAGAAAATTTATGTTGTCGGCAACCCAATTAAGCACTCTCTATCACCTGATATTCATAATTATTGGATAAAAGAAAATAATTTAATTGCACAGTATGAAAAACTATTAGTCCAGGAAAACGAAATTAAAGAACTTAAAAAAATCTTGATGCAGGGCAATGTGCTTGGTGCAAATATTACAGTTCCTTATAAAGAAAAAATAATCGAAATAGTAGATAAAATAGACAAAGAAACAAAAGAATCTAAAGCATCAAATACAATTTATAAATCTGGAGAAAACATTCGTGCAACGAACACAGATGGCAAAGGTTTTATAACATCAATAAAGAGAGATTTTAATCTAGAATTAGAAAATAGTAATGTATTTATAATAGGAGCAGGGGGAGCAGCAAAAGGAATAGCAATAAGTCTTTGTAAGGCTAAAGTTGGGAAAATAACGATTTTAAACAGAAATGAACAAAGAGCAAAAAGATTAAGGTTTATGTGCAAAAATTTCAAAACAAAAATAAATTTACAAAAGTGGGAAGACAAGAAAATACCAAAAGCCACTGATCTTGTCGTTAATTGTACTTCTATCGGAATGAAAGCCAATGAGAAATTAGAACTAGATTTCTCTGTGGTAAAAAAAGGAATATTTATTTACGATATTGTATATAAAAAAGGAAAAACATTTCTTCTGAGAAGAAGCACTAAATTGGGGCACAGAACTTCAGATGGGTTGTCGATGTTAATACGTCAGGCTGCAGAATCTTTCCATTATTGGTTCAACATATATCCGACGGAAAAACAAATAGAATCGGCAAAGAAAATAGTAAAAAAAAAGACATGATAGTAATAGTTATTACTGGACAGGTGGCTACAGGAAAATCAACCTTAGCCAAAATAATAAAGTGCCAAAAGTATAGAGTGTTTGATGCGGATGAGTGTGCCCATAAACTACTAATTAATAAAGCAGTTAAAGAAGAGATTAAGAAGTGTTTTAAATCTGAGGAAAAATTCATATTTGATAAAAATGGAAAGATAGATAAAAGTAATTTGGGAGCATATGTTTTTGCGAACACAAAAAGACTAGAGAAATTAGAATTAATACTTCATCCGAAGATAAGAGAAAAACAAAAACTATTCTTAAAACACTGTTCTATTAATAAAAATAAAGTTGTTTTTCTTGATATTCCCCTTTTTAATGAAACTCTACATAGAAAAACACATGATTATATAATTAGTATGTATGTAAATAAAAATATACAAAAACAAAGAATACTTAGAAGAAAGAACATGAGCTACGAAAGAATGAGCTTTCTTTTAAAGAAACAAGAAAAACTCAAAAAAGTTTTTTACTCTGAATTTGTAACTAGAATTAATTCGGGAATTGGAAAAAATCATGTGAGGAAAAGTTTTATTAATTTTATAAAAAAAGTTAAACAAAAAAAAATAAAAAAAATATGGCCGAAGCAATACAACTTAAACGTAAAATAGTTCTGGACACCGAAACAACTGGACTAGATCCAAAAGAAGACAGGATCATTGAAGTAGGTTGCATCGAGCTTATCAACGATATTCCTTCAGGAGAGAAATACCATAGATATTTTAATCCAGGTGACAAAATTATTTCTGAGCAGTCAGAAAAGATTCATGGACTAAACAACGAATTTTTAAAAGAATTTCCATCATTTGAGTCGCAAATAAAAGAATTTGTTTCTTTTTTATCAGGTTCAGAAATATTGATTCATAATGTGGCATTTGATCTTTCTATCATAAACAGCCATTTTGCCAGGGGAGGGTTCCAGTTAATTGATGAAAGTCAGTGCACATGTACCCTTGAGTTAGCAAAAAAAAAGTTCCCTGGGTCAAAAGTTAACCTAAATGCACTCTGCAGAAGATTTAATATTAGCCTTGAGTCTAGGCAAACGCACGGTGCATTAACTGATTGTTTTTTGTTAGCGCAGGTATACCTCGAGCTTATTGGCGGCAGACAAACGCCATTAGAGTTTCTTAACACTTCTATGGGAACAGAAATTAAGTCAAAAGATGAAAAAAAAGAAAGTTTTTTTAATAATAAATTGGAAACTCCCATAATATATCCCACCAACGAAGACCTTAAAGATCACAATTACTTAATAGAAAAATTAAAAGACCCGATTTGGAAAAAATTAAAGAATTAATTCTTCTTTTGCTTTCTAGACTCATATAAAGCAATAAAGTCGATTGGAGTGATCATTAGGGGCGGAAATCCTCCCTCTCTGGTTGATGTTGAAATTATTGATCTTAGAAAAGGAAACAAAAACTTTGGACATTCTATTAAAAGCATTCTTTCTAATATGTCGTCTTTTACATTTTTAATTGTAAAGATGCCTGAATATATTCCTTCAACTAAAAATAAATTTTTTTTTTTAATCGATGTAGTCGCCTTAATGATAAGATCTACCTCGTAGATGCCGTCCCCATGATCTTTTAGGGGCTTGGTATTAATGTCTACATTGATCTTTATTTCCGGTTTTTCTTCAAATTGTTTTAAGGAATCAGGAGCGTTTGGATTTTCAAAAGAAAGGTCTTTAAGATATTGGGCATTAATAATGAACTGAAAATTTGTATTTTCTTGTTTTTCTTGATTATTTTCTTCTTTTTTTTTCATAAAATTCTTTCTTTAGTTAAAAAAATTACAATATATTACAAAAAACAACATTTGTATTCTAAAATCTCTTAAAAGATTATATGCTGTAATTATATAGAAAAATAAAGACGATGATTTATATAGACATTTTAATATTAGCAATGATAGCAATTTTTATTCTTAACAGATTGAGAAGTGTTTTAGGAAAAAAAACTGGAAACGAACCAGATTTCGTTGAAAGGATTACAACAAGAAAAAATACATCAAGTGAAACTAAACCTGATTTAGAAATTAATACAAAAAAATCATTAAAAGATCATCCAATTGATTATAAAGAAAATAGCTCTTTGAATGAAAAACTTAATTATATCAAGCAAAAAGACAAAACCTTCAATCTTAAGACATTTTTGGATGGAGCAAAAAAAGCATTTGAGTATATTATAGACTCATATGTTAATAACAAAGAAAGCGAGCTTTCAAAACTTCTTTCAGGACAGATTCTTGACGAATATAAAAAAGAGATTAAAAAAAGAAAGAAAAGCAATGTAAGGTTAGAGATTGAAATCATTGAGTTAAAAGAACCTGTAATTAAAGATGTCGAAACAAATGGAAATATTGCACGTATACATGTGGAGTATAAGAGTCAACAAATTCAAGTTACAAAAAACCAGAGTGATGAGGTAGTTGAAGGCGACTTAAACCAAATACTTTCAATAAAAGAAATTTGGATTTTCTCAAGAAAACTTAATAGCAAGTCTCCAATATGGGCTCTAGAAGAAATTTTGGACGTTTAATCTTTTTTTTTATTCCATGGATTTTTCTTACTTTTTTATTGTTTGATAATAGTGTTGGGGCAATACCAAAAAACAAAAAAGATATTGAAAATTTTAATCTTTTTATAAAACCTTTTAAGAATTCATGTAACACAGGATTTTTGATAAAAAACTTAAAAAATCATTCATCTTACCCACAATTTGGAAGTGTAAATAGCTGGAAAAATTTTTGTGTAAAGTTAAACTCCACAAAAGACCCAAAAGATTTTTTGTTGAGAAATCTTGAAGTGAAAATTTTGTCATCCCAAAAGGGGCTTTTAACAGGTTATTATGAACCTCTAGTTCATATATCATATGATAAAGATAACTTGTACAAGTATCCTATTCTAAAAAAAAGTGAACATTTGATGATACCCAGAAAAAAAATCTTAACAAGTTATAAAAAAGAAGATGTTATCGGTTGGGCAAAAAATGATATAAATCTTTTTTTTTTACAAATACAAGGATCTGGAATTGGATTACTAAAATCTGGAGAAATGATAAAAATATCATATGCAGGGAATAATGGATATAACTATTCGTCAATTGGAAAATATTTAATAAAAAAATCTTTTCTAAAAAAAGATGGTATTTCTGCAGAGAAGATAAAAAATTGGCTTAGAGAAAACCAGAATAAACGAAATGAAGTATTTAGTCAGAATAGGAGATACATTTTTTTTAAATTTGAAAAATTTGACAAATCATACCCAAAAGGCGCTGGAGGTGTTACTCTAACACCAAAAATTAGCATAGCTGTTGATAATAAAATTTATCCTTATGGAATTCCTGTTTTGACACAAACAAAAAAAAAAAAGTATAATTTACTATTGATAACCCACGATACGGGATCCGCCATTAAGGGATCAAATAGGGGGGATCTGTTTGTTGGAAGAGGTGAAAAAGCGGGATCTGAGGCTGGAAAGCTTCTTGAAAAGTTAAAGCTATACTATTTAATACCAAAAAATTAATTAAAAGACATGATGAAAGATAAAGACAGAGAATTGTGGTTAGAATTTATAAAAGAAGTAAAGCCAATTGAAAAAAGAATTGTTAAATCTGAAAAAAAAACTAAAAACGAGAATTTCTAAAGCTAATTTCAGTGATGAAGAAAATATCGATACTTTTGATTATTCTGAAGCCGATTACACTGAAAATATATATCAGAGAATACCTGATACGCAAATTTTAAAGAAAATAAAAAGAGGAAAACTTAGAGTAGAATCTACACTGGATCTTCACGGTTTGAAATATAAAGAATCTCATGAAAGAGTCTTTAATTTCATTATTTCTTCTTACGAGAATAGAAAAAGAATATTGCTAATAATTACGGGAAAGGGAAAAAGATTAGGAACAGAAGATGGCTGGACAGGACAGGGAGTTCTAAGACAAAGTTTACCTAAATGGCTGTCAAACAAAGTATTTGAAGAAAAAATTTCCTGGTTTAATGTTGCACCCCCCAACTACGGAGGCAATGGAGCATATATCATATATTTAAAGAAACTCAGAGAATAAATTTACTTATATCCGAGCTTTTATATACATCTCCAATTTGTTTTTTTACGTAGTTTTTATCAATTACAATTTTTTTTACTTTTTTTTCTGAAGCAGAGAAACTAATTTCCTCTAAAACTTTTTCTAATATGGTGTGAAGCCTTCTAGCTCCAATATTTTCAATTTCATCGTTAACTTTAGTTGCTATTTCTGAAATTTCCATAATTGCACTTTCCGTAAATTCTAATTCTACCCCTTCTGTGCCGATAAGCTCAATATACTGACGAATAAGATTATTTTCAGGTTCTTTTAGAATTGAATTAAAGTCAGATTTTGAAAGTGCCGACAATTCTACTCTATTAGGAAGCCTTCCCTGTAGTTCGGGCAAAAGATCGGAAGGCTTAGAAACATGAAATGCTCCTGAAGCAATAAAAAGGATGTGATCTGTTTTGATAGAGCCATATTTTGTTGAAACTGAAGTTCCTTCAATCAAAGGAAGCAAATCTCTTTGAACCCCCTCCCGGCTTACCTCACCAGTACCCTTTGAATTCTTTCCACAAATTTTATCAATCTCATCAATAAAAACAATGCCATTATCCTCAACATTTTTTAGAGATTGTTTTATTAAACTTTCTTCATCAATTAACTTATCTGATTCTTCTTCAATTAAAAAATTGTATGAATCCTTTACCGAAAGCTTCCTTTTTTCTTTTTTTTGTCCAAAGCCTTTTCCCAGAATCTCACCAAGATTAATCATCCCCATCATACCCCCAGGCATACCAGGAATCTCCATTGATTTTAATGGCATTCCTCCAGATTTAGCAGATAATTCAATCTCAACTTCTTGGTTGTCCAATTCACCATTCCGAAGCATTTTCTTGAATTTTTCTTTAGTCTGATTTGAAGCTGAAACGCCAACAAGAGCATCTATGACTCTTTTCTCGGCATTAATTTCCGCTTTAGCAGTAACTTCCTTTTTGAAGAACTCACGATTCATTGATATTGATATTTCAACCAAATCTCTAATTATTTGTTCAACATCTCTCCCAACATATCCAACCTCAGTGAATTTTGTAGCCTCAACTTTTAAAAAAGGAGCCTGGGCTAATCTTGCAAGTCTCCTAGCAATTTCTGTTTTTCCAACTCCAGTAGGACCAATCATTAAAATGTTTTTTGGTAGAACTTCATCTCTCAACCCTTCATCTATTTGTTGCCTTCTCCATCTATTTCTCAAAGCTACAGCCACCGATCTTTTAGCGCTATTTTGGCCTACTATAAATCTATCTAATTCTGAAACAATTTCTTTTGGAGTAAATGAAGTCATTTTTTGCAAACAATTTTTTCCAACACAATATTGTTATTAGTGTAAATACATAAATCAGCCGCAATTTCAAGACTTTTTCTTGCGATTTCCTCAGCGTTAAGTTTACTTTTTTCTAATGCTCTTGCTGCTGCTAGCGCAAAGTTTCCACCCGAGCCAATAGCCATCATACCATTTTTCGGTTCGAGTATATCACCTGTTCCACTAAGTATTAAACTATATTCTTTGTCAGCTACTAGCATCATAGCTTCTAGCCTTCTGAGGTAACGATCAGTTCTCCAATCTTTTGCTAATTCAACACATGCGCGCATGAGATTATTTGACGATTTTTCTAATTTACCCTCAAGTCTTTCAAACAAAGCAAAAGCATCAGCAGTGGCACCGGCAAATCCAGTAATTACTCTACCTTCTGAGAGTGTTCTAACTTTTTTCGCGTTGTCTTTCATAACCGAGTCACCAAGTGTTACTTGTCCATCAGCAGCAATGACAACTTCACTTGCTTTTCTTATTGAAACAACAGTGGTTGAGTGCCATGAGTTTTTATTTTCTCTTTTCATAACTTAATGTTTAAACAATATACTAATTCTTATATAGTGTTAATAGTGTATAAATTTTAAAAAAATTGCCTTTTTGTTAGAAATTATGAGAAAAAGTACAGTTAAAAGAAAAACAAAAGAAACAACTATTGAAGTTGAGATACAACTTGATGGATCAGGAAAGTCAGAGATATCCACTGGTATTGGGTTTTTAGATCATATGCTAGACCAATTATCCAAACATAGTCTTATTGACATTAAGCTTCGAGCTAAAGGTGATTTGCATGTAGATTACCATCACACAACTGAAGATTCTGCAATAGCTTTAGGCGAAGCATTCGATAAAGCTTTAGGAGACAAAAAAGGAATAACTAGATTTGGCCAAGCTTTGTCAGCCATGGATGAGACTTTATCAAGAATAGTTGTTGATTGTTCGAATAGACCTCATTTAGCATGGAGGGTAAAAATTCCGAAACCAAAAGTTGGTGAAATGGATACAGAATTGTTTAAAGAATGGTTTCAAGCATTTTCTCAAACAGCTGGAATTACATTACACATTGAAAACTTGTATGGAGAGAATTCACACCATATCGTTGAATCTTGTTTTAAAGGACTAGCTAGATCACTTAGAGAAGCAATCAGAGTAGACGATAAAAGAGCTGATGAAATTCCTTCAACAAAAGGGACACTTGGAGGGTCGCTTTAATTTTATGTCGTTATATTGCATACTAGAGAAAAAAAGTAATTCACTTGATGTAAATATTGCCAAAATAGGTTTTTCTAAGCTTGCATTTGTTTTCAGTTTCATTTGGGGCTTTTCAAATGGTATTTATCTTTATGCAATGTTAAGTTTTTTGTTTTTTATAATATCACTATGTTTAACATTTTTTGGTGTTCTAGGTTTTGAAGCATTTGTAATTATGATGCTTTTAAACTCTTTTTATTGGGGCATTTTTGGCAATGTAATTTTCATAGACCTTTTAATCAAAAGTAAAAATTATAAACCAGTTCAAGTTTTAAATTCAGAAAGTAAATTCACTGCGTTGGTTACAAGACTTTCAGAAATTAACAAATGACAGATATTTCAATAGTTGATTACGGCTCAGGAAATCTAAAATCTGTATATAACAGCGTAAAACTATGTTGTGACAACAAGCATAGTAGCTCAAAAATTAGAGTCACGAATAATAAAAAAACTATCGATAATTCAACACACTTGATACTCCCAGGAGTAGGTTCCTTTAAATCATGTGTAAACGGTCTAAAAAACAAGGGAACTTTATTTGAGACTATATATGACAATATTTCTTCGAAAGGCAAACCATTTTTAGGTATTTGCGTAGGTATGCAAATGCTTTTTTCTGAGGGATATGAAGACGGAAAAACAAATGGTTTGGGGCTTATTCCAGGTAAAGTGACAAAAATTAACCCTAAACATAAGAATTATAAAATTCCTCACATAGGATGGAACAATTTATTTTTAAAAAACACTCACCCTTTTTTGAACACACTTGAAAAAAACGGCCTTACCTTCAACAAAATGCAGCCAAATGCATATTTTGTTCACAGTTATTCTTGTAAACCCGAGGATAAAAAACATGTAGTTTTATCTACTGATTATAGCGAAGAAATATCTGCAATGGTTGCAAAAGAAAATATTCTTGGAACTCAATTCCATCCAGAAAAAAGCCATACTTTTGGTTTAAACTTTCTTAAATCATTTTTATCTTGGAACCCTGAATGATTTTTTACCCCGCAATTGATCTTATTAATGGTAAATGTGTAAGACTATCTCAAGGTATGTTAGAGCATAAAAAAATTTATGATGTTGAGCCCTTAGATCAAATTAAAAATTATGAAAAAGAAGGTGCAAATTGGGTTCATGTAGTGGATTTAGACGGTGCGTTTTCTGGAAATCAAAAAAATCACAAGAAAATCATTGAGTTAGCCAATATTACAAAGTGTAATCTCCAAGTTGGAGGAGGTATTAGATCACTGGAAACAATTAGTAAGTTAATATTAAATGGTGTAAAGAGAGTTGTATTAGGAACTGTAGCAGTACAAAACCCAGATTTTGTTATAGATGCCTGTAAAGAATTCCCAGAAAAAATAGCCTTAGGAATAGACTCTAAAGATAATAAAGTTTCTATTGAAGGATGGACAAAATCAGAAAATATAAGTGATATAGATTTGATTAAAAAATTTGAAGACGCTGGTGTATCTCATATTATTTTTACTGATATTTCAAGAGATGGTCGAATGATAGGCCCTAACATAAAGAAATTAAAGAATGTTCTAAATTCAACAAATATCCAGGTAATAGCTTCCGGAGGCGTAGCAAATCTCAATGATTTAAAAGTTATTAAAAATCTGAAAAAAGCAAATTTAAATGGTATAATTTGTGGTAAAGCACTTTATGAAAAAGAGTTTAGCGTTTCAGATGCATTACAGATTTTGGGTATTTAAAACATGTTAAAAAAAAGGATAATACCATGCCTTGACGTTAAAGATGGAAGAGTTGTAAAAGGTATAAATTTTCTAAATCTACGAGATGCGGGTGATCCAACAGAACAAGCACTTTTTTATAGCAATTCTGGGGCCGATGAAATTACATTTTTGGATATAACCGCGACTTCAGATAATAGAGAATCTATGTTAAGTGTTATAGAAACCACAGCTTCAAAGTGTTTTGTTCCTCTAACAGTTGGCGGGGGAATAAGAACAGTGAATGATATTGATAAATTTTTGAGGATAGGGGCTGACAAAGTGTCTATAAATAGTTCAGCAGTCTCAAATCCAAAGTTAATAAATGAAGGATCAAGAATTTTCGGGAATCAATGCATAGTTGTTGCGATTGATGCAAAAAAAAATACTTTAGAAAAGGGCAAATGGAATGTATATACACACGGAGGAAGAAAAGATACAGGAATTGACGCTGTGATCTGGGCTATGGAGGCAGAGGAAAGAGGTGCTGGCGAAATACTTTTAACCTCTATGGACAAAGACGGAACGAAAAAAGGTTTCGATATTGATCTTACAAAAAAAATCTCATCTTCGGTTAGTATTCCTGTTATTGCGTCAGGGGGTGTTGGGACATTAGAACACTTAGCAGATGGTATAATCTTGGGAAATGCGAGCGCAGTATTAGCAGCGTCAATTTTTCATTTTGGAGAATTTTCTATAACTGAAGCAAAAAAACATTTATATTCAAAGGGTATAGACGTGAGAATGGATTATGAATAATAATTTAGAAGTTCTAGAAAAATTAGAAAATATAATTAAAACTAAAAAAGATCAGGACCCGAATAGCTCATATACTGCAAGCCTTTTTAAAAAGGGGAAACAAAAAATTGCTAATAAGTTGGGTGAGGAAGCTTTTGAGACAGTTACAGCGTTTTTATCACAAAACAAAGAAGATTTATCTGAAGAAACCGCAGATCTAATTTACCATCTTTTTGTATTACTTCAGTTTTCAAAAGTTGACTTTGATTGTGTTTTACAAGTACTTAAAAATAGAATGAAAGAAAAAAGTGATTAACATAAAAACTTACGACAAAAAAAATATTTTTTCGAAAATTTTAAGAGGTGAGATTCCTTGTAAAACTGTATTTGAGAATGATCTTATTCTGGCGTTTGAAGACATTAATCCTCAAGCTCCTGTTCATGTCCTTATTATTCCAAAGGAGAATTACTGTAGTTTACAAGATTTTTCATTAAACGCAGGTGATAAAATAATATTAGAAATGTTTAGGAGCATAGGAAAGATTTCTGAAAAATTGGAATTAGAAAATGGGTACAGAATTATTAGTAACGTAGGAGATGACGGAGGACAGGAAGTACCTCATTTCCATATACATATTCTAGGAAAAAAAAAAATGACTAAGATTTTGCCTTGAACCTTGTTTTCTTCTCAATTTGCTTCCATAAAGTTTCTTGAATCGAGACTTTATCCATATGATTTATTTGAGTAATACCAGTTGGTGAAGTAACATTTATTTCAGTAAGTTTGTTGTCTATTATATCTATGCCAACAAAGAATAGCCCGTTTCTTTTTAATGATGGAGAAATTTTTTTACAAATGCTAAGTTCTGTTTTAGATAATTTGGTTTTTTTTGCTTGAGCACCTAAGTGCAAATTAGCTTTAAAACTTCCTGGAGAAGGCACTCTGTTAATTGCTCCGACTGGTTTGCCATCAATAAGTAGAACTCTTTTATCTCCTCTTGAAACTTTACTAATAAACTTTTGAACAACTATTTTTTGAGTGAAATTTTTCGTAAGCACTGCGATACGTTCAACTGAATTTTTATCTAACTTTTCAATTAAGGTCACGCCAGATCCGCCTTTGTCATATAATGGTTTAATAACGATTTTTTTATTTTTTCTAATAAATTTTTTGATGTCCTCAAGCTCATTTAAAATATCCGTCTTTGGAGTAATTTCTGGGTATTCTAAAGCGTAAAGTTTTTCACTAAATTTTAAAATCCCTAGAGGACTATTAATAAAAAAGATATTTTCAGTATTTCTTAATTCACTTTGAACCATGTGAAGGTGTAGATTTGTTACATAGTTAATATCAAAAGGGGGGTCTTGACGTAAAAAAACAACTTTAAAATGTGAGTACTCATATTCGGAAAAATTATTTGAAATTGTTACGAAATTATTTTTAAATTTAAATTTTTTACACCTTATTTTTTTTCTTTGTGATGAAATGAAAATATCTTGAGGTCTACAAAAAAAAATATTATGACCTCTTTTTAAACCCTCTTCAATAATTGAAATTGTTGAATCTGAGTTAAAATTTATATTTTCTAATGGATCCATCTGCACTAGCACAGACAAATTGTTTTTTGTCATTTACTTATCAAGCTTTGATTTTTTAAGACTACAAAATTGACAACTTTATTAATCTCATCAACTTCCCTAAGAACCTTATTCAATCTATTTTTTTCTTCAATACTCCTAGATATTCCAATTATAAATAGATCTTTTTTTAAAACTTGTAAAGAGTAATTGTTTGTTAGGACCAATGAGTCTAACAATAATTTTGATCTAATTTTTGCTTCTAAAAATAAATCATTGGATCTTTCTAACAGAGTATATTCTTGTCCAAGTCTGATTTCATTAAAAACTTCAATTACATCTGGCACGGACCAGGCAGATTTAATAATTTCAAGCCTTTCGAACGATGAGTCCAAAATGCCAACTAATAAAACTTTTCCATTTGATACATGTACCCCAACATTCGATAAATTAGTAAGCTTGATACTTGTTATTTTTGCCTTAATTTGTGAAAAGATATAAGCATCATTAACCGAAGCTTTGAACCCTTTTTCTGAAAATACTGCATTTCCGGCCATAGAAGTAACTGAGGACGCTGTACAACCACACAAAATTAAAAACAAAATTATAAAAATAATTTTTTTAAAATACACTTTCTTCATAATATTTTATAATCTAGTTTTATGAAAAAAAAAATTATCAATCTATACTTCTTTCCTCTAATTATCTTTTTGAGTGGCTGTCAATTAAACGAAGAAATTGCTCAAATAAGAGATAATATCAGAGATAAACTAATACCGAAAACGGATGAACAATATGTAATTCAAAAGGATACAAATCAACCAAAAATAAAAAAAAAATTTGCTGAAAAAAATATAGAGGATACAGAATTAATAAAAAATAATAAAAAAAAAGGAAACTTAGATAAAAACTTACCTAAATTTGACAAATCAGAAATTCAAGAAAAAGCTCAAGATGAAAAGTTTGCACTCCTGCAACCAAAATTAACAAAGAAGAAATTAGAAGATATTAAAAAGAAAAGACTAAATTTTGTTTTACCAGACAAAATAGGCGTTCTTGTCCCCTTAACAGGAACAAGATCACATGTAGGAGAATATGTAACAAATTCTATAAGATTACAAATGTTAGATTCTTCTCTTAATAAAGAATTTATGATTTTTGATACCAAAGGAACACCTGAAGGAGCAAAAGAAGCCTTTTTGAATGCAATTTCAAAAAAAATTAATTTTTTCATCGGTCCTGTTTTTTCAGATTCAACAAATTCGATTAAAAAATTAAGTGATAAATACAACGCACCGGTATTTAGTCTATCAAATGATGAAAACTTGATTTCAAGCAATATATTCGTCACTGGCGTTAATATAAGAGAAGAACTTGATTGCATATTCAGAAACTTAAATGGTTCAAGAATAAACAACTTGGGAATCATACAATACAAGAGCAAATCCTCAAATAACATCAATGAAATAATCAGCTCAATTAACCCAGAAATAAATAAAGAATTTGTTATTCTTGATAATGAAATATCAGTGGAAAAAGTATTGAAAGATTTCTCAAAATTCGATGAAAGAAAACAACAACTAAACCAAGAAAAGACTAAAGTTAATAATTCAGATTTGTCTGAAGAATTAAAAAATATAGAAATTAAAAAACTTTCAGTCTTAGATACTTATGGCCCATTACCTTTTGATGCGTTAATTATAAATGCAACAGGAAATCGTTTGCTAGAAATCATGTCGTTGCTTGCATATTATGATATTAATTCATCAAATACGCTTATTATGGGAACAAGTATATGGGAAAACTTTAAAGCATATGATGAAAATATTTTTGAAGACGCATATTTTGTCTCAAGCAAGTCAGACAAAAAATTAGGATACGACTCCAGATATCAGAGTAATTTTGACAAAAGTCCTAACAATCTAAATTATTTAACGCACGATCTTCTAAAATTATTTGAGTCTATTGAGAATAAAGGAAATTTTCTAAATGCAAAATTTGAAGGAATTTTGGGGACCACAGAGATTCTAGACAACAATTTTTTTTTCCAGAGATATCTATTTAAAAAAATATAAAAATGGAAAAGTTATTAATATGGGAGAATGCAAGAGTATGATTATGGATATTTAATAGCTAAAGTGATTTTTTAATATTTTATTAAAAGCAATAGATCTATGATCTATATCCATTTTTACTTTCTTTTCTAATTCACCAAATGTTTTATTTTTATTGCTTGGCATAAAAAAAGGATCATAACCAAATCCATTATCACCTCTTGGTGGCCAAACTATTTGTCCCTCTATCTCTCCATAAAAGGTATTAATATGACCGTTTTTCCATAATATCGTAAGTACACAACAATATTTTGCTGAAAAATCATTGTTTTTGGTTTTTAGAATTCTTTTATATATTTCGTGCATGGCATTTTCCCACCCGCCATACAATTTTGCCCATCTAGCAGAGTATATTCCTGGTTCTCCATTTAAACAATTAACACACAAGCCAGAATCATCAGAAATTACATTATAATTTAGACCACTACAACTCTTAGCTTTAATAATAGAATTTTCTTCGAAGCTTTTTCCATTTTCAATTGGTTCTTTAATATTTAATTCAAACGAAAATTTTGTAGAAACATTAATTCTTTGGAACAATTCCCTGAATTCAGTTGCCTTACCTTTATTATGTGTTGCAACTAAAAAAGTCTCATTTCTTTCAATCTTACTCATTTTTGAGAATTTTTTTTTGTATTTTCAGAATTTCATTGCAACCTTTTTCGGCTAGAGAATAAAGTTCTAAAAGCTGTTTCTTTGAAAATGTATTTTTTTCTCCTGAAATTTGAATTTCACTAATACCACTATTATTTGAAAAAACAAAATTTGCATCAACTTCTGCAACTGAATCTTCAGAATAGTCAAGATCTAATAGAGGCTGACCTTGAACTATCCCACATGAGATGGCACAGATATAATTTTTAATCGGATTACTTTTTAGAATCTTTCTCTCCAATAATTTTGAAACTGCAATACTTAACGAAATGAAGGAGCCTGTAATACTTGCCGTTCTGGTGCCACCGTCTGCTTGAATAACGTCACAGTCAAGTATGATTTGTTTATCTGGCATTAACGACAAATCAAAAATTGATCTTATAGATCTACCAATTAATCTTTGAATTTCGGATGATCTACTAGATTTTTTTCCTGATGTAATTTCCCTAATATTACGTTGTTGTGTAGCTCTAGGCAGCATACTATACTCAGCAGTTATCCATCCAGAATTCGAGTTTTTCAACCATCTTGGTAAGGAGCTGTCAATAGTTGCAGAACACAAAACACTTGTTTTACCAAGATTTATTATGCAAGCACCTTCCGCAAAATGATCCTCACATATTTGAACATTTATCTGTCTTAGTTCATTATATTTTCTGTTGAACTTTCTCATTTTTAAAAATATTTATTGTAAATCAACAATTATCAAATTATTAAATTAGGTTATACTAAATTTTATGAAAAAGATTCCTAAGAATATTTTAAAAAATGGGAACTCTCCTATTTTTGACTTAAACGAGAGATCAAAAGAAATATTTACTCTAATTGTTGAAGATTATGTAACAAATGGAGAGCCAGTTGGGTCAAGAAAACTTTCAACAAAATTACAGAAAAATTTGTCTGCTGCCTCGATCAGGAATGTAATGTCAGATTTGCAAGATGCAGGTCTTTTAACTTCTCAACATTCTTCTGCAGGCCGTGTTCCCACAGATTTTGGGATGAAGTTTTTTGTTGAAGGGCTTCTGCAAATAAGCAATCTTTCTAAAGACGAATGTAAAAATATAAAAAAAAAATTTAGAAGAGAAGAGAAAAGTGTTGATCAAATATACGATGATGCAATACATCTATTGTCTGGATTGTCAGATTGCGCTGGTTTGGTAGTAACACCAAAACTGGACGGGGGGATGAAGCATATTGAATTTTTACCTGTTAGTCTTGAGCAAGCGTTAGTTGTAATGGTAATGGAAAATGGCTTGGTAGAAAATAGATTAGTTAAGATACCCAAAGGATTGCCTAGTTCGGTTTTTCGTCAAATTACAAATTACTTAAATTCAAAGCTAGGGGGAAGAAGTTTGTTACAAAGCAAGAAAATTATTCAAAAAGAAATATTTGAAGACAAAAAACATCTTGATAAAGAATCCAAAGCTTTAATTGAACAGGGGATAGCTTGTTGGGCTGACGCTTCAAAAAAAAATAAATTAATTTTAACAGGAACCTCAAAACTACTTGAGGATGTAAAAGCACTTGAACAACTTGAAAATATAAGGATTCTTATCGAAAAATTAGAAAACAAAGAAAACTTAATGCACATCATTGATAATACTCAAGAAGCAGATGGAATCCAAATTTTTATAGGTTCAGAAAACTCGCTTTTTGGAATGACAGGATGTTCAACAATAATTAGTCCATTCAGAAACAAGGATAAAGAAATAATTGGAGCAATTGGGGTTGTTGGTCCCACAAGAATAAATTACGCAAAAATAATTCCAGTTGTTGATTATACTGCCAAGCTTCT
>MDTD01151170.1_pt1 | contig 27707 bp, 22 predicted proteins | sample 811221 | NCBI WGS metagenome assembly MDTD01 (sample SAMN05326646, study PRJNA326480) | marine metagenome | isolation source: seawater | place: Pacific Ocean: South West | collected 2011 | reverse complement strand
TCATAGCCCTGCTGTGTCAGGCAATGGTGTTGGGCAAACACCCCGAAAAGTTCAATATTTAAACTGTAAAAATGGACCTGAGGAAAGCTATATTTTTTGTACTTCTGGCGATATCAGATTGTCGCAAAAACGTGCCCAGATACTCAGGAGTTCAGATGACCAGTCGTTTACTGATATTCACTTCCTGATAGAATTGGATAGTTGAACCTATTGTGAAAAACAATGAATGATCCTGACAGTCTTCTTGCCACGAAACTAACTCCAAGTCTGTTTTTGCCACGCCTCCGAAAAGTAGAATCTATTGCAGAGAGTGTAGAATACTCTGTTTTGATTTATTGTTCAGTCAGATCTGCCGGAAGATTTTTACCGAGAGGACCTAGGTTCAGAGAACTAATGAGGGATATTTCCTGTTTATCGATATTTTCATTTGTTTATGATTCAGAGCCAGATGATAGTACCGTTTTTGTTTTTTCCTCGGATGGAAGTTTGTTTATAGATTTCAATCAAATTCCTGATGAACTAAAAACCTACTGGTGTAGTGGTTGTCTAGGGTTCAAACAAACCCAAAGCAAATTTGATAGTTTGATTGAGAAATTTCAAGCCTTGGATGAAAAGGAAGCAGAAAGAGTTAAAGAGGCTGTTGATAAGTTAAAAAGCAGAACTCGAAAAGAATCAATAGCTTTCCGAACATTTTTGCATAATTGGAATTCCTACGCTGATGGTATGTGATACTTCATTTAGTAGCTAAAAGTCTCAAAATCGGTCACCATAAATACAACTGGTATCTTTCATTAGTGACCAAATGAAACAAACAACCTACAAACTGTGGGATGAGAATCAGCCGAATCTGAATTGATGCTTTCATAGAAATGGACCAATAACAGCCCTCAAGTCCTATTCAAATGATCAAATCCTCAATTGGACAACTCAAGCTTTTTCAACTCGGCATGACTTGCGTTATACTTAATTTCATTGCTAGAGAGAGACTTCGAATCTTGAGATACCTGTGCCCTAGAACGACCATTGTAAGCACAATGACAAAAGTCCAGTCAAAAATCAGCCTAGTTATAGTGTTTAAAATTCGCTTGATTTCAACTCAAGCTAGACTGCTAGAAGCAGCTGGCTGCAACTAGACAGATTACATATCCACCCATAAGGAGAATGTAGTGTTTCTTTGACCAATTGAGGGATTTGGGGGCTGAAAACTTAGCAAACACCAAAACAGAGACAAGCATTATAGTGATAAGAAACCAGCTTGGAAAACTCACCCAGACTTTACTATAAGGGTCATGTTTTACCGAATAGCTTAGAATCAGTAATCCTAGACAAGCCGAAAAGGCAAATGCGCTTACGACGCCTACTAGATTTTGAACGAGCATCTTCAATGTGGTCAATTACCTGATAACACCCTGGACTGCTTACTATTCAATCAGAGATAGTGATAATGTCAATTACACTAGCTGTCCAAATTGTCTGAAGTGTCCAGACATTCCAGACGGCTATTATCAATTCAATTTACTCCTAAATCTGACGTAACACCAAAAGCTGTGCTGATGAATTTAGATAGATACCGAACTGATACCAAAATATTATGGCTGGTCGATGAGAACCTCAAGAAACTAATCCACAAGAAATAGGATAATGCTCACAATGACTCAGCCGGACATCGAGGGGTGATGTCTTAGACAAGGTTATCTGTCAGCGGTTGCGAAAATTCAGCTATCTAGATCCGAAGTAAAGAGATCATTGAGCTCGGCGAAAGAAGCAGCGTCAGACATACTGTCAAACGACCCTGTGCTCTGAATGGACCTGGCGGCACGAAGCAGAGAGCCCCATACCACACGAGCCAATGCAGACCCCACTGAAATTCGCCGCACTCCCAGCTCAGCCAGGCGCTCCACTGTTAGATCGGGAGCGTTCCCCGATACGATTACGTTGAGAGGTAGAGGAGCAACTGCTTCGACAAGCGCCTTGATCTCCTTCGCATCTTGAACGCCCGGTGCATAAAGGCAATCCGCACCAGCTTCGGCGAACGCAACCAGGCGATCCATCGCGGTCTTGAAAGGAGTGGCGTCTCCAACTAACCAGGCTTCACACCGAGCCGTCAGCACCACGCCTGACTTGGTTTCATCGATAGCCTTCCTGGCGGCTGCGATCCTCTCGATAGAAAGATCTCGCTCATAAAGCGGAGCGTCATCGTCTCCTGTAGCATCTTCGATCGACAAACCCGCAACACCGGTAGAAACACAGAGTTGCACATTAGAAGCGACAGCTTCCGGCTCTCTAGCATATCCGTCTTGAAAGTCTGCATTGACGGGCAGTGGAGTAGCTTTGGTGAGAGATCTCAGGTGTTCAAGAACATCGTCCCGAGAAAGAGCAGTGACAGAATCCGGCAAACCGCGCGAGAAAGCTAGACCCGCCGAAGTGGAGGCAAGGGCCTTGAGACCTAGTTGATAAAATACCTTCGCAGTTCCGACATCCCACGGGTTGGGCATGACGAAACAACCACTTTTGTGCAGTTCTTGAAATTCTAGAACCGCCGACTTAAGCTCCTGATTCTTCTCAATTGTCTTCATTCTTGCCATCCTTACAGTAGACGAAATTGCTTGCAATATCATAATAAATCACTCAAGCATTTGCATTAAAACCAACGCCAATACACCCAAAGCCTTGGGAATTGGCTGCTTTATGGGGCGGTTGACATCAGTATCTAATTCTTTGTTTTACCCATATGGGATGAAATACGCTGCGGGCGAAACGCGCTTACCTGGTATTTTATATGGTGCCTCAAGTTCTAATTGTTTGATTGCTGACGCAATCTGCTCGACGGAAATTTTCGACTTTCTCCAGGCAGAAACTCATTTTGGAGGAGTCCATTTGCCGGACAATTATCATTCCGTCAGGACCAGTTTTCGGGTAGATGGTCATCAAAGTTACGGCTTCACTATAACTCTATTCGATGATTTTCAGACGCACAGTCCCCAGCCCCCGGGACCTTCCTCCCAAAGGAACACTTTGGTCACAACAATCAGCCACAATATCACTCCCCTTACCCTTCGGTCTTATTAACACACATGACAGAGAAACCCGATATCTCGGACAATTCCGGGTATACTCCTGCGCAACAAGGCACAGACGACTCAGCCAACGAACAGTTGCTCGCTTCGGCGTTAGACTTGGATAACACGAATGCTGACTCTAATGATGCAAGTCTTGATTCGAGTCTAGCCGACAGTGGAAGTTTTGAGTTTAGTGCAAATCTGCAGGTAGACCAAGAAGAGGCAACTGCGCACGCTCTCCAGTTGAGCGCGCAGCTTAGCGCATCTGGCAATGATGCACTTCCGGACCTTACAATCGACTTCTCCCCGATAAAGGATTCGTCAGTTCAGGAGTTGGACGTTAGCCTGGAGAGCCAATATGGCCGAAACAGAGTGCCTACTGGCTTCTCACCATCAGACCAGGAACCGGGATCAGCTGGAGAGGAAAAATCACCCGAGAATAGACCCAAAACAGAACCCAAAGTAATCGACTTGGACCCGATTACCTCAGTAGAAGCAGAACCCCAAACATCCAATGATTCTAGCGATGAGTCCGGTGACGATACCGGTAAAATGGGAGATAGGGGATACTGGGACGATAGACCGAAGCTATCACAGAAAGAACTTGTAAAGCTTGCCGATGAGCATCTGGACAGCCCCGAGGCGCTAGCGCAATTCAAGAAAGACATGAAAGCCTTAGAAGATCGCTCCGCTGAAGACGGAGTCTCTGATGTTGAAAAAGAGACATTCTATGCTCAGGTAGGACGAGTTCTCGAAGCGAGCGAACAAGGAAACGAGTTTTACAATGGCAAACAGCTTCAAGAGATTGCAAGTGGCATGATGAGGCACGCTGGAGCGCCGGGAACTGTCAATCAAGGTAGCGAACCAACTTGCACTACAGCAGCTATGGAGTCTGTTCTTTACGCCAAAGAGCCTAATACCATTGGTGAAGTCGTATCCGAAGCGGCATTAACCGGTCAGTATGTTACCGCTAACGGTGACACTATCAAGATTCCGGAGCGCAATTTGATGCCGGACAAATATAAAGCAAGCGATCCAGCAGAAAAGGCGCGCAGCCTGGCAAGCCACATAGCCCAACCATTACTTATCAACGTGAAGTGGAACGGTCAAGATCAGTACCTCGACCAAAGTTCTGGCAAGAAAGGACATCTCGTCTATGAGGAGGGTCATCCGAAAGACCACCCGGGCGATTCACAAACTAGAATAATGGACTACTCAACAGATCCTCCGCAGCCAGTCAAGTCTACAGTACAGTTTGTCGACCCTCTAAGGCAGTTCCAAAAGGACACTGTTCCTTTCGTAATAGACGCTGAGAGCCGACCCGTCGAAGCGCCTATGATGTTTATGGATGACTTGCCAAAAATATACAAACAGCTAAAAGGCAATGAAGGATCTTTGACTGCGGCCAACTTTCAAACGGGAGAAGACGTTCATGCTCCTGAATCACTAGATGACTTCAAAGACCTACTAACCAGGGCATCTAGAGCTACAGCAGATAGCATGGATTCTCCCTCGCTGCCGATGCTCTTAGGAGTGCACGCTAATCTAGAGCCATTCCATAGCGACCTACAGGAATACACAGCAAGGCCAGGTCAAACAGAGAAAGAGCAAGAAGGTGAGTCTGCTATGCATGCACACCACGCTGTTGCTGTCTTCGACTATGACCCTGATACAGGAATGGTGACCCTCGAGAACCAGTGGGGAGACAAAGCCGACCACACAGGAGAAGAAGGACAGAAGCCCAAAATTCATGTGGATGACCTCTACCGATCTTTCAAAGGACTTTCCAGAGAAGAGACAAACAAGCTTCGCGAGGACAAGGAAGACAAAGAGCTTACGCCTGATGAATTAATTGAGCACCAAAGGAAGTTTGTCGATGAGATAGCTGCCGATTCCGATCAGGATCCTGAGAAAGTCTGGCAAGAGCGGCGTGAGCTTCATCGATACCTCGACTTTTTCGAGCGAGATGGAGAAGCTTCCAGCCAATTGGAGACCTTAGTAAGAGATCACGCCAAATTAACTGAGAGCGCTGATTTCGAGACCAAAGCCAGGCTGGGTAATGACCTGATCTCGACAATTGACGATACTGAGTTTAGTGACCAGATAACTCCCGTTTTGAATTCTATTGATGAATCTTTCATAGAAAGCTTAAGCGAAGGCACGGGAACGGACGCCATGAAAAGGCTAGACAGTTTGATACGCCTTCATGAGTTCGGTGGTGACAAAGAAGGTGCCACCAATGTGACGCATCAGTACATGGATACTATCTTTGGAGAGAACTCCAAATTAGACTTTACTGAAAAGGCTGACCGTAGGGTGATGGATGAGGCAATTGAATTCATGGCCAGGCGAGATCCTGAAAAAGCACATGAATACTTAGATCAGATGGCATCAATGAATGAAGCGCTGACAAAGCAGAGAGGCCACCACGATCCTATAGCTCTCGAATCCAGTGCGGACTTGCTCTCCCTGGCTGGCTACTTAGACCATGACAAATTGGCGGGTAGCCTGGCTGTCGACCTTCAGCAAACTTATGACACTCTCAACAAAGATGTTGAGACAGAAGACGACTTCAAGAGTGATGGATTGAGCGACGTGCGATTTCGCTTGAGGTTGCACTATCAAGACACAAAGCAGCCGGAGAAGCTGGAAGCAGTAGTTGACGACTACATTCGATTTCATGAAGAGCTTCGTACAGAAGATGGCATGCCACTAGGGAAAGATAGTCCGAAACTTATTGACCCTCTCAAGTTTTTCGCCGACGAACTTGTTAAGGGCGGAGCCACAGAAAGCGGCGAACAGATGTTTGAGCGTGCTTTGAAATTGGCCAGGGAACATGACCCTGAAAGTGCCCCTGGAATTGTCGATGATTTGATACCGCTCTACCTGAGAAGTGGTCGCAAAGCAGAAGCTGAAAAGCTAGTGGATGAGTTCAAGCTTCCTAGATGGCGATATCGAGGTCTTAGAAGCTGATCTGATGCAGTCGCAACGCTGTTTCTTTCTTCCGTGTGACCAGCGAACCAAGAATCAGACCAAACCGAAGAAGAAGTGCACTAGCTTCACCTGATATCATTTTGATATGAGTAATGATTTCTACAGCGAGTTGTTATCCTTACTGGGCAAGACTGACGTTCTATGCTCCGCAGATAATTGAGAATCGCTCTTAGACCCGCCTGACGCAATAACTCTCGCTTAGCTAAAACCACTTTAGATCTCGCGCTTTTGGTGCAAGATTTCGCGGGGCTCGATCAAAAAAAGAAGGTCAGCAGTCCGGTGAGGTTAATGGTCCAATTTTGCTTGGTTTCACAAAAACAGACCTGGGATACTCAGAGTTTGCTGCCAGACAGCTTGGAATTGTGCAGATAGCCAAAAGGAAGAAGAGCAAAAATCGAAACATTAGTAATAAGACCCAAAAACATCAGAAGGGCTAACAATACCACCTTCTATCTGTAAGAATGGCATGAGAGCTGGATTCAAATCAATAACAGTTTAGCAAGCGCCTGAGCTGGAGAAAGATGGAATCCACCCGACTTTTGAGACACCTTTTCGAGACGTCTGCTATTGTATTTGGTAGCGATATTAATGTTCAGGAGTGAGTTGACAATTCATGAGAGCAGCCATGGTGCTTGCTATACTATTTTCGTTGATTCCTCCATGTATAGCCGGCGTTACTTCACAAGCAATTGAATTAAATAACAAAGGTGTCCTGGCTTTATCAAAGGGAGATTGGCAGGGCTCTATAAAGTACTTCAGAGAGTCGCTCAAAGCAGAGCCAAGTTACGACCTGGCAAGAAAAAATCTGTCAATCGCTTATAGCAACATTGGCTTGCAGACCCAATCAAAAGCTGCTCTTAGGTACTTCCAGAAAGCTGTGTTTTTATCTCCAGAGAATAAAACATCCAATGACAATCTGGCAGGTTCTATCAAGAAATTCTTGGCCAAAAATCCAGACGACTTCGACACTAGAATTCAGTTAGCAAACATTGCACAGAAAGAGAATGATCTTATCGCGGTGTATGTCGAATTGAAAGCGGCATTAAATCTGAAAGATGATCCGGATACCAGGAAAAGGCTGGATGAGATTTGCAAGCAGATCAGGGCAAGTGAAGAATATAACGAATTTGAAAAAGGACTACTGAACCCGAAAGATCACAAAATCATATTAAACAAACCGGTTGAGTCATTTGTGCTCCCTGGAAATCTGCAACCTGAACGAAAAGCTCTTTTGAGCGCTATTTTGGTGGCAAAGTCTAGGGGAGTTGGAATCTCGAACTATATGGCAGCTTTCGAGTCTATTGAGAGAAAAGTAAAAAGTGGTGCTAGCTCCGAAACGCTCCAGAAAGATCTGGACAGGCTACTCTCTGCACTAGAAGCACAAGTTAGCTCTAACCTCTTTGCGGTATCTCTTACTAGAGAGCGACCGAAAACAGAGTTCTTTCTCAAGTTGCAAGCTTACCTGAAGGGAAACTTGCAAGCAACAAAGATTGCTGCGCCTTGCGAAATTGACTTTTGTTCCAACAAGAGTGGACTGCTGACAAATATTCAAGCGAGCAAAGACAACAAATCATCTAAAACGGACTGCACTAGAATTATAGAATCTCTCAACGCCCTGAAAGACATTCCTTCATCGCCGGTTGATAAATTGCGATTTCATCTCAAAGTTGGAAAAGATGGAAAGCTAGTCCTTCGCCTTAGAGACAAAGTTGACTACAGTAAATACATAGCTTATGTAGAAAGAACGATTAAGAGCAGCTGGAATCCACCCAGGGACTCGAAAACGAAAGAGATCCAGGTCGCATTCACCATAGAACTTAACGGAAAAGTCAGCGACATAGAAGTAACAACTTCAACGGGTGAAAAAGCAAAGGATGGAGCGGCGATAAAGGCGATAAAAGATGCCGGACCTTTCCCTTTTTTGCCTGATGGAAGCACTAGTTCAATTAGAGTTAGATTCACTTTTGACTACAAAGTCAGGAAGAAAAAAAGCTGATTTAGATTGCCGCAGCAATAACTCCGGGTATACTGAACCTCACTGTTTGGAGACATTATGCCACTGATTGCAGTATCTACTACATGTCTCAATTCTGCCTCAACTTCTCATATTTGTCATTATCGGATTTTGCAGCCCATCTGATTCCGAGATTTTTAAAACTAATAGCTCGATGCTTATAGACAGAAGCCAAATCCGGATCTTTGTCCAAAGCCTTGTCGAAATATTTTATCGAATCGGTGTAATGACCCTGAGCTTGGCAGGTAATTCCACCTAACTCAAAATAAGAAGACGCAGGCTTAAGTTTGATGGCTTCGTTAACATCCGCTAGGCAGTCTTCATACTGACTAAGTGTGTAGAAAGCTCTTGCTCTATCTATAAATGCTGAATAGTCTTCAGGATTCATTTCGAGGGATTTGGATAGAAATTTGATTCCATCGACGTAGTTCCCTTCTTTAATAAAAATTCTTCCCTGCATTTTGTATGGGTGATGACTTTCAGGTTCGAGTTCGAAAGCAAACTTTATATCTGTTGTAGCCTTGTCAAAATCTCCATTTATGCTGTGTGCCAGTGCTCGTTCAGCGTATGCATACATGTATTCAGGGCGTATATCAAGTGCTTCATTGCAACACTCTATAGCTGGTTTTGCTTCTCCCAAAATATTGTGAAAGCTAGCCATACTAACTAACGCGTGAGGATCACCAGGAAAACTAATAAAACCCATCTCAGCTCCTCTGATATCAGATTTCAATTCCTTCATTGTACTGGGACCATACGAAAACGCTCCCAGCTCACGCTCTCCGCCTATATACTCAGCAGAAATATAAAAGAGAATAGCCACAAAGCAACAAACCAGTGCCGGCAGGCAAAAAGCTTTGACTGGCTTCTCTTTACTCACCATCAAAGCGATAGAGGTTAATCCGCTTTGTTCAATTTGACGAGTATTTGAAATTAAAGTGGTAGCAAATGCTCCTGCAAGCAATAGAACTACAGACAATCTGAAAATGCGGATTGTCTCTACCTCGATCCAGAAAAAGCCGATCGCAAACAGTCCTATACTCAGATAAAGTGCAGAGAAAGAAAATTTATTGCCCTTGAATTTGCTCAATTCTGGATCAAAAAAACGAACCAGCCAAAATGAAGTAATGGCGAGAGCTAATAAACTGGCAGCTGCAATAAATATCAATTCCAAAAACAGCCTCCCCTGGTAAACGGCAACACTAACTATGCATGCCATACTTTGATATTAGCATCCAAATTCGAATAGCTATAATTAAGGCAAGATAGAGTTTGGACGGGATTCGAAAACTACTGGGTTTCTGGACTATTTAAAGAGTAGTAGCCGATAGGCCCAATGTCCTACAAACAGCGTAATTCGAAGAAGATCTATTCCTACGGAGTTTCTCAACCAGCGCTACTTGTTTCTTGCTCGACGTCGCCGGTCGTCCTCCAATTCGGCCACGTTTTTCGGCGGACTTCAAACCAACCCTGTTCATTCCCGGGTTAATTCACGTCCGACATCCGCTGGGGCTTCGACTTTGCTTGCCTGAGGAGACCCCTGCGTAATCGATTAAGCCCTGGTTATCCCTTGTGGCGCCTATTGGAAATCCACAAAAGTGATTGAAAGCGACTTCGCAAATCGTTCGAACTAGACTGGTTAAAAAACTGGATTTCAAGCGCAACTTTCTTCAACCGCCGCTGTAAACAATTTACAGGCGTTTCGATTGAATATAGAAGGTGTCCCATGTACCAGTCTCAACTTAGTTATCTCTACATGTTCCTGGCAATCGCAGTCCCACTAGCTCTTGTGGAATCCATGCTGTGCAAAGCGAAGGGTCGGGCTTACCACGACAACAAAGATAGCTTCTGTAATCTCCTGACTTTGGCAATTGGCTTCTTTGTAAAACCGCTCTTTGTCGGATACACATTCTTCTTTTTGAAAATGATCGAAGGACTTACGCTGTTTGATCTTCCCCAGACCCTAGCGACCACTATTGCCGCCATAATAGCTACAGACTTTGTTTATTACTGGCATCACAGATGGAGTCATACTAATAGATGGCTGTGGATTCTGCACGAAGTGCACCACTCCAGCAAGTATTTCAACCTCACTACGAGCTTCCGCTTGCCCTGGCTCGGAAGATTAACAGCGCCAATATTTTTTGTCCCGCTCGTCTTGCTTGGCTTCCAGCCCGAACAAGTATCAATCTTCCTGACTCTCAATCTCTTCTACCAGTACTTTCTGCACACCCAGACCATTGGAACCTTGCCACTGGTAGAAGGAACTCTCAACACACCATCGGCACACCGGGTTCACCACTCTAGAAACAAAGAATTCCTCAACAAAAACTACGGTGGAATTCTAATGATCTGGGACAGATTATTTGGCACCTACCAAGCCGAAATAGTAGCCCCCAAATTCGGCATAATAGGTACATTCGAAAGCTACAATCCTGTCACAGTTCAATTTCACAAGCTTAAGGGATACGGCAAAGTAACTGAAATCGCTGACAAATTTGTACAGCTGATTCAAAAGTCTCTGGTCTGTTTTATGATGCCCTCTGGCAAGAAAAACCTTTCCGTAGATCAAGAAGTGGAGTAAAACAGTGCGGCTTCTAAACTAATCTTTGAAAAATTCTTTGACTCTACAAAGATCAAGAAATTTGTATAGCCAAGCCAAAGGCAAAGTCCACAAGCAATAGCTGCTCGACTCGAAGAGCAAATCCTAGCCAAAAAGCTTGAAATAGCAAATAATAAGCAATACCCACCAGTTTCAATTTACTAGAGCCCAGACATAATTTTGCCAAAATCTACACAGAATGAGTTGCTTCATGTTATTGAAGAGTTAGTCGGCAAGATGCCAATCACCATAAAATTGCAGTCACTCCCTAAAATTGACACTCAGAACTATCAAATATTTCCTGAAAACAAATCTCTCAGCAAGAAGCAGTTAGAGAAAATAGCAGCAAAAATCGAAAAACAGGCCACCACAAAGAGAGAACTAAATCTCGTTAGTGCGCTGAGAAGTGCTACTGCTGATGAACTAAAACCGCTGACGGAAACGGGCTATCTATTTCAAGTAAACGAAGACAGGCAATTCGATAAAGTCAAAGAGAAGTTGAAATTATATGACTACACGGCTCTTATTAAGGACAGAAAAGCCTTCAGATGTGGGGACAATTTTTATTCAGAACTTGAGGAAGAGAATAGCTACACCTGCGTTGCCCTGAGAAGACAAAAACCAGGCGATCTGATTAGATTGCTGGGAATAGAAAACTGTTGCAATTTTGGTCTATCCTGTGAGTTCATAGCGAGACAAGTGGACAAGTGGGACAGAAAGCTTGAGATAGAAGTCCTTGAAGTCACCTACGATACTCTTGGATTCAAAATCAAAAACATGCCTCCGAACCCAGAACTATTCATAAAACAGATGATAAAAATCTGTCCTGAGTTCGGAGAATTTGATGCGGATATTATTGAAGATAAAGCGGCATTCAATAAATGCCTTTCGGAAGCGGTTAAAAATCTGAAGAAAAACAAAGAAGTATTCTGTTGGTGGGACTAATAAGACTTCGTTTGCTAGTGATATCACAGGTGAAGTCATAACTTTAAACCTATTGAACAAAGCAGAATATCAGTCAACTCAAAATCGCAGAGTCAGGATGACACCCAATACCAGGGTTGCCTTTCTAAGAACAATTGCTTTTCTAATCATTGTAATTTTATATCCCAAGAACAATAAAAATCTTAGACTTTGCGATAGACATCAATCATCGCGCAAAGACTCCGACAACTGATCAAACGATTGCCCGCACCAGGCAGGGCCTCCAGAAAGTTTACTATCCCCCTTCTCAAAAATCATCAATGCAATCTCATTTGCACCGCATTTAATGGCCACTTTCAAAAACTCACAATATAGCTCAGCCGAGCCAGACCGTTCAAGAACTATCTCTGCAATCCGCCGGGCCATTTCCGGCATATCAAGCTTCAATGCTATCTCAAATGTGTAAGGACCTTCTTCAGCAAGATTCCTAAGATGCCCCCTTTCCTCAAGCCTGTCAAAGCGCACATAGTCACTGCCTGGATCATTGGGAAAGAGTTTAACCCCATCATAAGAGTATGCATCGATGAATATACTCCCAACTAAACTTTCTAGATAAGGTTTGACTTCTTCGTAGCGTTGACTGCGGACCAAATCTTTCCATACATGCGATAGGAGCAAATCTTTTACAATCGGGTCAATTAAACGATCAAACAAATTGAGGGCACCGTTCTCATCACCCAAAATTTCGTTTAGTCTACCGAAATTGCTGACGGTTACATAATCACAGTCGCTCTTCAAAATTTTTGATGCCTCAAAGTCTCGTAACTTCAAGACTGCCGACTTAGCCGGCTCATACACAGGGACCAACTTTTTCAGAAGTATAAAAATGGACGACTTATTGCTATCGATCACTTCAGGAAACTCATAAGCACTTACTAACAGCTTCAAAGCTGTAGAATAGTCAGCCGACTCCATTAACTGTCGAGCTTCCTCTATCTGTGCCTTTATCTCGCCTGTTTTGCTCATAGCATGCAATAACTCAAGATGAAAATTCATCTGCCTCCTAGCATATAATACCAACGGGAACCAAAAGATACATCAACAATCCAGACTCCAATGAAAGAACCAGAGAATGAGACAGAAAGACTAAAACTCGCACAGGAAGCTGTGCACAGATATGAACTGGGTCAGCAGCAGAGGCTTATGAAACAGTACGAGAAGTCGCTGGAGAATTTACTGTGGGCTTTCGACCATAGTCATATAGTAGCCGGATTGGGTGGAGTAAGGCTATCCTTTCTACTAGGCGAGATAGCCAGCCTGGGTCAAGAATTTGCTCCTGCAGTGGAAGCTCTCATAGAAAGAAGAGACAGGAGAGAGAAGCTGATATTGGAAGGAAAAGCCAGCTGGGAAATTGTCAGGGAGTGGACCTCGCTAAATAAAAAATTGAACGACTCGGAAAGAGAGATACATGTCCTGAAGCAATTGAAGAAACAAGGAAAACTCGACGAAAACCTGAAGGAGCTAGCGATTGAATACAATCTCTACTTTGACTCGATAGAAGAGAGCGGGAATCACCTGGAGAAAAGTGTTTTAGACAAAGGACGTTCTCTTCTGCTATCCCTTGGAGAATTCGAATCAACCAGGTTGTTAGAAAGTACTCCGCTTGCCCCAAAGAGCGGCAAAAGCTTTCTGCATGTACACCGCAAACAAGTCCAGGAAAAGGCCGAAGAGTTATTGAAAACACTCCTCACAGCCTCTAGAAGAATGAAAGCCCTCGAAATTTCCGACCGGCTTCTCAGGGTCATCCAGGAAAAAGAGCTACTCCTTTCCTTTCTAAGCATAGCCAGAGAGCTTGATGATCTAAAATGCGAAGAAGGACTCTGGGAACTGGGTCGCAGCCTCCTCAGCGATGACGATATTGCCTGGGTCGACCATGAACTGAAAAAGCAAAGAAACTAAGCAAAGGCTATAATCGTCGGGTAGACCGAACAGAGAGTTTTCGCTGTGCCAAATAGCAAAGTCAAAAGAGTAAAAATAAGCCTACTTGCAGTCTCGCTTTCTCTCCTAAGCGCGTCTGTTCTCACAACAACAGCGCAAGCCCAGACAAGCTACAGCGCTGGAGTTAAGTGTTTTGAGAGCAAAAACTACAAAACAGCGCTGGTATTATTTGTCAAAGCGCTAAAAGAAAATCCTCGTGACGGAAAAGCCGCTTATTCAGCGGCACTCTGCGCCCATCACCTGGGAAACAAAAGTCAGGCAATCGCCCTCTACAAAAGAACCCTCCTGGTAGCGCCGGGCACAACCATGGCAGCGAATGCCAAAAACGTTCTGGCCAAACTAGACCCTACCTATGTTGCCTCACTGCAAGCTCCCGCAAGCGCAAGCGGACAGTCAAGAGCGGTCATAGGCGCCATGACAGGCCACAAAGAGAATTCCTCCTCCAGCTCTGGACAATCTCGCTCCAGTTCCCGATCATCATCCGAAGACTCAAGAGACACCAGCAGAGACTATCTGCCCAGTCAGGCTAGAGTTTACTTCAAATCCGAAACCGGTCGCGACACGAGGATGATTGTGGACGGCAGAGTAAATGGACGCTCCATGAAGATGCTCTTCGACACCGGTGCCCCAGCAGCTGGATATTTTAGTCTCAGCCATCTCAAAGAGTTAGGACTTCCGCTTCCGGACCGCCGAAAAGCAGGAAAAATCGGTGGCAGCTCCAATACTCAAAAAGTCGATTGTTGGGAATACAACGTCGACATGCAGGTAGGAACAATTAAAAGAAAGAGCATTCCGATACTGGTGCTTGACAATAAGCGAGATACTCCGCTTCTCGGTCAGGAGTTCTGGAAAGGCTACACTTATACCATCGACTATGGTGGCAAATCGATTCACTTCACCAGGCAAAACACAAACTCCGGCTATTCGGCATCAGGGCGTTACAGCGTGCCCTTTAAGTTTAGAGCCCAGGGAAATAGAGTAATCGTTGACATGGAGATCAACGGCAAGAAGTTCCCTGTGATGTTTGACACCGGCCATACAACAGATGCGGTCTTATCGCTGTCCGGAAGAGAGCAAGCCCGTTTGATGGGAATAAGCATCCCCGATAACGCCCAGGTTACAACGACCATCGGTGCCTCAGGCAGCGGTACTTCTAGAATTGCTTACGCAAGAAAAGTAAAACTCGGCCCAATAGAAAGATACGACGCCAGAGTTCACGTCTCCGACGAAGAGAAGGGTGCCAAAGAACTCCCTCTCCTTGGTCAGGCATTTTATCGAGGATGGCAATATACCATCGACATGGAACATAAGCTGATTCACTTCAAACGCAGATAAGTGAATCTAGAGCTCTAGATATTTACCGCTTTCATGCCGGCTTCATGATACCGGTCACCGGCTGCTGCGTCCCGGGGAAAGATGGACTCCAACTTCTCCAACTCAGACTGGGAAAGAACAATATCCAGGGCGGCCATGTTCGCTTCAAGATACTTGATCCGTTTGGTTCCCGGAATGGGGACTATGTCATATCCTTGCTGCAGAACCCAGGCGATGGCAAGCTGGCTGGAGCTGCATCCTTTTTGCCCAGCCATAGCCTCTATCTCCTTAACCAGCTCAAGGTTTTTATCAAAGTTATCGCCCTGAAAACGAGGCGAGAAACGACGATAATCATTCTCCGGCAGATCCTCGAACCGAGCGAATTGTCCTGTGAGGAATCCTCTTCCGAGAGGACTGTATGCGACAAATCCGATACCCAGTTCGCGCACCGTTGGTAGTATCTCTCCTTCGATGTCTCTAGTCCAAAGGGAAAATTCCGATTGTAGAGCAGCTATCGGATGTACTTTCGCTGCTTTCTTAATGGTATCAGCGGAAGCTTCGGACATACCCAGATAGCGTACTTTGCCTTCTTCGACCAGCTCTTTCATCGCGCCGATTGTCTCTTCAATAGGCACTTTGGGATCAACCCGGTGCTGGTAGTAGAGATCGATGACATCCACCTGCAATCTCTTAAGACTGGCTTCACAACAGGCTCTAACATACTGCCTGTCACCCCTGACTCCGACGAATTCGCCGTTGGGTCCCCGCACGTTACCGAACTTGGTGGCAAGCACAACTTTGTCTCGATTACCCACAAGAGCTTTGCCCACCAGCTCCTCGTTGCGACCGGAACCGTACATATCCGCCGTATCTAAGAAGTCTCCGCCAGCGTCTAAAAATCGATGAATCACTTTGATAGACTCGCTGTCATCCATCTCTTCCGGTGAGTAGAACTCACTCATGCCCATACAGCCAAGACCAATAGACGACACTGACAATCCGCTTTTACCAAGCTCTCTTCTTTTCATCGCTCTTCTAGACTCCTCTCTCCGACCGGCTTATTGTTGCACATTTCCGGAATAAGAATCTGCGCGCGTATCACTGTGGAATTTTGGGCCCGGACTTATCTAAAATTCCAGATCAAACGGAGACCGCCTCAAGGCACAGGTATGCAAATTTAGGCTATGAGGTAAGATAATGATCTGAGATATAGATCTACAGTTGAGTAGGTTAATAAGTTGCATACCCAGTGGTCCGAATCAACTCAAAACATCATCAACCTGGCAATGGAAGAGGCGAGGGAACTAAAGCATCCCCATTGCGGCACCGAACACATTATTCTGGCTATACTGCGCTCCGGTGACAATATCGCCAATAAAGCACTCAGAGAATTAGTCCTCGACTATATGACGATCAAGAAACTCCTAACTTCTCTGGTGGGGGAACATGAATGCCCCCCGGATGATGTTATTCCATATTCTGCCCACTTGCAGATGGTCTTGAAAGAGCTGCAAACTATCGATTTTATAAGGCCCCAGCATCTACTACTGGCAATAACCAACCAGGAAGACTGCCTGGCCATGGAGTTTTTGAGAAAACTCTTTGTTCAGAAGCGCAATATTCGCGAGACTATAGACAGGTTGCAGGCCGAGTCACAGCTTAAAGAAGCCGGGAGAGTGGATTCGGAAAAGCCCCTGGAACATGTATGGGGTGAAAAAGCTGGCACCCGAGAGGAACCCGGCGGCACGGAGAAGAAAAAGAAAAAGCGGCGCAGAAAAAAATCAACAATAGAAGACTTCTTTGACGAAGGCCTACAAAGAGTAATTTGCCGGGCAAGAGAGCAAGCCGAAGGCGAAGGTAGAGTACAGGTGAGCACCACGGATTTGTTGCTGTCCATTCTCAACCACAAAGAATCCAATGCCGCTAGATTGCTCCATAGAGCTGGTGTAAGTACCGATAGCTTTATTCCTGTCGCCAGGATGAAACACTCGGCTTCTCCCCAGAAGGCGTCAGGTGTGGAGACCGCGCAGTTCTCTATTCACAGCAACGTGGCTTTGAAGCTAGGCTACGAAAGCGCCAGAAGCCTGGGAGAAAAGAAGATGGGCATAGACCACCTTATGCTTGGACTTCTGGGTGAGAGCCAATCGACTGCGTACAATATTCTGAACGACATGCTCGACAACGCTGCAGGAATGAGAAAGATTCTTTTACGCGAAATCAATACGCAGATGAGGATAGAATTCATTGAAAAGACAAAACCGATTTTACTCGGCAAGCCCACCGAGATCAAAGCAAAAGCAGCGCTAGGTGACAATTTCAAGAAGGAAGTATCCGCACAATTGAAAGCTGTTTTTGATCAAGCAGCGGTGGAAGCTGTCACCGTTGGCGATGCCATGATCAGCTCCCTGCATCTCCTGATAGCCTTGGCCGATGCGAAAAGCATTTCAACCGCAACCATATTCAAAGAGTTTGGTATCACTGGAGAGACCATGCGAGAAGCGCTTGCCTCTGCCGGTGACACCAGAGTTGTTCGCTCTGGGGCAATTCCATTGAGTTGGGAAGTCAAAATCCCCCTGGACAATGACATGAACTCTGTCGCCGCCAGCGCGTCTATAATCGCAGAAAGCGCAAAGAGCAAGGAGATTGTCGCCGAGCAAATTCTAGAAGCGCTGCTTCAGTATGAAAATACGGCAGCGACTAAAGTTCTTAAGAAGCTTGGGGTAGACCTGGAAACAATTCTCAAACGCATCAAAGACTAACAGAGAATAGCCGGCCATATTGTTACAGGCTAGTTCGTCGGTCTCTGGCGGATACGCATAAAAACGATAAACAAAATAAGAGCCAGGGAGAACCACTGGGCGGTAAGAATATCCATCACAGGAGGGATCTCGACACCGTCAAGGGTAGCGCGCACAACGCCGCTAAGTATCGCGCCACCGATAATACAGGGAAGCACAACCATCAAAGCTATGCTGGTGGATACCCTGACCAGTTTCTTCAATATTGCCGATGCCATCAAAAGTCCGAGCAGTCCCGCTGCTACAATCTGCTGGCTTAATCACGTAACGCAGAAGGAGAGCATGCTCATCGCCGAAAGAGCGACAAAACTAAAGAATAAAGACAAAGCCCCAACTTGAGCGATGGTCTTAGGCTGATCGTTCGACTTGGGAGCAGGCTTCCCGGCATTTTTGGTACGCATGACACGCTCGTGGCACAGCTCACAGCGCAGGGTGCTGATATCCGGCTTGACGCACTCAGCACAGATCATCTGCTTACAATCAAAACAAGGAAATTGCTTTTCCAGACAGTGATGAACAGCCATATAAAACAAAACGCCTCAATAAAGTCCGCAAGCACCCATTATAAATCAAAAAAGAATTCCCTAATAGTCTCTGCACCGTAAGGATGATGGCAATCACCCTATAACACTTCCGGGCTATCATCAAATTTCGCTAGAACCACTGAGAATCACCTCTTCCGGCGATGTCTCAAACAGTTGGCGATGAAAACATAGTAGTGATAGAACAACTGACTGTTTCGGCAGGAGGAGGTCGCCATGAGAAGAACAAGAAACAACCAGGGAGCAATCGCCGTTGTTCTGCTGCTTTTTATGGTAATGCTCACGGTGACTGTATCAGCATTCGCTTTTGATTATGCCCACGCATTGATGGTGAAAGAGAGCTTGCAGAGCGCCACCGACGCCGGGGCTCTGGCTGGAGCCATGGAGCTGGCAAAGAACAACCTCTCTGATATCGATATCAGCAACTCAAGGAACTTCGCAAGAGAAGTTACTTCCCGCAACCATATAGAAGATATAGAAGTATCAAGTGAAGCTCCAGGAACAGTAGTTGAGGTATATGTCGACGCGGCATCGATGCCCAGATCGGTTACCGTAACTGCGGTGCGATATGTAGACACATTCTTCGCCAGAGCTATCGGCTGGAACTTCATAGCCGCAGCCGCAACATCTACTGCATCTGCGGAAAAAGGAATTTTGAAAGTCAAACCGAATCAGCTACTGCCGCTGGCCATTAGCCTGGATCACAGACCGGAAGAAGGTCCGCAGAGAGGCATCTCCTTGCAAGATTCGATATCCGGAGAACAGCCCTTCAAGGTCATCTTGAATCCCACTAAACACAAAAACAGCGCCTGGCTGAACGATTGGACAGGAACAGAGAATCCGCTGATAACAATCGGCGCTGACACACTCACCATGAACGGCGTGAACGCGAACAAAGTAGCCGGACTCCGCCCTGGTGACAACTTCAATGTTCCGCTGGTTATGGGAGGACCTCCGTTCAATGACACCAGACAAGTGGTTGGAGTAGTCGGGTTTGAAGTAACACGGAACAACTTTCCTTTGAGTATAGAAGGAACCATCAGAAATCCGGCGCACATAAGAGGTACGCCCGGCAAACCTGATATCAACGGGCTCTCCCTGGAAGGACAGATGTTCCTGGATCAGAACCAACCCTGGCATGTAAGCCTGTCCTACTAACTAGTTCCCCAAAAGAATCGCTTAAGTCCCGGTATTAGAGTCGGGACTTAGTCGATTGAGTATCAATCATCCTGAAGGGATTGGACCCCAGACATCACACGGATGGATGATGCCCCATGCTCGATCACCCTTTAGTTTGTCACCTCAAAATTAGAAAATTCGATTCAATCACCGGAATCGGCGATGTGAATACCCCGTGAGGATGAAAAGATAGAATTGTACCCTGAGAGGAGATTTCGAACAGACAGACCATCCGTCCAGGTCTGGCTGACAAGCTGACAAACTCTTTAATCGGCCAAGTTCCGAAAGGAGAACCACATGGAACAGCGACCTCCCCACCCTGTAGGTCGCTGTTTCATTCCTTTAACTATTCTTCTTGCTCCGCATAGAAAACGCCAGGGCAGCCTGACCGAGACTAATGCCTCCATCGTTCGCAGGGACTTTGTGATTGGCTATCAATTTCAGACCGCGCCCCTTGCACTCCCCGGCAAAGAGATCCATGAGGAGCATGTTCTGCATAACTCCACCCGATACGGCCACTGTGCTAAGACCGTGGTTCGAACAGAGACAGCTAGCCGCCTCTGCCATTCCCCTGGCAAGACCGAGATGAAAGGCACCGGCAATATCAACTTCACTTGCACCTTTGATTCTCTCTTCCACCATCGACCTTATCGCCCCTCGCCAATCCAAAACATTCTGGTCGGAATCAAAGCAAAATTCATAGTATGCTCCCCCCGTTGCTCTTCTGCCCTTGTGCTCGAACCAGACAGCCGCTTGCGCCTCATATGTGATATCACCGTTGAATCCGGCAATGGCGGCAGCAGCATCGAACAGTCTACCTACAGAAGTTGATTTCCAGCATTGAACATTCTTATCGAGCATAGAGAGCGCCTTCTTAAAACGCGAGGGGAAATCAAATGGCGTTTGACAGAACAGCTCCAGGTCATTGGGAAACTGGCGAGCAGCCTTTATGGCGTCCTCTGTATCTTTGCTGTCGTCCAGGCAAGTCCACAGAAATCCTGCCGCGGCCTGGGTCGGACTCTTAGCGGCGGCGTCACCGCCCGGCATTGATGTCGGCAGTATTGAAGCGCATCGCTCGAAGCCGTCGGCTATGGAGCCCGTGAAAAATTCTCCTCCCCAAATGGAATCATCGTCACCCCAACCGGTACCATCAAATGCGATACCGAGCACCGGCTCCACAAACATCTCATGTTCAGCGAGGACAGAAGCCACATGAGCCTGGTGGTGCTGAATGCCGATCACGGACTTTGCTTTACTCAATGACTCAGCGTACTGAGTCGAACGGTATTGAGGATGCTGATCATGCACTACTGTCAAATCTTCGAAACCTAATTCGAATCCGTCTCCGTCTCCGAATCCGAATCCGATTCCGATTCCGATTCCGTACATAGATGTCAGATCACGAATAGTCTCTTCGAATGCCTCGTAACAAGACAAATGTTCCAGATCACCAATGTGTTGACTGACAATCGCCTGGCCGTTCACCACCAGAGCGACAGTGTTCTTTAAGTCCGCTCCCAGGGCAAGGACCGGTTCAGAGTATGGCATCTTTGCCACGACATCCGGCGCGTAGCCCCGCGCTCTTCTCAATATATGAGGTCCGCAGGAGCTGGTACATACAATAGAATCATCCACCCTCCTTGCGATCGGTCTCTCTCCTACAAGATAGGCATCGGCGATATCGGCAAGATCTCTGAAGGCGTCCTCATCGGTGTAAGCGATAGGTTCACTTGATCTATTGGCGCTGGTCAGGACAAGAACTCCTGGGCAGCCATACTGAAAAAGTAGATGATGGAGAGGGGTGTATGGCAGCATCAAACCAAGATCCAGATTGCCAGGAGCGAGAAGATCAATGTTCAAGGCGCTTTGCCTGGAGCCCCCAGATTGCTTTTCTGTGGTCCGGCTGCGACACAGTACAATTGGTCGGGCGATTGAGGTGAGAGCTTCTTCTTGTTCGCGGTTCAAATACACAAACTCTCTGGCAAGTTCCAGACTCTCCATCATCAACGCAAACGGCTTCTCCTTCCTGTATTTGCGCTCCCTGAGCAGTGTAAGCGCCTCATCATTAGCGGCATCGACGGCCAGGTGATAGCCTCCGATGCCTTTGATAGCGACAATCTTTCCTTCCTTTATTAAGGATGCGGCTTTTTTTATAGCAGCTCTTCCTGTCAAAGAGAGAGCATTTGGGTGCTCTTCCACACCATCCCTGGTCAAATAGTAATCCGGCCCACATCGACGACAGGCCACGGGCTGGGCATGGAATCTGCGGTTCTCTGGATTATCGTATGCGGTCTTACAATGATCGCACATGGGCCAGTCGGCCATGGTGGTGGCAGTCCGGTCATAGGGCAAGGACTTTATGATTGAATACCTCGGTCCACAATGGGTACAGTTGACATAAGGGTACTCATAATGCTGGTCATCTTCGTTACCAAGATCATCCAAGCAACTGTCACATACAACCATATCCGGTGATATGCGTGTCACTATGTTTTTTCCCTGGCGACTCTCAACGATCTCGAATTCAGCAATACCTTCTAGTCGGCAATTTTTAGAACTGACTTCATCCAGACGAGAGGCCCGGGGAGCTTTGAGCGGAAGCTCCTCCAAAAATTTTTCCAGCTTCGAACTATCGCCTTCCAAATGAATCTCTACCCCGGCTTCATCGTTGAGGACCCAGCCCTTGAGACTATGCTCCCTGGCAAGCAGATAGATGAAAGGGCGAAATCCTACTCCCTGCACTACTCCTTTTACTCTTACTTTGATAGCTTTGCTCATGGGACTTGTTCTTAAATAGTACTTGCGTGAATGAATTTAACAGATGCGTGGCAACTGATCGCCGACCAGCATGTCCACAATCCGGCTGGAGCCATAGGGCGTAACAGCGGTAAGTTTGCCGGCTGGGCTCTCCTTTATCTCGCCTATTACACATGCTTCGTCACCGCCCTCCACAGCCCTCAATGCTGCCAGGGCTAGATCGCAAGCTGACTCGGAGACCGCCGCAAGAAATTGTCCTTCATTAGCCACATGAAGAACATCCAGTCCAAGCACTTCACAAGCGCCTCTCACTGTATCGCGCACAGGCACCAACGCGTCTTCAATGGAGATGCTCATACCGCTATCCTGGGCAAGCTCGTTCAAAGCAGTGGCAACTCCACCGCGAGTAGGGTCACGCATCCAGCGCACCTCATTACCGCAAGACTTCAGTAAGGCTTCAACCATGGGCCAGACAGAGCGACTATCCGATTGCAGATCGGCTTCGATATCAAGCTCCCCTCTGGCAAGCAAGATAGTGATTCCGTGGTCTCCTATGGGACCGCTGAGCAATATCCGGTCTCCCGCCTGCAAAGACGTAGGATCAATGCAGACATTATCTTGAGGCTGCCCGATACCGAATGTGGTTATATAGAGCCCATCGGCTTTACCATGTTCAACCACTTTGGTATCCCCGCCTACTATCGAAACACCGGCAAGGGAAGCAGCTTTTGCCATGGCGGTCAGCTCCCGGTCCAGTACATCAAGAGCTGTCCCGGCTTCCAATATCAGGGTGCACATAAGTGCTAGCGGCTTTGCTCCGGAAACGGCAAGATCGTTCAGGGTGCCGTTGACGGAAAGGGACCCGATACTTCCGCCGGGGAAACTGAGAGGCTTTACCACAAAACTATCTGCGGTCATGGCCAATCTCGAATCCCCAAAAGGAACCAGAGCTGAGTCTGAAAGTTTAATCCCTTCGTTCACCAACTCACGGTTACTGGCAGATTGTTCCTGAGAGCATGAGTGAGAATGAGAGAAAGAGTGAGATTTACACTGAGATTTAGACTGAGGACCCAAAAGCTCCTGGGACTGACCATGTAGCAGCCTGGGCACAATGAATTCTTCCATTAGGCGGCGGCTGGCTCTACCCCCGGAACCATGGGCTAGCTCAATCTGACGGTTCTGGAAATTACTGGTCAATTTCTATTGCGCTCCACTGGCTGTCTTGTCCCGGGCATAAGCATACTGCGCGGCGCAGGACCCTTCCGACGAGACCATTAAAGCACCAATCGGTCTTTCGGGGGTGCACTCTTTGCCGAACAGCTTACACTCGTGAGGCTTCATCAATCCTTTTAAAACTTCACCACAAGGCGCGTCATCATGGCGTCTACGATAGCCCTGCCCTTCGGCGCCTGGCTCATCCCGTATCAGACGATGACCGGAAAGCAATTCAGAAAAACGCTCCTCGGCATCATACTCTTTAAAAGCCGTACTTAGTCGAACAGCCGACTGTGGAATATCACCTAGACCTCGCCATTCAAAAACGGATCTCAATTCAAAGACCTGGTTCAAAACTTTCTGGGCTTGCCGGTTAGCCTCCCAGGAGACCACGCGCTCATACTGATTCTCCACCTTAGCCTCACCCTTGTTGAGCTGTTCAACCAGCATCAAGAGTGATTGTAGAATATCGAGAGGCTCGAACCCTGAAACGACAACAGGCTTCTTGTAATCCCTTGCGATCTCCTCATATGCTTTAGCACCGATGACAGTAGCAACATGACCGGGACCGATAAAACCGTCGATTTTCATATCCGGATCATCAAGAACCGTTCGCATAGGCGGAATTACAGTGACATGATTGACAAAGACGCTGAAGTTTTTAAGCCCCATTTCCGCCGCTCTCATAACTGTCAGTGCTGTGGCAGGGGCGGTGGTCTCAAATCCGATGGCGAAGAAAACCACCTCTTTATCATTGTTTTCAGAAGCAATTTTCAAAGCATCTAAAGGAGAGTAGACCATGCGAATATCGTAGCCCCGAGCTTTCAACTCCAGGGGACTACCATGATAGCCCGGCACCCGCATCATGTCACCATATACAGTGAGTATAACATCCGGGTTTGCCGCGATGGCGAGCCCTTCGTCCATCCTGTCCATGGGTAAAATGCAAACCGGGCAGCCTGGTCCATGAATCAACTCAATTCCCTCGGGTAGAAGCTGCTCCAGCCCAAACCGGTAAATGCTGTGGGTATGACCACCACAGACTTCCATGACACGATAATGCCGGTCACCGACCAGGGCACGAATCTCTTCGGCAGTTTTCTTAATAAGCGCCGGGTCGCGGAATTCGTCCACATATTTCATTGGTCTTTCTCCGGGGCACTCGAAAAATCTTTTGCTTGCGCCGAATCGTCCTTGCCAATAGAATCATCGGCCGTCTCCAGGGCAAATGAATAGCCTTTCGCCTCTTCCTCTGACTTTGCTATCTCTCCCAGCCTTACCAGAGTACCCAGCTGTTCCAAGGCCTGCTCTTCGCTAATCTTGCCCATGGCAAAGCCCACATGAATTAGAACCCAATCACCCACGCAGAGCAGATCATCCTTGAGTAAATCCACATTTACCTGGCGCTTCACCCCCGAGATGTTCGCGACGGCAAAATGCTTTTCCTCATCCACAAAGCTCTCTATTTTGGCTGGAATCGCCAGACACATGGCTCTTTTTCTCCTGCGGCAATATGCATTATATTATGTTGGCAACCATATACAATTAGCCTTGAGGCTGATTGCCGGGCAGTCTTCGGAAGCTATAATAGAGGACCCCGGATAAAATAAGAATGCACGAACTCTCCATCGCGAAAAGCCTGGTAAACCTGGCATTAAAAGAAGCCGCAGGCCAAAGTCGCCCTGTTGTAGCAGTCCATATTAAGGTCGGTGCCCTATCCGGGGTGGTGGATGATGCTTTGCAAAGCGCGTACCAATACGTTTGCGAAGCCACGCCCCTCGCTGGTTCTCAACTTATTATAGAAAACATCCCAGTTCAGATTTTTTGCGAGGACTGCAGGAAAACCACGATCTTATCCGGAATTCAATCCTTCATCTGCTCAGACTGCGGCAAAGCAAGCGCAGATTTAAGAGCTGGTCGTGAACTGGATCTTGTAGCCCTTGAAGTCAGTGGATAGCTCGACATAGAACTCAGCTAAAAACTTGGCTAAAAACTCAACCAAGAACTCGGCTATGAACTCGGCTATGAACTCAGCTAAAAACTTGGCCAAAAACTTAACCAAGAACTCGGCTATGAACTCGGTGCAAGAATCTCCTGACGTTCTTTAAGCAGTAGCTTCTTCAACTCTGGCATTCCGACACCAGTCTTACCGGAGACCTCTACTATTTGGGCCCGGGGATTTATCTTGCCAATATTCTCGATAGCAAGATCTCTGTTGAACTCACAGGCTTGAGCCAGGTCGCTCTTACTTATAACCACTATGTCGGCGAATCTGAAAACCGGTGGATACTTGAGAGGCTTGTCTTCCCCTTCCGTCACCGATAGCAATACCACTTTCAACTCCTCACCAAGGTCAAAGGTGGCAGGACAGACAAGATTTCCTACATTCTCAATGAACAGCAGATCCAAATTAGCGATGTCGATCTTTTCGATGGAGCCGGCGACCATCCCTGCATCTAAATGACAGAGAGTGCCGGTACTTATCTGGACTACCGGCGCCCCGGACTCCCTCAGACGTCTGGCGTCATTGTCAGTTTCAAGATCACCTACAACTACACCTGCTTTCAAGTCTTGGTTCAAAAGCTCTATCAAACTCTTTAGCAGTGTGGTTTTTCCCGAGCCCGGCGAGGAAAGAACATTTACAGCCAATAGACCAAGCCCTTTAAAGATCTCCCGGTTTTCCTCTGCCTTGAGACTGTTATCTTCAAGAATACTCTTGTTGATCTCTACCAGATCATGACCGGCTTTCGCTGCCCCAGGAACATGAGCGCTACTTGTAGAGTGACTGTGACTGTGGGCATTAGAATTGGAATGCGAATGGCTGTGGCTGCTTGCATGGCTCTCTGAATGCGCATGGCTGTGGGTATATACGTTTCCATTCTCGTCCACATGCTCGTGGGCATGGCTACTGTGGACATGGTCGGCACCATCACCCGCATCAAGCTTGGCGTCCACCGGCAAACCGCAACCACACTCTGTACACATAACACCCTCTTGAACTTCATCTTTACTTCAGCAATCAAACATAGAGCAGATAGCTGAAAATCAATATGGTCAACTCAAGCCAATTATAGTTTATAAAACAACGTTCGAAAAAGAAGTATTTCCAATTTCACTTCGGCCAAAACACAAAATAATCTCATACATACTCAAGATAAAATTCGCTAACTCAAGAAAAAATCGCAGAAATATGCAACACCGCCTTGCTGAATTATGCAGATCTAAACAGTGTGGAGCGCCCAAAAGATGAGTCTGATCCTGCGAAAATGAGCTCAAGCAGCTTTTGTAGTAGTCACAAAATTCTTGAGAGGAGAGCCGCACATCAGAATGAACGAGAATGCAATTTCATCTGTGTACAATCAGGACACCTTCTGGAAGCCCTTCTTACAAGACATTACCGATTCCCAGACACGAATAATAATACAAAGTCCCTTCCTGACTCCGGCAAGAGTGAACTATCTGCTTGAGCACCTTGGACAAGCAACAGAAAGAAACATCGCCATATGTATTTTCACCCAGGAACCCTGGATTAATGGCAACATTCCCAGCAATGACAACTCCTCTTCAGGCAATGAGGAGAGAAAAAATAAGAAGATACAAGAGACGAGCACTCTCATGAAAACAATTAGGAATCATGGCATCCATGTAAATACACGCAAAGGCATACATGAAAAGTTAGCGGTAGTAGACGACAAAATTCTATGGGAGGGCAGCCTCAATATACTGAGCCATTCAAGATCAAAAGAAAGAATGAGGCGTTGGAACAGTAAAGATGAGGCAACTCGTGCAAGAAAACTCCATCAGCTGGATAACTGTGACGCCTGCAAAAACAACTACTCAAAACTAACGAGCAAGGAAGCTGAAAACCGCAAGAACAAACAGCCTAGTTTCTTACTGAATCAGTTGATATTCAATCGAACTTTAGCTAAGTTGAATCAAGAACAACTCGCAAGAGAAGCAGGGATTTCCCAAAGCAAATTGTGCAAGTTGGAGAAAGGAACACGGAAGTTGGCTCTAACAGACTTGGAGAACTTAGCGAATGCGCTAGATCTTAAACTGATGCTGATACCAAAGAGTGCAGTTCCTTCTGTATCTAGCATAATAGTGAATAGTCGAGACCATGACATTACCAATGGTGAGTGAACTTAGCATATTCCTCTCCGACTCCGCCCCTTTATGCCACTTTGGCATACATATCCGCCAATTCCTATGCCAATCTGGCATATTCCTCTCCGACCCCGCCGCTTTATGCCACTTTGGCATACAGATCCGCCAATTCCTATGCCAATCTGGCATATTCCTTTCCGACCC
>MDTD01153832.1_pt1 | contig 27715 bp, 21 predicted proteins | sample 811221 | NCBI WGS metagenome assembly MDTD01 (sample SAMN05326646, study PRJNA326480) | marine metagenome | isolation source: seawater | place: Pacific Ocean: South West | collected 2011 | reverse complement strand
GGTTCAGGACTTGCTCGCTGCGAAACGAGACCTCATGCTCAATCGGCTTCTAAGGCGACTTGATCGATTTGAAGTGGTGATTATCGATGATATCTCCTACATCCCCCAGGACAAGGACGAAATTGTCAGCGCAATTATTTTATTTGACCGTGATCAACTATAGTTGGTCAAAACTACAGATAGATAGAACGCAAAAAAATCCTGGAAAACAATGATGAAATTCTTCGGTTGACAAAACTAGACGACCGGTCTATTATAAAACAACAGCAGGACAAAAACGAGCGAAGAAAATAGGCTTGGCAAAAATTCATCAGTGTTCTCGGTATAACCGGGTCCACTAGTCCTTGCGACGTTAGTTTAGAGGGAGCCCACTTGTCATTGGTGAAGGCAGCGGGCAGGAATTTGATGAGCCCGTTATGTCGCTTCAATAAGGCGGCGTTTACCTTATGCAACTAGATTACATGCAAACGCACTGGAGATAGCTATGTTAACACTTCGAAAATCCGATGAAAGAGGCCATGTTGATCATGGCTGGCTAGATGCGCGGCACACATTTTCGTTTGCCTCATATCGTGATCCGCACCATATGAATTTCCGAAGCCTTCGAGTGATGAACGAGGATGTTGTTGCACCGGAGAAGGGCTTCGGTACACATGCTCATAAAGACATGGAAATCGTGACTTATGTGCTTGAAGGAGCGTTGGAACATCGCGACTCGATGGGAAATGGAGAAGTTCTTCGCCCAGGCGAGTTCCAGCGGATGAGCGCAGGAACCGGCATTACGCACAGCGAATTTAATCCGTCTGCTACTGAGTCAACTCATCTATACCAGATTTGGCTATTGCCAGAGCGGACTGGAATAGAACCAAGTTACGAGCAAAAAATGTTTTCCGCCGAAGAACGTCACAATAGACTAAGGCTGGTTGCGTCGCGGGATGCGAGCGAGGGTTCCCTTTTGATTCACCAAGACGCCCGAATATACTTGTCGACGCTCGATCGCGGACATTCGGTTCAGTACGAGTTGCTGCCCCAAAGACACGCTTGGCTGCAAGTGTTGCGAGGCAGTGTATCGCTCAACGGAAGCGAACTGCAAACCAGTGATGGCGCTTCCTTGAGCAACGAAACGGTTCTGACCATTGAAGCAAACGATGACGCCGAAATCATGTTGTTTGATTTGGTGTAACACGAACGCCGCGAGTTTGCGGCAAATCTAAAGAGCAAATTTAGTAAAGGAGAATTCTATGAGCAAACTGAAATCAAAAATTGCAGTCATCACCGGCGGAGCAAGCGGCATTGGATTGGCAACAGCACGACGGTTCGTTGCTGAGGGTGCTTTTGTGTATTTGGTAGGACGTCGACAAGAAGCTCTCGATGCTGCGGTGACTGAACTGGGTGACAGCGTGCGCGCGATACAGGGAGACATTACGGACCCTGCCAGCTTAGACAAACTGTACGAGACGATCAGATCAGAAACAGGACGCATCGACATTCTGTTTGCTAACGCTGGCGTAGGCGACTTCGCTCCGCTCGGTGAAATCACCGAGAAGCAATTCGATTGGACGTTCGATATCAATGTCAAAGGGACTCTATTCACGGTTCAAAAAGCACTGCCACTAATGAGTTCCGGCGGCACGATCATTATTACCGGATCGACAGTGGGCTCGATGGGTACTCCAGCTATGAGCGTTTACAGTGCATCAAAGGCGGCGATTCGAAATTTCGTTCGTACATGGGCGCTTGATTTGCGAGGCACCGGAATTCGTGTCAACGTACTTTCCCCCGGCGCGACAGAAACCGAAACGCTCATGAACATGGGCAAAGAAGTGACTGACGGGCTGGCTGTTCAAACGCCTATGGGACGATTGGGCGATCCATCAGAGATTGCAGGCGTCGCGGCCTTTCTTGCATCTGACGACAGTTCGTTCATGACCGGAAGCGAAGTCTTCGTAGATGGTGGTTATGCACAGGTATAGTCTGTGTGTGGTGCCACAGTCTTGGCACCAGGCATATACTCTTTGGGATTTATAGCCTGAGTGCTTGTTCTTTCATTTTGCTTGATTCTGCTACAAGGAGATCTATTTTGTGGGTGATTTCGCCCCAATCTGGAGATGGATTTAAGGCAGAATTCTCAAGCGATCTTGCCATGTTAGAAAGTGAATCAGCACACAGCATGTGGAAGATTGATTTGTATTGATGCATTAGCTCCTGGATCCTTTGAAGGTGCCTTTCATCTCCTGCCGATACTAAACTATTCATGTCAGAGTCAATTTTCTTGATGAAAGTGTTTAACAACTCTCTAGCGTTTGATTCGCCGAAATTTTCGGATAATTTTGCGAAGTTGAGCGGATCTGAACATATGCAGTCATCCATCTCATTCTTGGAAGGTGTTTCTATAGACCTATTTGTTGTGGGCAGCCATTTATGCAGCATGGATTTCAGTGCTTCTGATTCAATGGGCTTACTAATGTAGTCATCCATTCCTGCAGCAATACACAGATCTCTGCTTCCTTCTATCGCATGGGCAGTCATAGCAATGATAGGTATGTGAAGACCGGATTTTGACTCCAGTTCCCGAATTTTTCGAGTCGTCTCGTATCCGTCCATCTCCGGCATCTGACAGTCCATAAAAATCAAGTCGTAGGGGACTTTCTCTATTCTCTGAAGCACTTTTTTGCCATTGGCTGCGATGTCTGCTTTGAAGCCTAGAGATTCAAGGAGTAAGAGGGCAACCTTCTGGTTTACTTCGTGATCTTCGGCTATCAGAATGAACTCTGGACGCAATCTTTGTGATGCCATTTTGCTTTCAGGTTGTTTCTCTAATTTACGGTCATCTACAGCTTTTTGTGTGATCAGGTTGCTCAAGCAGTCAAATAGCTGTGATTGTCTAATTGGCTTGGTCAGATATTCATCAAAACCAAGAGTTAGAGCTTCTTCTCCTGTGCCGGGTTTGTCAAAGGCTGTAATCAGTACCAGTTTGGTTTCATTGATCGTGTTATCTTCACGAATGCGTTTGCCTAGAACAAGACCATCTGTTCCAGGCATTAGGAGGTCTACTATTGCGACTGAGTAAGGATCTGTTTCACTGGCGTTTTTTAACAGCTTTAGGCCTTCATCCGCATCCTTCGCAGCGTCTATGCGCATGCCCCAGGAGGAGACATAGTCACATATGATTTTTCTGAGTGTTGCTTGATCATCGACTATCAATATTCTTTTCTTCGACCAATCTGGGATTTCCAGTGAATCCTTTTCAGGCTGGTCGGTTCTATCGAATTCGATAACGAACCAGAAAGTAGAGCCGTAATTCTTGACACTGTGAACTCCTATCTCTCCTCCCAGCAGTTCTACCAAGCATTTTGAAATATTGAGTCCCAGGCCGGTGCCATTGATTTCGCTGGATGAAGCAAGTTGTACAAACGGTTTAAAGAGTTTAGCTGCTTCTTCATCTGTCATCCCTTCGCCACTATCAGTAACAGCAAATTTGATTTTTACTTTCTCTTTGCTCTTCGATTGCAGAGAAGCCCTGATTATTACTTCACCATCTTTGGAGAACTTTATGGCATTGTTAGCCAAATTCATAACTATCTGTCTTAACCGGCCGGCATCGCTTTTTACATACTTTGGAATTTCCGGATCAACAAAAGTAATTAGCGAAAGTTGCTTTCTGTCTGCTTGTGTGGCAAGTAACTCTGCCACTCTCTCAACAAGCCTTGCTATTTCAACATCGTTGTTACTTATAACTAGTTTCCCTGCTTCGATTTTTGAGAAGTCTAGTATGTCGTTTATCACTGCAAGCAGAGCTTTGCCAGCATCGTATATAGTTGCAGCATAATCATGTTGTCTTTCGTTCAGATTGCTTTTCAATAAAAGTTCAGTCATTCCCAAAACACCATTCATTGGTGTTCGAATTTCGTGACTCATGTTGGCTAAAAATTCGCTTTTTAGCTCACTGTGTCTTTTTAGCTCTTGTCCTTGTTCTTCAAGAAGTCTGTTCTTCTCAACTAGAACTGCTTCCTTCTCTTCCAGCTCTTTGTAGAGCGCTAAGATCCCCAAATTTGTCTTTTCTAATTCGCTGTTTAGTTCATTTACGTGAGCAAGCTGTTCTTCTAGTTCTCCTTTGTATCTGTTCAGTTCTGAGAGAGTTGAGAGCAGCTCTTCATTCTGCTTCCTGAACATTCCATGGTAATTAATAGGAGTCTCTCGAATCAATTCCTCTTTCCATTTTGACAGTTCCTCTGCTTCTATCCTGCTGATTGATGCCGGAATCTGTTTTGTCATGGTAACTGTGGTGCCTGTGCCGACGACCGAATCAATGTTGAAACTGTCAACTAAAGTTCTAGAGCCAGAGATGCCACGTCCTAGTCCGGTTTTAGAGCTGAATTTATCTGATAACACATGGTCCAATTTTTCTATGCCGGGTCCTTGATCGCTGACTCTGCAGGAGATAAACTGAATACCTCCATCGATTGTGACGGACAATTCAACTGAGCCTTCTTTTCCATACATCAGTGCATTCCTTGAAATCTCTGAAATAGCGGCTACAAGTCGTGTCTGATCCGATAGGGGCAAGTTAGCTAGGGTAGCTAGCTTTTTGGCTCTTTGTCTAGCTACTACAAGGTCTTCCTCAGTATGCAACTTTATGTCGCAAATTTGATGATTCATCTTGTACTCCTTTTTCTGCCGCGGATAACAACATCACATGCGTCATCATTTCCTCTTCTGTATCTGGAGTAGAGCATTCCTGCGATCAATGGGGGAGAGTGATTGAATATTTCGCCGCTCTGGGACCAACTGGTAAGTCCGTCACTGTTCATGATAAGGACCGAGTCTTCTTTCCATGGATACGTAAATGTTTTCGAACGGTGAAGCTGATAGCCAACGATTCCTGGAATAGAGACGCATCCAGTAAGTTTCTGATCTGTTAGCAGTCTTCCTGAAATGTTTCCTATTCCGGTATAGGTGAGCTGGCCTATTGTAGAATCTATGTCGGCGATTGCTACCGCGGCTCCCTGCGTCTTTCGAAGGTTCTCGTGCATTAGTTTGAGTATGGATGTAAGCTCAGATTGGTCGCTCTCTTTGAAAACTCTAAGGGCTTCTTGCGCTGATTTATAGGCGTTTGGCCCATGTCCTATTCCATCTATCACAATCACCAGTGCTCTATCCGATGGATCTATTTTGACTCCGTAGCAATCTCCGGATACCTCAAAGCCTGGAGTTGGAACAACCACCGAACCAAATTCAAAAGCAGTTTTGTACTTTTTCGTCTTATATATGTCACTATCGATGCGAGATAAAACAACTGTGCCCTCAGGAACCGTTGAGAAGATATCAAACATACTGGAGAGTCTTTCAATGGCGCCAAGACCACTTCCAAGCCCTCCTGCACTGGAAATTCCATCTGTCATAGTTAATCGTGTGTCGGCTATTCCCGGGCCGTTGTCGATGCTGATGAGTTCTATTCCGTCGGACTCACTTTCCATCTCTCGAAATGGAGCTACAAGAATTTCCCCACCACCGTTTGCATGCCGTATAAGGTTGGTAGCAAGCTCAGTGGCAACAATTTCAGCTTTGCCCGTTAAAACATTTGAGAATCCGCGAGATAGGCAGAGAGAATTTACGTGTCGTCTGACCGCTCCTACATCGCTACTATCTTCTACGGAGAAGGCTCTATGTATGTTGAAAGTGCTCAAAACCATAAGTTAGATCCACTTTGTAATGACAATGCGTGTTCCTTTTCCTGATTCAGACGCGATTTCCATCTGGCTGACAAGTCTTTTGGTCCCAGGAAGACCCAGTCCAAGACCATTATTTGTTGAGTAGCCATCTTGCATGGCAAGATCTAAGTCTTTTATACCTGGACCACTATCACTAAATGTTATTCTGATGCCGTTTTTCCCTTCAAGGGAGACTTTTTCGATTTTCATGCTGCCACCGCCGGCATAGATGATCATATTGCGGCTCAATTCGCTTACTGCTGTTACAAGTTTGGTCTCTTCTACCAGGTTAAAGTTCATAGACTTCGCATAGCCCCTGGCAATGTTTCTCACCGTTACCAGGTGCGCTTCTTCTGCAACATCTACAAGTTGTGAATTGCCATTTTCCATGTTTAAACCCTGCCTGCTCTCAGGGATTTGTTCAGAATCTCTATTCCTTGCTCTAGATTCATGGCTGTTTGCATGCCTGGCAAGCTCAGTCCGAGTTCTGCAAGTGTAATTGCCACGGCAGGTTGCATTCCGATTAGAACAGCCTTTGCATCCAGTATATGTACTGTAGAGGTAATGGTAGAGAGGCTTCTCCCCATAAAAGAGTCGACTACATCAAGGCTTGATATGTCTATCAGGACACCCCTTGCTCCAGTGCGATCTACCATCTCTGCTAATTCTTCTTGCAAAGCAAGGGTGACATTGTCATGCATTTCCGTTTGGATCGTAACGATTAGGACGTCTGAAAATTTCAGAATAGGTATGTTTGAATTCATAGTAGTTTCATCTCGTATTGTCAGTCTGATATAGAGTTCAATGTCCTAAGGTGATCTGACAATTTTGGTTTGCGTTTCTTTTCTTCGAGTACGTCTTCTTCGTTAGATATAATATGCAGGTTTAAGTAGGATAGGGCTTCTTCCAATGCTCTTGCCAGCGTACTTTTTGTCACTACGTGTCCCAAATCTACTCCAAGATTGACTATGGTTTGAGCAATTTCAGGTCTGATACCACTGATAATGCATTTTGCTCCCATAAGTCTGGACGCTTCCACCGTTTTCATCAGATGTTGCGCAACCTGTGTGTCTACTGTTGCGACACCGGAGATATCTAGTATCGCTATTGGGCTGCCTGTGGAAGCGAGTTCGCATAGAAGCTGCTCAGTCATCATCTGAGTTCTGGCACTATCTAAGGTGCCTACTATAGGAAGCACTAGTACACCATCTAAAAGCTTGATTACTGGAGTGGAAAGTTCTAGTATGTCGTTCCTTTGTTGCTGCAGGATTTCTTGTTGTCTGCGTCTTTCCGATCCATCTCTGGATACCTTCACAAACCCTATTACATTGTCATCTTGGTCTCTAAGTGCAGAAACGATTATGTCTGCCCAGAACCGGCTACCATCTTTTCTAATACGCCAGCCGCCACCTTCAAATCTGCCTTTGGATTCAGCTACTCTAAGTTCCTTTTCTACAATACCGCTTCGTTTCTCTTCTTCCTCATAGAACAATGATATGTGTTGTCCAATAGCCTCTTCTTCTGTGTATTGTTTTAGATCTTGTGCAGCCTGGTTCCAGGACCGAATTATTCCATCTCTATCAAGGAAAAAGATAGCTAAGTCAGTTCCGTTCATTAGGGCTAAATAACGCTGTTTGTAATCCAGCGATTCCAGTTTCAATCCGGTCATTCAATTTACTCCAAGTACGACGATACACTCTCCAATCTCTAATAATTGCTATACCACAAAATACCGTCATTCGGTACCTCGAAAGTCCCACCAGTTCAGGGATTAGCTCTTTCTCTTTGTTTGTGTTTGTCAATCACCCTTTGGGGTGTTTGTCTTGTGAGAGCTAGATATAGAGTCTGTTGACGGATGGGTTTGGTACATGGTAATGATTATTTTATCGGGGGATTTTTATAAGGCGAGCCATTCGTTAGATTCTGATGGCGTGAGGTACCAAATCTGGTGACTGAATAAGAACAAAAAATCCGTTTCAAGAAATATGTTTACTATGTTTGATCCCAAATCCGTTCTAATTGCTGAAGACAACGAACTTTTGAGACTTGGAATTAGAGCCACATTGTTGAATTCCATGAATTTGCAGAATATCATCGAAGCTGTTGATGGTGCCGAAGCAGTAGAAAAGCATCTCAGTATGAAGCCTGATGTTGTCGTAATGGATATTTCGATGCCAAAAATTGACGGCATAGAAGCAACCAGAATCATAAAGGGAAGTTCTGCAAACACTAAAATTATTATGTTGACAGCTAGTGAGGGTAGGGATGCAATTTACAGAGCTTTCTCGGCCGGCGCAAGTGGATATTGCAAAAAGGATTCAAGTATCGGGCATCTTGTTGAGGGCATTAGAACAGTTTCTTCTGGAGAGTTGTGGCTTGACACTGGAACAGCTACTACCATTTTCAATATTTGCACAGAGCTAGACCGGTCTATTGCAAATAAGGAGAGTATGAATCGGCTCACATTATTGGAAATGGAGTTTATTACTCAGATTTCTTCAGGTAAGACAATCGCAGATGTCTGTGAGCACCTGGCTCTGGAACCGGGTGTGTCAAAGACCTGTTTAGTCAACATATTGAAGAAGGTTGCAAGCTACGAGAATATCGAAGTTTTTCTTGAGAGCAAGTCAGAAGAGCCGGTGTTGCAAGAGGAGTCTAGCTTTTCTTCCAAGTACGAGATCCTCTCTAAACTGGGTGAAGGAGGGATGAGTAGTGTATTTAAAGCCAGGCATAAAGCACTGGGTAAGCTGGTGGCTGTTAAGGTTTTGAATGGGGAGAGCTGGAGAAACCGAACTATTCAAACCAGATTTCAAAGGGAGGCTCAAATAACATCGCGCCTGTCGCATCCGTATATTATTGGAGTTCATGACTTTGGGGTTAGTCTAGAGCAGCCATATATCGTTATGGACTATGTTGACGGTCCTTCTCTTGCACAAATTGTAGAAAGATGTGGACCGTTAAGAGAGGCAGCTGCAGTGAAGATCTTTTTGCAACTTGCCGAAGCTCTAGAGTATGCCCATTCACGCAGAGTTGTACACAGAGATCTTAAGCCCAGCAATGTCATGATATCCTGCCAAGGTGAAAGAACGGTATCGCATTTGGTGGATTTTGGAATCGCCAGGCAAGTCCAGCTTGATGAAGTACAGGAAGAAGGCACGCTTACAATGAATGGTGAAGTAATGGGAAGTCCACTATATATGAGCCCAGAACAATGTCTTGGAAGAAAAGTTGATAATAGATCCGATATATACTCTCTGGGTTGCCTTATGTATGAGTCGTTACATGGTTGGGCACCATTCATCGCTGACACAGCTCTAGAGACTATGAATATGCATCTGCGCTGTCAGCCATCTTTTGAGAGTACAATTATTTCTCCTGCGATTAGAGAATTGATTTTTCGTTGCATGCAGAAGACAGCGAGCAATCGATTTGGCTCTATGCAAGATGTCCGCAATGCTCTTCTGAAGATAAAGTAGTTGGAATCGAGAGATTGGCGGAGAGTAAGTTTTAGACTATTCCACCATCAGCTCTAATGTATTGACCCGTTATCCAGCCACCATCATCGGAGGCAAGAAAAGCTATGACAGAGGCTATGTCATAACCTGTGCCAATGCGTCCTAGTGCGGTTTTATTGGTCATCACTTTTTGCACATCGACTGGAAGAGCTTGGTGCATCATGTCTGTTTCAGTTACCCCAGGGGCAAGAGTATTTACTGTAATTCTTCTTTCGCCAAGGTCTTGTGCCCAGCCGCGTGTAAGTGCATCTATTGCCGCTTTACTCGCGGAGTAAATACTGACACCAGCCATAGGATAGGTAGAAGCAACTGAGGAAATATTGATAATTCTACCTCCCTCCGGTATGAGTCTGAGGACTGAAGTAGTGGCGGCTATCAGGCCTTTCACGTTTACATCGAAAATCTCGTTGTACTGTTCTATAGAAACCTCTTCAATTGCACCACCGGCCCATACACCGGCATTGTTCACCAGAATATCAATGCGGCCAAACCTTTCCTCCACCTCTTTCGCCAATTTCCTGATTGAGTCGAGGTCTGTTATATCGGTGCGAATTGCTACAGCTTTAAATCCTTGAGAAGTAATTGAATCAACGACACTCTCTGCAGCATTTTTATTTTTTGCATAGGTAAGTATTGAAGTAGCTCCTTCTCTTGCCAGACGAGAGGCAATTGCGGCTCCAATTCCCCTTGAGCCACCCGTGACCAGAGCGATCTTGTCCTGAAGTGGCTTTGAAGTTGTCTCTTTCGTACTTTCTGTAACGGGCATTTCTGTTTCCTCTGAATTGTTGTCAAAATGAAGCCGGCGTTTTCAATACGCTCAACTGCTTGAATTGCGGCTGTTTCTTTCTAACGGGAAGTAGCCTCTAGTTATTCGCCGATGCTATTTTTGCTTGTTTGGTTTTCTTGTGCACTGTGGTGCTCTGTGAAAATGATAGTAGACCGGTCGGTCAAAAATGTCAATGAATCGTGAAGATGTTTTCAGGGACAATTTGCAAGCTGAATTAAAAGTTGGAGCTTCGTCTTAGGGTATTCGGCAAGTCCCGTATTGTTTCAACCGAGGTTGTTCGAAAACCATTCTTGAAGATCTCGTTCGCGCCCTTCTATGTAGTAGCTTTCAAAACTGTCACGGTGATCTTTACTCAATACGACAAAAGAATTCAGAAATTCATCAAGCAAGCCAATGTTGTGAAGGTCATTCCAGCGTAAATAGCTAGTGACCTCTCTATCTGTATCAGATATGAAAACAGCTGACGTTTTATTCTTGTATAGCCAGCCTCGAATAAGCACAAGAGTTTCACCTGCGTGATTAGCCATTAATTCTAAATCAAATATATGCCCGGATTCCAACAGCCAATTTAATCCTAGCATGGCCGCCTGGAGTGGAGACAATTTGTACTGAAAAATCCCACTACTGAGTTAGGTTTTCCTAAATATAGAGAGGGTTTCTAACCTATCAGTGTTAGAGGTTATTGCACAGTTAGACTTTTTAAAGTACTTGATTAGTGGCTCTGTTCATTGCGTTCAAAATCAATCAAATAAAGAAATACAATTGAAGATTGGTTTTGCAGCAGGTATAACCAGTGCTTTCGGTGCCTAAGGCATCATGATTAAGCAGGACCTTTGTCGGAGCTGTGAACTGCATTAATGGCGGATTAGGCTGGTTTTGCAGCGTAAACATTGCAAACGATGGTGCAGTCATCCACGGTGACAGGTACCAGAATCCTTGAGTAGTTTTCTCCTTCAAATTCATCGATACGATCAAGGTGTTGGGGGAGAGTTTCCGATACTAGAATTGAAGTGGATATCTCCGCTCCTTCTTCGTTCCATTCAAAGCGAGGATAGCCTTCGTATTGATGAACGCTGCCCCTGATAATGCCCTTAAGCCAGGTTCCCTCTATGCTAGAGACTATGTGATAGTTGCTCTCCCCTGGTTGCAGCGTGCCGTAAGCTGCCAGTCTGTGCTGAGGGCTACTGAAAAAATTTGAGAGTGCTTGCCGCATTGCAGTGGTATCGCAATTGATACTGGTGGCTGTCAGTTTTTCCACCTGAGGCGCAAATGTTTCTTCCAGGCAGCAACTGTTGTTTTCCAGATATTCGAGAATGCTTTTTATGGAATCCTTTAACAGCGCGAGCTTCCGCTCTTCATTGGAATCCGGTAGTATCGCTGAGTTTAAGGCTGTGAGAGAATCGGTAAGCTCCGACTGCCATGGAAGGTGCCACTGCCTGTAGTTCAATATAGTCTCGGATTGACTTGTGTGAGCCTTATCTAGATTTGCCATTTTTCGCGGAAGCCATTATGGCTGCTCCTACAACACCGGCATTGTCACCAAGTTGAGAGCGAACCAGCTTCAGCTTTCGGCTGGGAATCGGCAGGGCGATTTTCTTCAGCTCCGATTCTACTGTGTCATAGTAGAGGTCCACTGCTTCTATAAGTCCGCCGCCCAGAATGATACGCTCAGGATTGAAAAAGTTGACGGTGGAAGCCAGTCCCCATGCTAAATATCGGGCTCCGTGCTTCACCGCATCCAGTACCACGGGATCGCCTCTCTTTACCGCTTCCGCCAGGACGCTGGAGCGTAGAATGCCTTTCGTTAAATCGATTTTGTCGGCTACCGTTGTTTCTTGTCCGTGGTCGATGGCGCTTTTAATAGACTTGGCGATGGCTAACCTTGAAGCATAGGCTTCCAGGCATCCATAGCCACCGCATCCGCATTTTCTACCATCGGGAAATACTTTGGTGTGGCCGATTTCGCCGGCTGTTCCGGTCGCGCCTTTTAGATGACTGTCATTGACAACAATTCCGGAGCCGATGCCGGTGCCGACAAATACACAGACGAAGTGTTTTGACTTTTGACCGGCGCCAAAGTAGCGCTCGCCATAAGTGGCTACTTCCACATCGTTGCCAAGTTCAGTTCTGACGCCATATCTTGTTTCCAGGGGTTTTGTAATGGAGATATCATTGGCGCCGATGTTAGCGGCAGCCAGAAGGATTCCGCGTTGGCGGTCTACCATACCTGCGGCACCCACGCCTATGCCTTCAATTTCATCGGCTTCCAGACCGGCTTGCTCCAGGGCTTCGTCCACGGCAGCGGAGATTCTTTCCAGCAAAGCGTCCTGGGTGTTGGCTTGTTTTGTTCTTTTCTTCTTACTGGCGATAAGCCTGCCTGTTTTCGTGTCTACCACGGCGGCAAGCACCTTCGTGCCACCCAGATCAACGCCAATAGAGTAATTGCCGGCCATTTGAAATCTCCACGCTCACAAGCCCATGATCATCTTATGATACCGCTTGTTGGGCGCTTCTATTAGCCTTCTTTACGGGTAAAGGAAAAAGGTTTAAGAAGTCGCTTTGACCACTTATTGTTTTTTCGCTCTTTCGATAGTTCTTGAGCTTCCTGGCTTTTAACTTCTTTTCTGTGCTTTTTCTGTTGTTTTCTGATGGATTTCAAGCGCTTGTTTTCTTCTTGCTCGGAGACTTCCAGCAAGTCGTCGTCTATGTCGATGACCTGCTCGCCCTTCGGTGTTTTGAACACCATGGTCGATTTACCGTCATCTTCTGTGGTGGAGGACTTATTGTCATCACTCTGGAGTAATGTTTCCAGGTTTGAGACTTTGTGCCCGGTTAAAATCTGAAGCTCTTTTTGCTGAGCTTTGGCATCATTAATGCCCGCCACAGGAGCAAGCTGTTTGAGAATACCTTGCTTGGCCGTGAAAGACGTCAGATTTATGGTGGGATGGTATCTGCGGTCCGGTGTTCTGGCTAGTAGTTTGGCAGTCTCCGGCTCAAGCACCATCAATGTGGCAGCCACTTTTCTCTGGGTGCTGTTGGCATTGCGGGTGACGTCTTTGCCGCATACAACCATGGATGTGGAGCCGCCGCCATCGAGGTTCATGGCGTCCACACAGCCCAGTCCGCGCATGAATTTTGCCAGGTCCCACATATTGTGGGCGCCTTCCACGGTGACGAGAATCAATTTCTTGTCTTTGGTGAAACCACAGGCGGTTCTATGGGTGATCTTGCTGGAGGTCCAGCTCAGTTTGAATTTTTCTGCTTTGAGGCCTACGTAGAGTCTGCCGTCCTTGACCAGGGTCGGTCCCCCTGAAATGGCGTGCTCGACATCGTTCCAGTCTTTAGGGCTGGTGTGCCATTTGAGATGCACCTGGTCGCCTTTTTTGAGGTAGGCAAGGTCACTCTCTTTCTTGTCCGTGAGGACGTAGCCGCCAAACGGAATGCGCATCGCTCTCTGATGTTTGTCTACCACTTCGCCTTTGGCATTCACGCCTATAAGCGTTCCGTCATAGGCGAGGTTGACTGAATCTCCCCATCTCCTTGTATATAGGATCATCTTTGCTCCATGAATTCTGGGCTGATTCATGTTGTTGACCCAGAGGGAGCGGGCGTTGGGGTTGGATGTTTTCAAGATGCCGTGCAGGTTGACCGGCGCGAATTTGACCTCTTTGTCTCTGGTGATTCCCATGGCTACTCTGTTGAAAAGAGAGCCTGAGATCCATTCACCATCCATTTTTATTGCACCGAGGGGGGTGCCGTCTTTCTTGAAGTAGTTTGCGTTGACCGCCACCAATGCTTTGCTTTCGGAAGCATGGTCTTCCACTGTTTTGAGGCGATCGAAGCTGTAGCCGGCGAGATAGGGGCGGACAGCCAGGTTGTTGCGACGGATATCTACCTCCGCCACATTAATGCAGAGGGGGCCGCGGAAATAACGGAAGACCAGGCCCGGTTTCAGCGTGAGCACATTGAGCTTGTCTATGTAGTCTTGAGGTCTGACCGGTTTGGGAGCTACCTTTTTAACAACACGGGTTTTCTTTTTGGCTTTCTTTGAACGGGAAGAATATTTGTAGCGTCTTTCCGAGCGACTTATGGAGCGGTATTTCGCCTTTGTCCTGGTCGATTTCTTCTTTGTCGACTTATGGCTTCTGTGAGAGCCGCTCGAAGATACCAGGGCTTCAGCTTCCATATTGGAAGTCAAAGGTCCTGCCAGGGGCGCAATAAGAAGACTGGCTGCCAGTAGGGAGCCATGTGCTATTTGTTTTATTCTGCCGGCGGAAAGCCCCAACTCGAGATTCCTCTACTAAATGAATGATAAAACTCTGTAAAAATTATGTACCCATTCAACAGTATAAGTAAATCAAAGCGATTTGGCTAAAATCCTTCAAAAACTGCCTGGTAACCGCAATCGAGCCGTGTAGCTGCCATTGTCCTCAGTTAGAGGGTAGTAAAGGGAATAAATTTAATCCTGAATTCACCCGGTATATATACTTGCCATAGTCAAGGGGATATCCGAATTGATGCTGGTTCCTGCGCTAAAACCGCGGGACGAAATTATCTGCCTGGACTGAAGTGAACCTTGAGGCGAGGTCAATATGGTGTCGAGTTTGGTGCCGATTTTACTTCTTGGTGGCAAGAAATTTCTGGCGATACTCTTCTACCAGCGCTTCTCTTTGATCCTGGGGTAGAAGGGGAAAGCCCATCTCTATGCGTTGCTCTAAGAAGGCACGAGCTACTCGCTCGGCCAGTTTCCTTATCTTCAAGATATTGGCCATACGCTCGTCTTTGCCGATTATGCCTCTGGCATCCATCAAGTTGAAAGTGTGGCTGCACTTGAGAATATGCTCGTAGGCCGGCATTACAAGCTTCTTGTCCAGCAAGGAGAGGGCTGCCTTTTCATGCAGGTCAAAGAGAGAAAATAGGGTGTCGGGGTCGCTCTCTTCGAAATTGTAGGTTGATTGCTCAATCTCGTTGCGGTGATAAAGCTCACCGTAGGTGATGTGATCGTTCCATTTGAGGTCGTAAACGCTGTCCACATCCTGCAGGTACATGCAGATGCGCTCCAATCCGTAGGTGATCTCCGCAGCCACGGGTTTAACGTCCAGGCCGCCGGCCTGCTGGAAATAGGTGAACTGTGTTATCTCCAGACCATCCAGCCAGACTTCCCAGCCCACTCCCCAGGCGCCAAGAGTCGGCGACTCCCAGTTGTCTTCGACAAAACGAATGTCATGGTTTTTCGGCTTGATGCCAAGGGCTTTGAGGCTGTTCAGGTAGACATCCTGCACGTCATCGGGAGATGGTTTGAGAATGACCTGGTATTGAAAGTAATGCTGCAGACGGTTTGGATTCTCGCCGTATCTACCGTCGGTGGGTCTGCGGCAGGGGTCAGGGTTCGCCATTCTCCAGGGTTCCGGTCCGAGAACTCGCAGGAATGTGCTGGGGCTCATGGTCGAGGCGCCCTTTTCTATGTCGTATGCCTGCAATACCAGGCATCCCTGTTCGTCCCAGAATTTATTCAGCGCCTGGAGCGCTTGTTGGAAGGTGAGACTCATAAATGCTCCCGTTTCTGCCCTTTTAGCCGTATCTACCAAGCAAACCAAGCAACTAGAAGCTCAAGCAAATAGAAGCAAAGTTCCTATAAAAGTGATAAGTTTAACATGATAGATAATGGGTAAATCATGGCTGAGGGCTAAATTTACGAGCTCTGTTTCAATTTACGCCTAGCCTGGTGATAATCGGTAGATAGTTGTTGCAAGGACGAAATTCAGCCTAATGGAAACTGAAGACAAGAACACCGCCATGGAAGACGATGTTGCTGTGGATGATAACGACCAGACCAAAATCGTGGAACAGGATGTACACGCGGTCTCGGAAGACTTCCTTACTAAGATAGAAGAGCTCTCTCCAAAGGCTCAAAAACTTCTTGAAAACATAAACTCGGCTCTAGTCGGGCAACCCCAGGCGGCTCGACTGACTGTCATATGTCTGTTGTCCGGAGGGCACGCCCTGATCGAGGATGTTCCCGGTGTCGGAAAGACGCTGCTTGCTAAATCTCTGGCGCTGTCTGTACATTCTAAGTTTAAGCGGATTCAGTGTACGCCGGACTTGCTGCCTTCTGATGTTTGCGGAGTCAGTATCTTCGACACTAAGGAGAATTCTTTCAAGTTTGTCCCTGGTCCCATTTTTACTAACATTCTCCTCGCCGATGAGATCAACCGGGCCACTCCCCGTACACAGTCGGCGTTGCTGGAGGCGATGGAAGAGCATCAGGTCACCACTGACGGTGCTACTAGAAAGCTGCCGCAGCTTTTCTTTGTTATCGCCACCGAAAACCCCATCGAATATCACGGAACATTTCCCCTACCGGAAGCCCAGCTTGACCGATTCATGATCTCGCTTTCCCTTGGTTATCCCAAGCCCCATCAAGAAGTTGAGATTTTGGATAAGACTCTGGAAGACAAGGCTTTTGAAGTGGAAGCGGTGTTGACCGAGGATGAGGTGATTGAAGCCAGGCAGGCGGTGAAGGCCGTTTTCGTCGACCCTTCCATCAAAAATTATATTGTTTCGGTGGTGAATGCCACCAGGAAACATTCCGCCATCGTGTTGGGAGTGAGCCCGCGTGGAAGTCAGCTCCTGATGAGGGCTGCCCAGGCTGCCGCTTTCATCGATGGTCGGGATTTCGTCAAACCGGATGACGTTAAGCTTCTAGCGCCTTATGTGCTTGGTCATCGGGTTATACCCAAGGTCCGGGAGAGTAAGGTGAGTCATGCTGAACTTATTGAAAGAGTACTCGAAGAAGTCCCCGTACCTGTCTAGATTTGTTGTTCCTGAGCCAGGCTCGGAATTTGATCTGAAAGGGGTGGAGTTTAGTGTTCCAGGCACCGGCTACAAGGTGGTGCTGGAAGCTCGCTTTTGGATTGCTGTTTCGGTAGTTCTGCTCATCTATCTGATAGCAATCGAGTCCAAAATGGAATGGTTCTACCTGATCGCCGCCGGTGGAACCTCTACCATTCTTATGGGGCTTTTATATCCATATCTTCAGGTGCGAGACATTGTGGCATCATGCGCGATACCGCCTGATGGAGTGGCCGGAGACCGCCTGCGAGTGCGCGTGCGCCTCAAAAGACTTTCTCCCCGCTCTCAGGTGACCAGACTCTTTCCTATTCGCTGGCTGGTGGTGCGCATCAAGCTTGTGGGAGATAGACACAGTTTCAGCGTGCTCAAGCCGATCACCGTAGATACCATCGCCAACGAAGCCTGGGTTGTGGCCCAGAGCCCGCCGCTGCCTCGCGGTGTTTATAGAATCGACGCAGTTGAAACATACACCTGCTTTCCTTTTGGACTGGCGTGGTGGTCCAGGGACTTTCCGATCGGTGTAGGTGGAAAGATTGTGGACAACCCGGTGGTGACTGTTTATCCGAAAGTTTCCGGTATCGAGGGTAACTTCCTCTACCGCTTGAGGGCAGCCGGTAGCACCGCGCTCATCTCCTCTGCCACCAGGGCATCCAGCTCCATGTCCTCGGCTTCGGTTCGCAGTTTGCGGGAGTTTGTCACCGGTGACAGTCCCCGGTTCATCCACTGGGCTTCATCGGCTAAGACCGGCAAGCTTGTGGTCCGGGAGTTCGACTCCGAAGGTTTGCCTGGTTATGACTTGCTTATCGACTTGACCGCCGGTTGGAAGTCGGTGGAGCAATTTGAACTGGCAGTGTCGGTGACCAACTCGCTGTTGAACTATGGATTTCGTATGGGTGGTGCTCCGGAGCTTTATCTCATCCCAGAGTTGCATCAAGATCCCGCCGAACTACCACTCTGCCTTCTTGACCTTCCTCCTCTGCCTCCCGGTGTTGCCCGATGGTCCCAGCTTTTAGCCCGGGTGGAGGCTGTCTATCCGAAGCAAGACGACTATGAACCGGCGGTGCCTGATTTTGGTGCAGATGGAAAGCTGGCTCTGCTTACGGTGCGTCCTGCCCAGATGGAGGACGATAGAGGACAAATCGATCTCGATATCAACAAGAAAGTGGATATCTGGGTTATGTCCAGGGCATTTCGCCAGGCATCATCCTCGGCGGAGAAGGCGGAAGCTTGGACCATGAGCCAGCGGGGTGTGATTCCTGCCCATGCAGGATCCTCCGACCGTCGTGGATCTTCCGGACCTCCAGGCCGGGTGTTGGCTAGCCTTACGGCTTTTGAGGAGATAGCCCACCTATGAGCGATGGCAAGCCAGATTTGGAGAACGAAGACAAGGGTTCTCATACCCAGGTGGTCGAGCGTGATTATGAAGAGTTCGAAAGTGATTCTCCCCAGGTGGATCTTCCTGCTTCCGGCTCTCAGAAAAGAAGCCAGGAAAGTGGTGGCAAAGAGAAGACCGTAGAGGTCGAACATTCCTTTTCCATGCGAGTAGCCGCCTTTGCCATGGTGATTTCAGTAATTACCGGGGCATGTATGTACGCCAACACCATTCCCGCCATGGTGATTCTCTACCTGTGGATGGCTGGGATGGGGATCTTTCTCTCATACAGGTATCGCCAGGAGAGGCCGATCTGGGTCACTGCGGTGCCCGTTATCGGAGCCATGATTGTAATCGGAGCTTTCGTTACCATCACCGCTCAACAGATAATGAGCCATAACGTCAATTTCTTGATTCCGTTCTTGCAGGTACTTGCCGGTTTGCAGGCGCTGCACTGTTTTGATTTGAGGACCCGGGAAGACTTCAGTATCTCTGTTTTAATTGCCCTGGGAGTTTTTACTTTCACAGCGGCAGCGGCAACTGATTATCTCTTTATCTTGCTGGCTCTCAGCTTTATCCTTTCTCTCTCTTTTCTCCTTTACTTTGATGCTGTTTCCAGGAGTCAGGGAGTGGGACCATCGAGGCCGGTCGGCGAGGGGCGTCCTGGTTCGATGCCTAAACCCAAGCCCATTGTCAGCCGTGGCGCCAGGGCTGCTTCCGTGGCAATTGTGCTGCCGGTAGTATGTGTTCCTGTGATGACGCTGTTGACCTTCTATTTGATGCCCCGTAGCGAGTCTCTGATCGAGTTTATTATGAGGGATCTAATCGGGCCCCACTTCGCTATTTCCAATAGCTCCAAGGGAACCGGCTACAACCCGAACGTTAATAGACCAGGCATGGGTAGGGATCCGCTTGGTATCGCCAAAGGTGCTGATCAGCCCGGTGGGCAAGGCCTGTCAAAAGGCAGAAGCGGCGGACAAGGCGGCGAAGCAGGAGGGGATCCGAAGAAAGGGGTTGGTCCTCTGGGCCGTGAGAAAGGTGACGGCAAAGATGTTAATGGTATAGCCGGTCAGGACGGTTCGGCAAGTGAAGAAGACTTTGAAGAGACGGTTGAACAGGAGCCGGAGAAAGTCGACTTGCTTCAGAGTGATTTGCCTATGGACAAAGTCGTCATGCGCATTCATTCTGCCAGACCTGGTTACACAAGACGCACCACCTATGATTTTTACAACGGCAGGAGTTGGTCTAGAAGTGGTCCTATATCTGGTGTCAAGTTCAGGAAAGATCGTGGCAATGTTTTCGGCGTAGGAAATGCCAATGCTCTTCTTGTTCCCAATGATTGTCCCACGGTTCAGGTGAGGCAGCAGATAACCGTTGACTTTGACGCGATAGGCAAATTTTTACCGGCATTCTGGATCCCCCAGGCTGTGGGCGGAGACTTCGACAATGTTACCGTGCAAGCCGATGGTTCGTTGCGGGTAGACAAATCCGTACCCGCTGGGGTGACCTACGAAGTGGATTCTCTATTGCCGATTTACAAAATTGAATCCATGCGTGCCCTGCCGCTGAGAACCCATTCCCATTTTAAAGAGTCCATTCTGGGACCGTCAGTAACAGACATGGAAAGCGGCGAAGAAGAGCTTATTCAGAGATATCTTCAACTGCCGGAAAATATTTCGCCGAAAGTTCTGAAGCTGGCTAAAAGTGTTGCCGGTCAGAAAGGCAACTGGTTTGTCCGGGCGGAGAACATCGCTAAATATCTGCGTAAGAAGTGCAAGTATGACCTCAAAGCTGAGAATCGCTCTGAAGACGGCGACTTTGTTTACAACTTTCTCTACAAGACCCGGGAGGGCAATTGTCTGGAGTTCTCCTCCGCATTTGTTGTCATGTGCCGGGCCGCGGGTATTCCAGCAAGATGTGTGGGGGGTTACCTTCCCGGTCAATTGAACAAAAAGACAGGCTTCTATGAAGTCAGAGTTAAGGACGGTCATGCATGGGCTGAAGTTTACCTGCCTGATTGGAGCTGGATACCCTTTGACGCAACCCCGGTAGGTACCTATCCGGAAGTCGAGAAAGACGAGAATGTTTTCTCAAAATTGGCGGAGTTGGGCTTCTCTAATCCTTTCGGCGGTGTGCTTTCCACTCCGTCAGCCAGTTTAGGCGCGGGTCTGGGCAAAGGAATCAGCGGTTCAGAGCTGGATAAGAAGATCAAGGGTAAGGAGGCTTCTGCTAACGGCGAGGGAGAGTCCGCCCCAGAAGAGAACAATCCCGGAGACATTCTGGCCGGTCTGGCAGAGTTTCGCTGGGAGCCGGTGGCGGCAATCTTCATCTTTGCTGCTTCTGTTCTGGTTGGATTCATTTATCTGAGTCAACGCAAAGCTGAGGAGAAGGAGCAGATACCGGAAAATGCCCGACGCTCGACTCTCATATACCTTGAACTTTTGGGAGATCTGAAGCGTTATCGGGTTGTGAGAATGCCATCCGATTCCCCCGCTGAATTTCAATTGAGATTGAAGTCGGCCCTGGAGGCGGTTAGAGAAGAGGGGTCTCAAGTTCCTGGTGAGCTGGAGCCGATGCTTTCTCACTTCCTTGAAGTCTATAACAAAGAGAGGTTCGGGCGGGAAGAGAGAGTTGATGAGCTGGAGAGTATGCATCATAAAATTCGAGAGCTTGTTAAGTCATCAAAGATTAAGTAGCGGATAATCGCTTCCGGCGGATGTCAAAGCCTGAAAAAATAGAATAATATTTCCCGAACAGGGCTAAATCAGCTAGATTTCTATGAAAATAGGGAATATTGACAACGATAGTATTCTAAAAAACACGTAGAATAGTATTATCGAAGGCTTTAGGCGCCTGAGCACCCAGGGATATAAGAGAGAAGAAAATGGTTCAACAAGTCAGAACTACAACTGGAATGCAGCAGCAGCAGGAATTCGTTCCGCCTTACCCCAATTCTATTGCGGAGACAGGTTTGAAGGAAGGTTTTCTGGAAGAACTTATCCTGAAAGACATCTACATGGTCAACTTCGCTCTTGGTCGCGAAATTGCCTCTAGAACCCAGCTGCCGTTCAAACTCATAGAAGAAATACTTGAGATTCTTAAGAAGCAGCTATTGATCGAGGTTAGAACCTCCGGTGGTCTGGCTGACTACGAATACACCCCCACTGAGAAAGGTCGTGACCGAGCGAGAGCCTACTTCGACCACAACGCTTATGTGGGACCATGTCCGGTGCCGTGGGCTCGTTATATCGACTCCCTTAAGTACCAGACAATTCGTCGAGAGTCTGTGACGCCTAGAGACCTTGAAGTTGCTTTCTCCGATATCATGGTAAACCGTCGGACCATCAACTCGGTCGGACCGGCTATCAACTCCGGTCGAGGAATGTTCCTCTTCGGAGAGCCCGGTAACGGTAAGACCTCTATCGCGGAGCGGATCGTTCGAAGCTTCAAAGGGCATATCTTCATCCCTTACGCTGTTGAGATCGATGGACAGATCGTTCGAGTCTACGATGACCACAACCACGAGCCTGTCTCTGCCGCCAACTACCCCCGGGACTACGACCATAGATGGGTTCGTATTCAGCGTCCTTGCGTAGTGGTCGGTGGTGAATTGACCATCGACATGCTTGAACTGCAGTTCGACTACGGTACCAAACTTTATGAAGCGCCTATCCAGCTCAAGTCCAACTGCGGACTGCTACTCATCGATGACTTTGGTCGACAAAGAATCGACCACAAGTCGCTTTTGAACAGATGGATTGTGCCCCTGGAAAAACGGGTTGACTATCTAACCCTGCACACCGGTAAAAAACTGGAAGTACCATTCGAACAGTTGTTGGTATTCTCCACAAACCTGAACCCATCGGATCTTGTGGACGAGGCGTTCTTGAGACGGATTCCGTACAAGATCAATATCACCAGTCCCACCGAGGATGAGTTCAAATGGATCTTCCTGCAGTATTGCCAGAGAACCGGCGTTCCGTACAATGAAGAGGCGGTCAACTATCTGATTGATTCCCAGTATCGCTCCGGTAAGCGGGCCATGCGCTGTTGCCACCCCCGTGACGTGGTGGACCAGGTTATCAACCTGTGCAGCTTCCTGCAGACAGAGCCACGTCTGTCTAGAGAATATCTTGACCATGCCTGCGCGGTATACTTCGCCGCCATGGGTAAATAAGATAGTCAGAGTTCTCTAATTACGGAAGAAAAAACGATAAGGAGCGGAGAGTAATTGCTTTCCGCTTTTTTCTTGCCATTACTTTGTCTTGCAATTACCTTTTAAAAATCAGGAGGTAGGGGTTTCGTTGGCCGGGGTATGGATCGGGATGATGATTTCTTATGTCCGGGCAGGGCGGTATTAAATATGGTGTCGGCATGAGTCTGGGGCGGTCGCTCTTCCACTTTTACTTTCTCCGGATCTAGAATAATCAGGTGAATGGATTTTGAAAATGATTCGGTGGTTTTTAAGACCATTTTGTCTTGCCACTTTTCTGCGATAAAGAGGAGGCCGTTGCCTTGACGGCGGATTTCACAGAGTTCCCTAATATATGTTTCGGCGCGACTGGATTCTCTAAATTGGTCTTCTCTTTTGTGGAGCGTGAGGAAAGCATGGTGCTTCGGCAGCCGAACAAAAAGGATCTCATCGGCAGGGTTTTGGGCGACCGGATTGACGCCGTGATACTTGAGACATCTTGTCAGAGAGCGGGATAGCCGGCCTTTCCGTCTGGCGGCGATGCAGGAGATCCGGCTTTCTCTCACAAGCAGAAGCACACTTTTGCCTGCTATAAGAAGTTGGCTATTACTCTGGGGTATGTTCAGGATCAGAAGTGATAGTGCCAGGCAGAACAGTGAGAGAGCCAGGGAGAGGCTGTGTTTTTTGTTCAGGCTTTTGATCAGAAGTAGATAGGAAGCTCCGTAAAAGATCATGGTGCTCGGGTGCGGTGGTCCTGTAATCAGGACGTTATTCTTCCAGGAAGCGAGAATTGAAGCGGTGTTCAGCATGTACTGGAGCGGCAGCATTAAGAGGTTATCGATTGTGGTGGCGATTTTCACCGGTGGCTCAGAGAATGTCGGTAGTACCTGGGAGAGGATCACCAGGCTGGATGAAATGAAGCCGCCCACAGTGATAGGCGCAACAGCCGGATCGAGCATTAGATTGGCGATGATGAACGTCAGCCCAAGCTCCCAGAAATAGTAGAGTTGTATGGGAAGAACAGCCCCCTGTGCTAGAAGGATCACAGAGCAGAGTTCGAGCAGAAAGCGAGGCACCGGTCCGTAACCCATTTTCTTTATGCTGTCATGTATCGGACCTATGCCGAGAATGATGCCATAGGTGGCGGCATAGGAGAGTTGTAGACCCACATCCAGTAATGAAACCGGCTCTAAAAGTGTGAAGGTCAAAAGAGTGAGACTCAGCACGGCGGCGCTGTTTGCTTTGCGATAGAAGGCACGGAACATTACCAGAATGATGCCCATGGCCGCTGCCCGGGTGACCGAAGCGGAAGCCCCCGCCAGGCAGACAAAGCCGGCTATGGCTAGAATTGACGCCAGGCTCTGTTTAAGACGAGAGCGGGAGATTTTACCGAGTAGAAAGTAGATGGTGCCGACCAGTATGGAGAGATTGAAGCCTGAAGCGGCAAGCAGGTGAGAGAGTCCGGTTTTGCGGAAGTCTTCTTTGACTTGTTTGGGAAGCTCCGTGCTTCTATCACCCAGGACGATGGATGATAGGAGGTCGCCGCGCTCTCTGCCGAGCACGGTTCTGTGGGTTTTGATTATCGCTTCTCGGCATCTGTCAATTTCACGAAAGAGATTGAAACCGTTGCTATTCCCAGAATTTCCTGAAGGCGATTTTTCTATGGATTCTACTTTCAGGCGGCAAAATATATTCTTCCTTCTCAGGATACTTCTTAAATCCAGTTCCCAGGCTGTCTGCCTTTTTCTGATTTGAAAGATGGTTCCTGTTACCCGGCAGCGGTCACCTTTTCTGGCGTCAATTAGTGCCAGTATCTTAGAAGCGATCTCCAGTTGTACTTTTCCTTCAAGGGCTTGCTTTACTGGAGCAATTAACATTAGGCTTCTGGCGGATACTTTCGTTTTTGAGGGATTGTCCAGAAGTTCAACTTCCAGCTCCACCGGTGAACTTCTCTTCTGCCAGTAAAGATCGGCTTCTTTAGGTACAGGCAGCTGATTAAGGGCATAGGCGAATCCCAGCCATGGTATTACCAGCGCTATCATGGCCACCAGGGGGCGTGCTCTTAGAAAAGCCGCTAGTGAAAAGAAGCTCGAAAGGGATATTAGTTCGAACCAGTGGCTTGAAATGCTTTTTGTTAATTCTGCTACTGCGTCAGGCTCGCTGGAAACATACTCAATATGATGAATACGGCAATCGGCCAGATAGCATCCGCATACCCAGGCGAAGACGAGTAAAGTGAACAAGCCAGGCGCGCTCAGTTTCATTCGGTCAATTCCGCTAGCCTATAAATAAGCTGACGGCTTGACCTTTCCGAGGGTTCAATCCCGGGCTAACTTACCTTGATAAATTTTGCGGTTTAACTTGCGGGCTAGCTTACCTATCTATTGCGGCCGTTATCCACGTTCAGAATATTGCGATTTCGCATCTGACTTCTTATTGCTTCCGGCGTATCTTGCAGGGTTTTGTTGTACATATCCACGAGTTTGATCACGTCCGGATTGTCCGGATCGAGCATCATGGACAGTTCGAGGGCACCTCTGACACCGTCATAGCCTTTCTGTTGCGGTTGGCCGTTGGGGCCTTTTCTCAGATCCGGGAAGTATTCTCTTTCTCCCTGATCGGTTCCGGCTAGCATTTTTGATGCTTCCAGTCCGTTGCCGCTTTCCAGATGCTGCTTGGCGATGGCCAGGCGAATCACTGCTTCGTCTCTCAACAGTTTTGCCACCAGGGTTCTGCCTTCCTCGGTTTGGAAAGCCATGTGCTGGAATTGGCCGACTCTGTTCTGGGTATCTTGCAGCACTTGTTTGCTGAAGGTATCTATTCCCAGCTCTTGCCGTCTGAGATGCATCAGATCTTTGACCAGGGTCTCCATGTCGTGGGGAGTCTCAATGATCTCGTTTATCTTCTTGGAAGTATCCTGTTGGAACTGTTGCAGTTGAGGCACTTCTCTTGCCGCGTTGATGGTGGTTCCGTTGAGCATGTGTCCGTTGACGGAGTCATCCATGGCTAACTTTATTGCTTCTCCTGTCTCCACTTTGGAGGTGAGGAGTTTCTCCAGAGCATAGCCACCAAGATCAATCTTGTTGTCTTTGAGGACATAGAAAGCTTCGTCGTTATCCTGGGGAATTCGCTTGCCGCCTTCCAGTCTAAGCTCTCCGAGGGATCTTGCCATGATGGCGAGGTCCATTCTATTTTCAAATTTTTCCGGTCCGCTTAGAGAGTTCCACCTTTCCGTTCTTTCCGGAAATCTGCCGGAACTGGATGGGGTGTAGTTGTTTAGCTCCTGGAACCTTGTCCAGACAGCACCTTCAGCTCCAATGCTTCTTTCTCCAACCTTGTTCCAGGAATGGACCGCCAGCTTCATGTTGTTGAAGTTGCGCTCTTTGCCGACTTGTTCCATTGTTTTGATGGCGGCGGTGGTGGGAACATCGATGTCTTCCCTGGCAGTACTGCTCAAGGCACCATCGAGTAAATTTCCGGCAACATAGGCGCTGGCGAATATGGCTGCTTTGCCTTTCCAGTTCTTAGCCCGGGGCATGAAGTAGAGGGCACCACCCATGGCGAGCCCATCTTCCCAGGTTGTACGCTTTATCGGTTCAGGTAGAGCTGCTGTTAGCGCTGAGTCTTTCATCAAGGCATCGACTCCGGCACTGACTGTCATGGCTCCCAGAAGCTTTCCGCCGGTTTTCCATCTGGAGTCGCCTATCTTATGCGTCGATAAAGCAAGGGGAATAGCCAATCCGGAGACACCGGTCTTATGTTCCACATCCGTGATCGGCGCATCCACAGGGCTGAGGTTGTTGAAGACCGAGCCTCGGAAATAGTCATCGCCGATGGACATGGAGGCTGCGGCTAGACCAGCTATAGCTGCTCTTGATTTTACAGACCTCCATCCCTGGGCCACATCGTCTGCCACGGTGAATTTCTGCGATTCGTTATAGAGTCCGCCCACGGCTGTCCGTTTGTCTTCCACCAGGCGAGCTACTTCATCGCCGTCGAAGACTATGCCGGAAGAAGATTTCCATTGTTTGCCCTGGAAGGTTCTCAGTCCGTTGTGGGAGAGAGCCCCGTCTGAAGCAGTGGCTTTGAGTATGTCGTCGTAGCTGTTGACCGCCGCGCCGTTCAGTCTATCGGCGGCCCGGGTCAGTTTTGTCAGATCTGCGTGGGCAATCTCATCACCGCCTTCGGAGACGATCTTATGAATTCTTCCCAGAGCGTCATCGATATTTCTGTCTGCTCTAGATATGGCCGACCGTCCATCATAGTTTTTGTTGAACCAGGATCCTGCGCCTTCTGCCGTGAGGTGGTTATGGGAGCGGTTGTACCAATCCGCAAAACCTTCCGTTCTGACGGAGGAGAAGGTTGCTTTGTCAGCGGCTGCCTTCAGGCGGGGGTCTAAAATGCCATTTTGAATCGAGCCTACGGTCAATGCTGTGCCAGCGGCGGTTCCCACGGAGTAAATCCAGGGATCGTTGCCTTTGACGCGATCTCTATTCTGGAGGATTTCATTGATCTCGGCATATTGTTTTTCTAGAGCGGTCTTTTCGCGCTGGTCCATGATGCCGCCAGGACCAAGTTTGTCTTTATGGGCTTCGGTAAAAGTCTGTTCGGGAAATAGTCCCTGGGGAGTGGCTCGTTCAGCGTCCGGTCTGGTGGCCGTCTCCGGTGGTTTAATCAGGAAGGGATCTACAGTCGGCTTTCTGTCATCGTCTATAAATGGAATGGTTTGATCCACGTCACCGCCATAGGTAGCCCGCCCCTTTGAGGGATCACCTTTAGTCTCTTGCGGTTCGAATTCGAATGGGGAGCCTTGTGGCATCTGATTGACCTCTTCTCATATAAACTTCTTGCTTTTCGAGCAGTGGGCAGCCCTGCAAGTTGATTCAATATTAATGGAATCTAACCAGGATGGTAAATGGTATTACGCCCGTTGTCCGTGGGAATATTCCCATCAGGCAGATTAAATTTGAAAGTTCATCGGCTCTATGAGCAAAAACCACCTCATTTCGAGGTGGTTCTCACTAAATTTCTGGTTGGATTCGAGGGGACTGCCGAAGCGGGGCTATCTAAACTTTGTTCAGATAGTATTTGCTGTGCGCAGCCGCCGGTTGTCCGTTGTATTTTGCCGAAGGCTTTTTGTTGTAGGGTAGTTCGCATTTGGCTGTTCTGGTGAAAACCATCTGCCCGATTGGCATTCCGGCATGGAGCCGGACCGGTCTGTTGCCCACGTTATAGATTTCGAGGGTCACCTGGGCCGGCGGATTGCTGAAGCCGGCATCGATGAAG
>MDTD01115000.1_pt1 | contig 27716 bp, 27 predicted proteins | sample 811221 | NCBI WGS metagenome assembly MDTD01 (sample SAMN05326646, study PRJNA326480) | marine metagenome | isolation source: seawater | place: Pacific Ocean: South West | collected 2011 | reverse complement strand
TGCCGTCGGCCCGCGCGGCCGGCGCCTGCCGCGCTTCAGCCGGCAGGAGTGGGGGCTGATCGTGGTGCTGGGGATCCTGCAGTTCGGCCTGTTCCACCTGTTCGTGAATTCCGCCCTGCAGTTCATCCCGGCCAGCCGCGGCGCGGTGATCTTCGCGCTGATCCCGGTGATGACGATGTTTGCCGCCGCCCTGTTCGGCCGCGACCGGCTGTCCGCGGTGCAGCTGGGCGCCGCTCTGCTCGCCTTCCTGGGCGTCGCCCTGGCAATGGGGCAGAAGGCGCTGGCGCCGGTCGCGCCCGGCACCGCGGCGGCGGAAGCCGGCTGGCTGGGAGAGGTGCTGTTCTTCCTCGCCGTCTGCTGCGGCGCAACCTACAACGCCATTTCCGCCCGCCTCCTGCGGGTGCAGGCGGTGATGCCGGTGACCGCGCTGACGATGATCGCGGGCGCGGCGGTCCTGTTCCCGCTGGCGATCGGCGAGGGACTGTTCGAGAGCGGTCCCGGCTACGACACGGCCGACTGGTGGATCTTCGCCTACCTGGTCCTGCCGGGCGGGCTGATCGGCTTCCTGATGTTCAACTGGGGACTGCGGCGCACCTCGCCCAACCGGGCGGCGATCTACGTGCCGATGGCACCGATCGCCTCCGCATTCTTCGGCTGGCTGCTGCTGGACGAGCCGCTGGGCGGTCTTTTCCTGGTCGGCCTGGCCTGCGCCGTGGCAGCGCCGCTGCTGATCGCACTGGAGCGGCGGCGCAGGACGGAATGAGCCAGAGACCTACCCTGCGTCGTTGCAGGGCCTGACCCGTCCACGGGCTTCGCCCGTGAACCCCATTCCGCAAACCTTGCGGCTCTTCGGGGATCGCGGAATGGGTCCTCGGGTCAAGCCCGAGGACGACGCTAGCGCCGCGGAACCTACCGGCTCAGGTCCGGCGTTCCACCAGCATCTTCTTGATCTCCGCGATCGCCTTCGCCGGGTTCAGGCCCTTCGGGCAGGTCTTCGCGCAGTTCATGATGGTGTGGCAGCGGTACAGCCGGAACGGATCCTCCAGATTGTCCAGCCGCTCGCCCGTCATCTCGTCCCGGCTGTCGGCCAGCCAGCGATAGGCCTGCAGCAGCACGGCCGGACCCAGATAGCGGTCGCCGTTCCACCAGTAGCTGGGGCAGGAGGTGGAGCAGCAGGCGCAGAGGATGCACTCGTACAGCCCGTCCAGCTTCACCCGGTCCTCGTGGCTCTGCAGCCGCTCCCGGTCGGGCGCCGGCGACTGGGTCTGCATCCAGGGCTGGATCGAGGCGTACTGCGCGTAGAAATGCGTCAGGTCGGGCACCAGGTCCTTCACCACCGGCATGTGCGGCAGCGGATAGATCTTGATGTCGCCGCCCGGCAGCTCGTCCATCCCGCGGGTGCAGGCCAGGGTGTTGGTGCCGTCGATGTTCATCGCGCAGGAGCCGCAGACGCCTTCGCGGCAGGAGCGGCGGAAGGTCAGGGTCGGGTCGATCTCGTTCTTGATCTTGATCAGCGCGTCCAGGACCATCGGGCCGCACTTGTCGAGGTCGACCTCGTAGGTGTCCACCTGCGGGTTCTGGCCGTCGTCCGGGTTCCAGCGATAGACCTGGAAGCGCCGCACCCGGGTCGCGCCCTGCGGCGCCGGCCAGTGCTTTCCCTTCTTCACCTTCGAATTGCGCGGCAGGCTGAACTCGGCCATCGGGTCACTCCCTTGCGGATACTGCACCCGGCGCGGCGCAAAACGCTGCGCGGCGGCCGGGCGGGCAAATCATCGAGGCGGACATGCCATCGAGGCTGATTGGCGGCTCAGTACACCCGCGCCTTCGGCGGGATGTACTGGATTTCCTCGGTCAGGGTGTAGCTGTGCACCGGTCGGTAGTCGATCGTCACCTTGCCCTGCGCGTCGCACCAGGACAGCGTGTGCTTCATCCAGTTGTCGTCGTCGCGGTCCGGATAATCCTCGCGCGCATGGGCGCCGCGGCTCTCCGTCCGGTTCGCCGCGGAATGCATGGTCACCATCGCCTGCGGCAGCAGGTTGTCCAGCTCCAGGGTCTCGATCAGGTCGGAATTCCACACCAGGGAGCGGTCGGAGACGGAGATGTCCGGCAGCATGCCGTGCACCTCGCCGATCAGCTTCTTGCCCTCGTCCAGCACCTCGCCGGTGCGGAACACCGCGGCGTTGTTCTGCATGGTGCGCTGCATCTTGTCCCGGATCGCCGCGGTCGGGGTGCCGCCCTTGGCGTTACGGAACTTGTCCAGGCGACCCAGCGCCTGATCCTCGCTGCCGCGCGGCAGCGGCTTGTGCGGCGCGCCCGGCTTCATCACCTCCGCCGCGCGGATCGCCGCGGCGCGGCCGAACACCACCAGGTCGATCAGCGAGTTGGAGCCCAGCCGGTTGGCGCCGTGGACGGAGACGCAGGCCGCCTCGCCCACCGCCATCAGGCCGGGCACCACATGGTCGGGCTCGCCGTCCTTCAGGATCGTGACCTCGCCGTGATAGTTCGTCGGGATGCCGCCCATATTGTAGTGCACGGTCGGCAGCACCGGGATCGGCTGCCGGGTGACGTCGACGCCGGAGAAGATGCGCGCCGATTCCGAGATGCCGGGCAGCCGCTCCGCCAGCACCGCCGCATCCAGATGGTCCAGGTGCAGGAAGATATGGTCCTTCTGGTCGCCGACCCCACGGCCGTCGCGGATCTCCATCGTCATCGCGCGGCTGACCACGTCGCGGCTGGCCAGGTCCTTCGCCGACGGGGCATAGCGCTCCATGAAGCGCTCGCCCTCGGAATTCACCAGATAGCCGCCCTCGCCGCGGGCGCCCTCGGTGATCAGCACGCCGGCGCCGTAGACCCCGGTCGGGTGGAACTGCACGAACTCCATGTCCTGCAGCGGCAGGCCGGCGCGCAGCACCATGCCGCCGCCATCGCCGGTGCAGGTATGGGCGGACGTGCAGGAGAAGTAGGCGCGGCCATAGCCGCCGGTCGCCAGCACCACCATGTGGGAGCGGAAGCGGTGGATTTCGCCGGTCGCCAGGTCGATGGCGATGCAGCCGCGGCAGGCGCCATCCTCCATGATCAGGTCGATGGCGTAGTATTCGATGAAGAACTCGGTCTGGTACTTCAGGCTCTGCTGGTACAGCGCGTGCAGCATGGCATGGCCGGTGCGGTCGGCGGCGGCACAGGTGCGCTGCACCGGGCCCTCGCCGAAATTGCGGGTCATGCCGCCGAAGGCGCGCTGGTAGATCTTGCCTTCCTCGGTGCGGCTGAACGGCACGCCGAAATGCTCCAGCTCGATCACCGCCGGCACCGCCTCGCGCACCATGTATTCGATGGCGTCCTGGTCGCCGAGCCAGTCCGACCCCTTCACCGTGTCGTACATGTGCCAGGACCAGTGGTCCTCGCCCATATTGCCCAGCGAGGCGGAGATGCCGCCCTGTGCCGCCACGGTGTGGCTGCGGGTGGGGAAGACCTTGGTCAGGTTGGCGGTCCGGAATCCCTTCTGCGACATGCCCATGGTGGCGCGCAGGCCGGCGCCGCCGGCGCCGATGACGACGACATCGTAGTCATGGTCGATGATCGGATAAGCGGTCATGTCGCGTCTCTCCAAAGATCCTTGCGGCCCGACCTGCGCAGCCGGCCCCGCGAGGAGACAGGCCGCCGGAGGGGCATTGTCTGTGACCGGCGGCTCAGCCCCCGAAGGCGATGGCTGCCAGGGCGATCAGGCAGGCCAGCCCCAGCGCGATGCAGCCGAAGGTGTTGAGCAGCAGGGCCGGCAGCTTCAGCCAGCCGTGGATGTAATCCTCGATCACCACCTGCATGCCGAGCTTCAGGTGCCAGAAGCCGGCGATCATCAGCAGCGCGCCGATCGCCGCGACCACCGGACTGCCCAGGAAGTCGCGCGCCTCCTCATAATCGGCGCCGGTGATGCTGATCACGCAGAGGGCGAAGACCACGACCAGCGGCACCAGGGCGACGGCCGTCACCCGCTGCACCCAGAAATGGCCGGTGCCGTCCCTGGCGGAGCCCAGCCCGCGGACCGGCTTGATGGCGTTGATGAACTGATTGTTGGCGGTATCGGACATCGGAATTCACTCCCGTCGGCAGGCCGCGCCGGTGGAGGCCGGCCGGCCCTGCCGGCTTACCAGGACAGGGCCAGGATCCAGGCCAGGACGGTCAGGACGACGGAGCCGATCACCACCGTCCAGCCGCTGGCGGAGACCTGCGACAGCTCGAAGCCCCGGCCCAGGTCCCAGAACAGATGCCGGATGCCGTTGCACAGGTGATAGAACAGGGCCCAGGAAAAGCCGATCAGGATGATGATTCCCAGCACCGAGCCGATGAAATCCTGCACCACCTCGAACGAATCGGGCCCGGCGGCCAGCGCGATCAGCCACCAGGTCAGCAGCAGGGTGCCGACCCCCAGCGCGATGCCGGTGAGGCGATGCAGCGCCGACATCACCGAGGTGATCTGCGGCTTGTAGATCTGCAGGTGCGGCGAAATCGGCCGTTCGACCTGTGCCATGCCAGCCCTCCCCCAGGGTGTCGGATGTCGTGACGGGTCGTCGCGGACCCGGCCACCTCAAAGCGTGCGGATCCGGACATGCGAGCCGTCTGCCCCTCCGCAACCGCAGCGGCATGGTTCTGGCTGTTGGTCCCAAGATCGCGCCTGCGAGTGTAGTCCTCAGACCTGCTCCGTCAACGAGTTAGCGCAAAGCGGCAGCCCGGAAAGCCCCACGGCCGGGGCGGGGCGCGGCCGCCGCGCCTGACGGATTGTGGGCTTCCGCCGCGATGTCCTAGAGTGCGCCGCACCACGAACCCATGGAGACAGGCAGATGATCGCAGCGAGACCCGGCACCGGTGCAGGAACAGGAACGCGGCGGCGCCTTGCCCCGCGCGGCCTCTGGCTGTCGGCAGCGGCCGGCCTCCTGGCCCTTGGCTTGCTGGCCCCGGCCCTGCAGGCCCAGGTGAATCCCTTCGGCACCAGCCCCGGCGGCATGTCGGAGGCGCAGACCAAGGCCATGGGCAAGGCGATCGAGGCGGCGCTGGCGGCCGACAAGCCCGGCGTGACCGAGACCTGGTCCGCCGACGGATCGGGCGGCACCGTGACCGTGGAGAAGCTGTTCCAGAAGAACGGCCTGTCCTGTGTCCTGCTGTCGCACGCCTTCAACGACGAGGACCGCACGCCCTACAAGCTGCCGTTCTGCAACACCGACAAGGGCTGGAAGGTCTACTTCTGAGCCGGTCCGGCGGGGGGCGGCCGCGCCCTCTCATTACTTGACTCAGTCATGTTTCTGGCGGACCCTTCCTGACCGACACGGTCAGGGAGGGCGCCAGCATGGCCGCATCGCATCGACAGGACCCCAACGGGGCCGGTGAAACCGCCGCCGCTTCAGAGGGCGCGGATACGGCGCAGACGGTTGCCGCCCTGCGCCGTTTCAACCGCTTCCATACCCAGCGCATCGGCGTGCTGGAGGAGGGGCTGCTGCAGAGCGGCTTCACCCTTGCGGAAGCGCGGGTGCTGTTCGAACTGGCCCATCACGACGGGCTGACCGCCAGCCAGCTGTGCCGCGACCTGGGCCTGGACCAGGGCTATCTGAGCCGCATCCTGGCCCGCTTCCAGAAGCGGGGCCTGCTGGCCCGCCGCACCGCCGAGGGTGACCGGCGGCAGGCGCTGCTGTCGCTGACCGCGGCCGGATGGGAGGCGTTCGCCCCGCTGGACCGGGCCTCCCAGGAGCAGGCCGCCCTGTTGCTGCGCGGCCTGTCGGCCGCCGACCGCGCGGACCTGTGCCGCGCCATGGCCCGGATCGAGGCGCTGCTGGCGGCGGACGACCCCGGCCCCGGCGCCGGCCCGCCCGGCGCAGCGGTGACCCTGCGCCCCCACCGGGTCGGCGATATCGGCTGGATCGTGCAGCGCCAGGCCCTGCTCTACAGCACCGAGTTCGGCTGGGACGGCAGCTTCGAGGCCCTGGTCGCCGAGATCGGCGCCGCCTTCCTGCGCAATTTCGATCCCGCCGCCGAGGGCTGCTGGGTTGCGGAGCGCGATGGCGAACCGCTCGGCGCCGTGTTCCTGGTCCGCGCCGCAGCCGATACCGGCCAGCTGCGGATGCTCTATGTCGAGCGCGCCGCCCGCGGCCTGGGGATCGGCGGCCGCCTGGTCGACGCCTGCATCGCCCGCGCGCGCGAGGTCGGCTATGACCGGCTGACCCTCTGGACCAACGACATCCTGGTCTCGGCGCGGAAGATCTACCTGGCGGCCGGCTTCCGGCTGGTACGGGAGGAGCCGCACCATTCCTTCGGGCAGGATCTGGTGGGGCAGTACTGGGAGCTGGATCTATCGGACGGACCAGCCGGCGGAAGCTGACAGGGCCGGCCAATGTCGGGTCTGTGGCCCGTCGGGTGTGACGACAGTCGGATCTGGCGGCAGTCGGATTGGGCGGAGGTCGGGTCTGACTGGGTTGAGGCGCCCACTTGTGTCGTTCATGCAACAATTTCTTAATAAGAATGCCTCTCAGTTCGATAGTATATTGAGAGTCATTTGCATTTGCAGAATCCCCCTCTACGGTGCGCGCATACGCAGTCATACGGATGGGGGATCCAATGCCGAAATTTCAGTCCAGCCGCCGCGGCGCGCGGCGGGCCCGGTCCGGCCAAACGCAGTTCCGGCTCGCACTCGCCTGTGCCGCCACCGGCCTGCTCGCCGGCCCGGCCGCCGCGGACGTGTTCCGCATCGACGACCTGGTGGTTGCGGCACCGGACGTGCATCCCTCGCAGAAGGTGCGCGACGACCTGGACGAGGCGATGGAGAAGAGCCGCACCGATTCCACCGTCAGCGGCACGGTGATCCAGAACGTCAGCCCGGTGAACAAGCTGGACGCGGTCCGCTACAACACGGTCGGCATCGTCAACCAGCCCGGCACCGGCAACCGGTTCGGCGGCAGCATGAAGATCCGCACCTTCGGCGACTGGGGGGCGTCGGAGTCGATCAACGGCCTGCCCGCCTTCAAGTCCGCCGGCGAGGAAGGCGGCGGCTATGGCAACACCTTCATCCCCTCCATCGCCGTCGACCGGATCAACGTGCTGAAGGGCGGCCGTGCGGTCGAGTTCGGCAACGGTTCCGACGGCGGTGTGCTGGAAACGATCATCAAGTCGGGGCGGGAGTACGACGACCACCAGGCGATCACCCTGGATGGCAGCAGCGCCCGCGAGGGCCTGGTGCAGGGCGAGGCCGGCGACCATACCGACAGCTGGGACTACTACGTCGCCGGCAGCGGCTTCTACGGCGACTATCACGACGAGCCGGCCGACCTGGACAGCCAGTCGGTGTTCGGCGGGATCGGCAATTTCGGCTGGAACCTGAACGACGACACCCGGGCCGAACTGCTGGTCATCGGCGACAAGAGCAAGCCGGTGATCTTCCGCAACGGCAACAAGGAAACGATCACCCACGACCAGTATTTCGGCGGCCTGACCCTGGACCACCGGATCAACGAGGCGACCAGCCTTCGGGTCGGCGCCCTGGCGAACAACAGCCACACCGTCTGGGCGGCGCGCAGCCGCGACCGGGCGATCAACACCCGCATGGTCTTCGGCGGCTACTACATGGAATACGACCTGACCGACAGCATCGCCTATAACGGCTCCGTCGGCGGCGAATTCCGCCACACCAACTACAAGCGCGACAACCAGTGGGACAACAAGTTCAACGATCCCGCCGTGCTGACCCGCCACGCGCTGACCTTCGACGACAACCTGGTCCTGAACCTGGGCCTGCGAAACACCTGGTTCCACAACGACATCAAGTATCTGGGGGCGGACCAGCCGGACAACCTGCAGACCGACAGCCTGCTGTCCTACGATGTCGGCGCGTCCTATTCGGTGCTGCCGAACACCCGGCTGCGCGCCTCCGCCGCCACCGGCTACAACCGCTTCTACGAGAAGTACGGCAATTTCGGCGCCGACGCGCTGAACCCGGCCGGTGCCGAGGACAGCATCGTCGATTCCCGCACCCTGGAGGTCGGCGCGCGGCAGGGCTGGGCCGGCGGCTATTTCGACGCCGCTGTCTACAACATCGTGCAGAACAACGTGCCGCGCCGGAACGGCGGCGCGATCCAGAACGTGAAGGTCGACCAGACCGGCGTCGAACTGGAGGCGGGCGCGCAGATCACCCCGAAGCTCTTCATCTCCGCCGGCTATGCGCATCTGTTCAAGATCAAGTCGACCCTGGACGACGGCACCGACGCCAACGGCAACATCTTCTTCGGCGCCAACGGCGTCTCCGTGCCCCGCAACCAGGCCAATGCGCGGATCACCTACGCGGTGACCTCCGACATCGGCCTGTGGACCGCCGGCTACTATTCCACCGGCTACGAGGCGGTCGACCTGAACGGCAACATCACCAAGCGCGACGGCTTCGAACGGATCGACCTGGGCGGCGACTGGGCGATCACCGACAAAGTGGTGCTGCGGGCCCGGGTGGAGAACCTGACCAACGAGAAGGATTTCGGGACGACGGTCAGCGGCACCGCCGCGAACACCGCCGGCAATCTGGGCCGGGTGTTCTGGATCGGCACCGATTTCACCTTCTAGCACCCGTATCCGGACCCGAAGGCGACGGCCCGTCATGCGCTATCGACATCTCAGGACCCTGCATCTCTGGCTGACCTTCGCGGCCGGCCTGCCGCTCCTGGTGCTCAGCCTGACGGGCGCGCTGCTGGTCTTCGGGCCGGAAAGCGACCTGCTGCTGGAGGCCGATGTGCGGACGGTGTCGCCGCCATCGGCCGCCGGCACGGCGGCGGAGCCGCGACCCTATTCCGAGCTGGTCGCCGCGATCGCCGCGCAGAAGCCGGACCTGCAGCCCTGGTCCCTGGGCCTGCGTCAGGACCCGGCGGAGGCCTGGTCGGTCTGGCTCGCGAAGGGCGCGGGCTATCTGCTGATCGACCCCTACCGGGCCATTGTCCTGGATCATCAGGGGGCGAAGGACTCGTTCTACGGCACGGTCACGGCGATTCATCGCTGGTGGCTGGTGAAGGGGCCGGCGCGGGCCTGGGTCCGCCACCTGATCTCTGCCGCGGCGCTGCTGCTGCTGGTCCAGGTGCTGGTCGGCCTGTGGCTCTATCTCTGGCCGCCGAAGCGGCTGAAACGGCTGGCCATCAAGCGCGGGCGGATGGCCGTGCTGCGGCTCCACCAGCTGACCGGCCTGCTGACCGGCCTGGTGCTGATGGTGATCGCCTTCACCGGCATGGCGATCCACTGGAATGCGGAAATGAAGGAGGTCGTCGAGTTCTTCGGCGGGCCGATCCGCGAGACCCCGCCGCCGGCGTTCGACGGCCTGGCGACGATCACGGACCTGGACGCCGCGGTCCGGACCGGCCGCGCCGTGATGCCGGAGGCGGCGCTGCTGCACATCCGGCTGCCGCAGAAGCCCGGCGACGCGATCGCCATGGGCCTGCGGCACGACGATCTGGAGGTGCCGAGCCGGGTCTGGGTCGGCGACGCGCCGCCGCGGGTGCTGTTCGTCGACGATCGCCGCGATGTCACCACGGCGGAATGGCTGTGGCACTTCCGCTACCACATCCACTACGGCGATTTCGCCGGCACCTGGCTGCGGGTGATCTGGATCTTCATGTCGCTGCTGCCGGCCGCCTTCATCGGCACCGGGCTCTGGCTCTACCTGCGGCGGCGGCCCCGGCGGCGTCGCAGCGATGCCGCGACCGCCACACCTGCCGCCGGACAGGTCACCTTTTGCCGGATCACCCTTCGCCGGATCAACCTTCGCCGGGGCTGAAGAAGGGCTGCACCACGGCCTGGAACACCGGCAGCGCCTCGCAGGAAGCCGCGTGCCGGGCCAGCGCCGGCCATGCCGCCAGGTCGAAGGCGCCGGGTTGCACCTCACCCATCAGCCGCAGCGCGCAGGCGATGGCGATATCGTCATGGCCGATCTCGCTGCCTGACAGCCAGGCTCCGGGAGCAGCCGCCCGCAGCGCCTCGAGGCTGTCGAGCGCGCCGCCGATCTGCCGGCGGCAACGCGCCTGCCAGACCCCGGTGTCACGTCCGTGGATCGCCCGCTCGTAGATCAGGCTGACCACCTTGTCGGCCAGGCCGGTTGCCAGCGCACAGCTTTTCAGCGCGCGCCGGCGCGCGGTCCCGCCCGCTGCGATCAGTGCCTTTTCCGGCCCGACCTGCTCGTCCAGCCAGTCCAGGATCGCCGCGCTCTCGATCAGCACCTCGCCATCGTCCAGCACCAGGACCGGCACCCGCAGCAGCGGGGAATAGTCGGCGATCCGGTCGGCATCCCGGAAGGTCGACCAGGGCCGGTGCTCGTAGTCCATGCCGTAGAGCCGCATCGCGATCGCGACCCGCCGCACGAACGGGCTGTCATACATGCCGATGAGGATCATTGCCGCCTCCCGCTTGCCGGCGCCGCTGCCGGTTCCGCTCCGAATGATGCCGCATCGCAGGTGTCGCGTCGCCGCCCCTGTCCTGTTGCCGCCCCTGTCCTGTTGCTGCCCCTGTCCTGTTGCTGCCCCTGTCCTGTTGCTGCCCCTGTCCTGTTGCTGCCCCTGTCCTGTTGCTGCCCCTGTCCTTTCACTGCCCTTGTCCTGCCGATGGCGGCGCTGTCACACGCCTGTCACCATGGCGTGCCAGAACCGGCGCGACGGGCCAAGGGAGGAGAGCAGGCATGACGGTTGTCGCCCAGATCTCCGACACGCATCTCAGTGCCGACAAACCGTTCTTTTCGGACAATTTCCGGGCGACCTGCGCTGCCATCGCCGCGCGCGGCGCCGACCTGATCGTCAATACCGGCGACGTCACGCTGAACGGCGCCGACGAGGCGGCCGACCTGGTGGCGGCGCGGCAGCTGCACGATGCCGCCGGCCTGCCGTTCCGCGTGGTTCCGGGCAATCACGACATTGGCGATACCGCCGCGGTCGCCGCCACGGCGCCCTATCACGCCCAGCTTGTCGAGCCTGCGCGGTTGGCACGCTTCCGGCGGCACTTCGGTCCCGGCCACTGGCGCCACGACCTGGCGGGCTGGCGGCTGATCGGCATCAACAGCCAGATCCTGGGCAGCGGCCTGCCGCAGGAAGCAGAGCAGGAATCGTTCCTGGCAGAGGCCATGGCCGGTGCCGGCGATCGCGCCGTCGCCTTGTTCTGGCACAAGCCGCTCTGCGACCGCGACCCGGGCGAAACGGTCACCGGCGGCCGCTTCCTGCATCCCGCAGCCCGGCACCGCCTGCTGGAGCTGCTGGGCCAGCGCCCGCCGGCGGTCATCGCCACCGGCCATGTGCACCAGTTCCGCGACCTGATGGTGGGTGCCAGCCGCCATGTCTGGGCACCGTCGACCGGATATGTGATCCCGGAGCGCGCGCAGCCGCTCTATGGCATCCGCGATGTCGGCTGGGTCGAACACCGCTTCGGCGCCGACGGCAGCCACCACTGCAGCTATCTTCGGGCCGGGGAAGCGGCGACCCTGTCGATCGCCGACTTCCCGCAGGCCTATGGCGCGATGTAGCGGCCGGGCGCCCGGTCGTCCTGCCCCGGCCGCCCCGTACTGGCAGGCTACTTTCCCTTGAACTGCGTCTTCCGCTTCTCGGCAAAGGCGGTCACGCCTTCCGCCCAGTCCTCGCTGCCGGCGCAGATGCCGAACATCTGGCCCTCCATCTGCAGCTGCGCCTCGATGCCGTTCTGCAGGCTGGCGTTCAGCAGCCGCTTGGTATTGCCGATGGCGACGGCCGGGCCGCGGGCCAGGCGCTGCGCGATCTCTTCCGCCTGCGCGTCGAGTTCGGCATCCGGCACCACCTTGTTGACGATACCGAAGCGTTCCGCATCCGCGGCCGGGAAGCGGTCGCCCAGCAGCGCCAGTTCCATCGCCTTCTTCCGGCCCACTGTCCGGGGCAGGTAGTAGGTGGACGAACCGTCCGGGCTGGTGCCGATATGGATATAGCCCATGGTGAAGAAGGCGGTGTCGGAGGCCAAAGCCATGTCGCAGGCCAGGACGAAGCTGAGCCCGACGCCGGCGCAGCCGCCGCGCACCGCGGCCACGATCGGCTGCCGCATCCGCGCCATGGTGTAGAACATGATGTGCATCTTGTGGATGCGTTCCTCGAACATGCGCTTGCGTTCGGCCGTGCCCATCTCCTTCACCATCTGGGCGAAGCTCTTCACGTTGCCGCCCGCCATGAAATGCTCGCCGGTGCCCGACAGCAGGATCACCCGCACGTCGTCGCGATGCTCCACCTCCCGGATGAAGGCGTTCATGTCCTCGATCGTGGTGGGCCCCAGCGCGTTGCGCTCATGCGGGCGGTTGAAGGTCATCCGCGCGATCCCGTCGCGCACCTCGGTCAGCAGCTCGTCGGTCATGGTCCTCCCCCATACTTACTGGCGATTCGCGTGCCGGGATCATGTCCGCAGCGGGGAGGCGCGTGAAGGGCTTTCTTCTGCAGGCCGGCGGCGCTCAGGTCGTCGCCCGCCGGGCGGCGGGCGGTACCGCCACCTCCGGCAGGTCGGCGGCGACGAGGTCCGGCAGCAGCATCGGCCGGCAGAAATGATAGCCCTGGACGAAGCCGATGCCGGTATGGCGCCGCAGGTAGTCGAGTTCCTCCGCCGTCTCCACCCCCTCCGCGACGACGGCCATGCCGAGCGCCGCGCCCAGCGAATCCACCGCCCGCAGGATGCCCTGGCTGCGCGGCCGGTCATGGATCGCGGTGATGTAGGAGCGGTCCACCTTCAGCTCGTCGGCGGTGATATCGGCCAGCACCGAGAAGGAGGAATAGCCGGTACCGAAATCGTCGATCGACAGGCCGATCCCCTCCCGCCGCAGGATCGGCAGGATGCTTGTGACGAAGGGCTCCGGCTGGACCACCGCCTCTTCCGTGATCTCCAGGACGAAGCGCTCGCGGCGGCCGCTGTCGATGATCCGTCCGATCAGCCGGTCCATGAAGATGGCATCGGACACCTGGCGGGCGGCGACATTCACGCTGAGCCGGGTGCCGCCGCCGAAGCGCCGGTCCAGCGCCTCCAGGCTGTCGAGGATGTCGTCCAGGACGATCTCCGAGATCTCGTTCAGCAGGCCCATCTCGGTCGCGACCGGCAGGAAGGCGCCGGGCGCGCGCATGCTGCCGGTGTCGTCCTGCCAGCGCACCAGCGCCTCGAACCCCGCCACCTCGGCTGTCGCCAGCGCGAGCTTCGGCTGGAAGGCACAGCGGAAGCGGCGGTCGCGCACCGCAGCCCTCAGCTCCTGCTCCAGCCGCATCCGGGCGCTGGTGGCATCGCCCAGCCAGGTATCGAAGAAGCAGGCGCTACCCTTGGCGAACTTCTTCGCCCGGTACATCGCCAGGTCGGCATTGCGCCGCAGCGCCTCGTAGTCGCCGCCATGGTCGGGATAGGTGCTGACCCCGATGGAGGCGGAGGTGTGGAGTTCCAGCCCCTCCACCCGGAAGGGCTGGCGCAGCTGCTCGACGATCCGCTCGACGATCAGCGCCGTCTGCTGCCGGTCGCCGGGCGCCACCAGCATCAGCACGAACTCGTCGCCGCTGATCCGGCCCAGCACGTCGCGCCCGCGGACGGTGCGACGGATGCGCTCCGCCACCGCGATCAGCAGGGCGTCGCCGACCGAATGGTTGTGGAAGTCGTTGACCTTCTTGAAGTCGTCGATGTCGATGAAGGCGAGCGCCAGGCTCTCGCCCTCGGGCAGGGTGGCGATCGCCTCCTGCACCCGCTCCTCGATCGTCTGCCGGTTCGGCAGGCCGGTGAGCTGGTCGAAATAGGCCCTGTGGGCGAGCGCCTTCTCGCTGCGCTGCAGCCGCTCGGTCAGCTGCCGCAGGCGTCGGCTCTCCAGCTCGCGCTGGCGGGTGTAGAGCGCGGCAAATGCGGCGGATGCCAGGAGCGAGAAATTGCGGGCCAGCGCCACATCGCTGCGGTCGAAGCCGGCCGCACCCGCCTCGCGCAGCAGGACCAGCATGCCGCGGCGCTCCCGCACCCGTATCGGCAGGTACAGCGCCGGCTGCGCCGGCGACAGGCCGTCCGGCAGCTCGCCCTGCCATTCCGGCAGGTCGGCATTGTCGAGGGTGGCGCTGACCCGGCCGCCGAGCACCTTGCCGAACAGCCGTCCCACTGGCCAGGTGGACCCGCTCAGTTCCGCGGGATGGGCGGCAATGCAGTACAGGACACCTTCCTCGCCCTCCTGTTCCGCCAGCACCAGCAGGCGGGAGAAGGTGAAGACGATCTCCAGCGCCCGGAACAGGACCTCGAAGGGATCGTCGTCCAGGGTGGATGTCAGCAGCGAGCCGATGGCATCCAGCAGCATCCGGGAATGCCGCCCTTCCAGGCGCAGGGCATCGAGTTCGCGCCGGCACTCCAGCAGCGCCTCGCGCAGTTCCTCGACGGTCTCCATCGCGGTCAGCGGCCGAACGCCACGGCGGAGATCATCAGGTTGGCATGCACGTTCCTGTCGAACAGGCTGCCCTGCTCGCCGAAGGTGAAGCAGCCGATGAAGGGCCGGTCGCCGGTGCCGGCGCGAATCTCCGCCACGACATCGGCCATCCGGTCGCCGACGGCGATCTTGCAGCCCGCGCAATAGACCAGGAGGCTGCCGGCCAGTCCCTTGCCGCTGCCGGACAGGCCGGCCGCCGCGGCGATGGCCACCCGGCCGGCGCGTTCCACCAGCCGGCGCCTGTCGCCGGTCATGGCATGGATCCGCGCGCCGGCCTCGACCCGCGCGAAGGTGGTGAGCGAGCCGTCCGGCCCGACGCTTTCGGGATGCACCAGCCGGTAGTGCGACATGCCCTCGATCCTGCCCGCTTCGATGCCCAGCGGGCAGGTCGTCGTCGCGGCCAGGATGTTGCCCCCGCTGCGAAGCTGCCCGGCGATGCGATTGCCGGTCCAGACATTGTAGATCTCCGCCGCCGGCTGCTCGTCGATGCTGACGATGCGGCGGCTGCCGGGCTGGCGGCCGTCCGGATCCGGCTCGCCGATCGCGGTCACCGTTCCCTGCGCGCCGGTCGGCTGGTAACCGCCCTGGAAGGCATGGCTGGTGCCGCCGGAAGGGAACAGGACCGCGACCGCCAGGCCGTTGCGGAGCACCTTCTGCTGCGCGATCTGGCGCCACTGGCCCGCCACCTCGTCATCGGCGGAGCTGCCGCCCAGGATCGGGCAGCGATCGCCGACGACGCTGCGCAGGCCGGCGATCACCGCCTCCTCCTGGCCGGGCGCCTGGTAGACCCAGACCAGCTCCGGCAGTTCGTCGGGGCAACCGGCATTGGACAGCGCCTGCTTCAGGATCGCCGCCGCCGCTTCCTGCGGCGCCGCGCCCAGTTCGCCGGCGGCGGTGCCGTAGTCGCCGGCCGAGTCGTCGATCACCAGCATGCCGATCGCATCGGGCCCGAAGATTCCGTCCTGGGTCATCACCCCGGCGCAGGAGGTGCCGCCGATCAGGGCGGCCTGCGGCCAGGAGCGGGCGATGCGGTCCGCGATCAGCCTGTCGTCATGGCAGCAGCCGTAGAACAGCGCCACGAAGCAGGGCGACAGGCCCGCGGCCGCGACCTGCGCCTCCAGGTCGTCGAGGGTGGTGGCGGTGTCCGCGCCTGTCGCGGCGAAGGATCCAATCTGGGTCATCGGATGCAGCGCGCCTGCCGGGTCATATCGTTGCCAAAGGGTACCGGCATACTGCCCGCGGCGCGTTAACAAACCCACAACCAGGGCGGGGCATGGAACGGCGGATGCCCCGCAGCGCGGCCGCGCTGCGGGGCATCGGATCCTGGTGCGGCCAGTCGCCAGAAGTGACCGGCCGTCCGGGGCCGGCTGCGATCAGTTCGGCAGCAGGACCCGGTCGATCACATGGATCACGCCGTTGGACTGCTGCACGTCGGCGATGGTGACGGTGGCGATGCCGCCCTTCTCGTCGGTCAGGGTGATCTTGCCGCCGTCCTGCTTCGCCATCAGGGTGTCGCCGCTCACCGTGGTGATCGGATGATTGCCGCCGTCATTGGCGATCATCGTGGCGATGGCGTCCGACAGCGCCTTGGTGGACACGACATGGTAGGTCAGCACCTTCACCAGCATGTCCTTGTTCTCGGGCTTCAGCAGGGTCTCCACGGTGCCGTCGGGCAGCATGGCGAAGGCCTCGTCGGTCGGCGCGAAGACCGTGAACGGCCCCTCGCCGGACAGGGTGTCGACCAGGCCGGCGGCCTTCACCGCGGCGACCAGGGTCTCGTGGTCCTTCGAGTTGACGGCGTTCTCGACGATGTTCTTCGACGGGTACATCGCCGCCCCGCCGACCATCGGATTCTCGGCAGCGATGGCGGGCGCGGTCGCGAAGGCGGTCACGGCGATGGCCGCGGCGGCAGCGGTACGCAGGCAGGTCTTGAACATGGGGATCTCCCTCGTGTCTCGCTTCGTCCTTGCGAAGCTGAGGGGGATACGCCCCGATCCCGACGACGGATGCCGTCTTCACATTAAGTTTTTCCGCGCCCGCCGCGCCTTGCCGGCGCCGCGGATCGCTCCAGGGCGCTGCCGGTCAGCGCCGCCGCGGCAGCAGCAGCCAGGTGTCCAGGTCCAGCACCACGCCGTCGGGATAGCGGCCCTCGCCATCCCGGTCGGGGAAGCCGTCGCAGGGCAGGTCGCGGGTCGCCACGGTGCGCACCCGCAGCGCGCCGACATCGCGCCGGCCGGGCAGTTCCGCCCGCTCCAGCACCTGCGACCAGGCATAGACGGTATGGCCGGCCAGGGTCGGATTCACGTGCCGGCCGGCGTTCAGCGCCGCCACCACGCAGGCATTGCCCAGGCCGTTGAAGCTCAGCGCCCGCGCCAGGCTGATCACATGGCCGCCATAGATCAGCCTCCGGCCCAGCCGTTCCTGCCCCTGGCGGTGCTGGTCGAAATGCACCCGGGCGGTGTTCTGGTAGAGCCGGGTGGCGAGCTGGTGCTCCGCCTCCTCGATCGTCATGCCGTCGACATGGTCGATCTTCTCCCCCGGCGCATAATCGTCCCAGAAATGGGCGCTGCCCGCCCGCACCGGATCGTAGCCGGAGAAGTCCAGCCCCTCCGGCACCGCCAGGCGGTCCGGCGTCACCGCCTCCGGCAGGTCCGGGATCACCGTCTCCGGTGCCGGCGATGCCGGGTCGCGCTTGCGCACCATCACCCAGCGGACATAGTCGATCACCGCCGCGCCATGCTGGTTGCGCCCGGTGGTGCGGACATAGACCGTGCCGGTGGTGCCGTTCGAGTTCTGCCGCAGGCCGATCACTTCGCTGTCGGCCGTCAGGCTGTCGCCCGGATAGACCGGCGCAAGCCAGCGCCCGTCGGCATAGCCCAGGTTCGCCACCGCGTTCAGGGAGATGTCGGGCACCGACTTGCCGAACACCAGGTGGAAGGCCAGCCAATCGTCCACCGGGCTGCGCTTCAGGCCGCAGGCGCCTGCGAAGCTGTCCGCCGATTGCAGCGCGAAACGCGGGCCGTAAAGCGCCATGTACATGGCGGCATCGCCCGTCGTGACCGTCCGCGGCGTCGCATGGACGATGCGCTCGCCGACGGCGAAGTCCTCCAGGAAACGGCCGCGCCCGGTCTTTGCGGCCCCTCCCGGCCCGGTCCCGGGTCCCGGCTCAGCCACGGCCGAGACGCTCGATGGCGGCATGCAGGGCGGCCATCCGCTCCGCGTTCTCGACATGCAGGTTCTCGATCAGCTCGCCATCGACGACGACCACGCCCTTGCCCTCGCGGACGGCCTGCTGGTAGGCGGCGATCACCTTGTGGGCATGGGCGACCTGCGCCTCGGACGGCGCGAAGACGTCGTTGCAGGGATCGATCTGCTTCGGGTGGATCAGGGTCTTGCCGTCGAAGCCCATCGCGCGTCCCTGCTGGCAGGCGGCGACGAAGCCGTTCATGTCCTCCAGGTCCAGATGCACGCCGTCCAGCACCGAGAGGCCGAAGGCCCGGGCCGCCATCAGGCATTTCGACAGGCCGTAGAGCAGCGGCATGCGGTCCGCCGTGTGCTGGGCATGCAGGTCCTTGGTCAGGTCGGAGGTGCCCAGGACCAGGCATTGCAGGCGGCCGGAATAGCCGGCGATGTCGTCGGCGTGCAGGATGCCCAGCGGCGTCTCCATCATCGCCCACAGCGCGATCTCGCCGCTGGAATCGTGATGGCGCACGATTCGGTCCGCGTCGCGCAGCTGCTTCACGCTCTCCACCTTCGGCAGCAGGATCGCGTTCGGCCGGGCATCCGCCGCATGCTCCAGGTCGCGGCGCCACCACTCGGTGTCCATGCCGTTGATCCGGATCACCAGCTCGCGGTCGCCATAGCCGCCGGCGGAGACCGCCGCGCAGACCTGGTCGCGGGCGCTTTCCTTTGCATCGGGGGCAACCGCATCCTCAAGGTCGAAGATGACGCCATCGGCGGCCAGGCTCTTCGCCTTCTCGATCGCGCGGGCATTGGAGCCGGGCATGTAGAGGACGGATCGGCGGGGGCGAACATTTGTCATGGCCCGAAATCTCCAGCACTGACCGATGAAACCCCAGAATGGCCGCTGGGGCGCGGCGGCGGCGGAGAGTACAAATGAAGCGGCGGCCGTGGCAACCTTATGCGGCCGCATTCGGGGCAGAGCGGACAGGGCCGGATGCACGACGGCGTCAACATCCTTTCGATCCAGAGTCAGGTCGTCTATGGCCATGTCGGCAATGGCGCCGCCGGGCCGGCGCTGCAGCGCATGGGCTGCGAGGTCTGGGCCCTGCCCACGGCGATCCTGTCCCATCACCCCGGACATGGCCCGCCGGCGGGCCGGCCGCTGCCGCCGGCAGAGATCGCCGCCCTGGCAGCGTCGCTTGCCGATCGCGGCCTGCTGCGCGCCTGCAGCGCGCTGCTCACCGGCTGGCTGGGCACGCCGGAGACCGCGGAACAGGTGCTGGTGCTGCAGGCGCGGCTGCGGGCGGACAATCCCGCCGCCGTCTGGCTCTGCGATCCGGTGATCGGCGACCGGCCGAAGGGGGTCTATGTGGACCCGGCTCTGGTTGCGGCGTTCCGCGACCGCCTGCTGCCGAGGGCCGACATCGCCACGCCGAACTGCTTCGAACTGGAACTTCTGGCCGACAGGCCCATTCAGACCCTGAACGATGCCCTGACGGCGGCCCGCACCGTGATCGCCCGCGGGACAGGCTGCGTGGTCTGCACCTCGCTGCTGCGTCGGGACCGGCGCCCCGAGGTCATCGAGTCCCTGGCGGTGGCGTCCGACGGCGCCTGGCTGGCGCAGACACCCAGCCTCAACGACGTGCCGAACGGTGCCGGCGACCTGTTCGCTTCTGTCTTCCTGGGGCGCTTCCTGCGCAAGCGTTCGGTGAAGAAGGCCCTGGCCTATGCGGTGGCGGTGACCTACGGGGTGCTGCGCGCCAGCGTCGGCGGGACCGGCCCGCTGCCAAAGGAGCTGAAGCTTGTCGCCGCACAATCCGAAATCGCCCGGCCCAGCCACGACCCCTGGATCCAGCGGGTGGGGTGAGGGCGGGTCGGCCGAATCCGGCCGCGGCAGCCGCGCCGGCGCCTTCGAATTTCGCTGCTGGCCGACGGCCAGCCGGGCGGCAGCCCTTCGCCTGCATCTGGCCGGCGGCTGGACCCGGCAGGCGGAACCGCCGCGCAGCGACATCTACCTGCTTCCGACAACCGCGCGCCGGCGCTTCGGCAGCCTTGCCAAGCTGCGGGACGGGCGGGTGCTGGAGATCAAGCTGTGGCGGCGCAGCGTCGGCCGGCTGCAGTTCTGGCAACACGGCATGCGGGCGGAATTTCCCCTGCCTGCGCGGGCGCGGGAGGCGCTCGGGCAGGCGCTGGACAGGCCGCCACCGCCCGGCGGCAGCGCTGCCGCCCTTTGCGCTGCGCTTGAAGAGGGCTCCGTGCGGCTGGTAACGGTGGCGAAGTGCCGCCAGCTGTTCGCCCGGGCAGGCAGCCGGGTGGAGCTGTCCCGGGTCCGGGTCGCGGGCAGCCGACGCTGGAGCGTCGCGCTGGACGACCCGGATGCAGGCCGCGCCGGCGCCTTGCTCGCCCGGCTGGGGCTGAACCGGCTGCCCAACCTGCACTACGGGCTGGCGCTGCCGGCGATCCAGGCCGCGGCATCATGCCCGGCAAGGGAGGATGTGCGATGATCCGACCGACCCGCCGCCCCGCGCTGCGCGTCCCGGCCGCGCCGCTGCAGGCCCTGCTCCTCGGCCTGCTTGTCATGATCGGAATGCTGCCGGTCCAGCCCGCCGCCGCGGGCGAGGTCGAGATCGTCGGCGCCAGGGCGGTGCCGGACGGGGCGGCATGGCGCTTCGACGTCACCCTGCGCCATGACGATACGGGCTGGGAGCATTATGCCGACCGGTGGGAGGTGCGCCTGCTGGACGGCACCGTGCTGGGCCGACGGGTCCTGCTGCACCCGCATGTCGACGAACAGCCCTTCACCCGCTCGCTGGCCGGGGTGGAGATCCCGGCCGATGTCGACCGGGTCGTCGTGCATGCCCATGACAAGGTGCACGGCTGGTCGCCGCAGGCCTTCGAACTGATCCTGAAGCGTTGAGCCCGGCAAGCAAGGAAGCCCTTCAGGCCGCCTTCTTCAGGTGGCGGGCGACCAGGCTCTCGGCGATCTGCACCGTATTCAGCGCGGCGCCCTTGCGCAGGTTGTCGGACACCACCCACATCGCCAGGCCATTGTCGACGGTGAAGTCCTCCCGGATGCGGGAGATGAAGGTGGCATAGTCGCCGACGCATTCCAGCGGCGTGATGTAGCCGCCGTCCTGGCGCCGGTCCACCACCATGCAGCCCGGCGCCTCGCGCAGGATGTCCCGTGCCTCCTCCGCGGTGATCGGCTCCTCGAACTCCAGATGCACCGCCTCGGAATGGCCGACGAAGACCGGCACCCTCACGCAAGTGGCGACCAGCTTGATCTTCGGGTCGAGGATCTTCTTGGTCTCCACCACCATCTTCCACTCCTCCTTCGTGAAGCCGTCCTCCATGAAGGTGTCGATGTGGGGGATCACGTTGAAGGCGATCTGCTTGGTGAACTTCTTCGGCTCGATCTCGTCATGGACGAAGACGGCCTTGGTCTGGTTGAACAGCTCGTCCATCGCCTCGTTGCCGGCGCCGGAGGTCGACTGGTAGGTCGCCACGACGCAGCGCTTGATCCGCGCCCGATCGTGCAGCGGCTTCAGCGCCACGACCAGCTGTGCGGTCGAGCAGTTCGGGTTGGCGATGATGTTGCGCTTGGTATAGCCGGCCAGCGCGTCGGCATTCACCTCCGGCACCACCAGGGGGACGTCCTGGTCCATCCGCCAGCAGGAGGAATTGTCGATCACCACCGCACCCTTGGCCGCCGCGCGGGGCGCCCAGTCCTTCGCCACGCCGCTGCCGGCGGAGAACAGCGCGATGTCGGTGCCGGTGAAGTCGAAATCCTCCAGCGCCTTCACCTTCAGGGTCCTGTCGCCGAACGACACCTCCTTGCCCACCGACCGGCGGGACGCAAGGGGGACCACCTCGCTGACCGGGAATTCCCGTTCGGCGAGGATGTTCAGCATCTCGTGGCCGACGACACCCGTCGCACCGACCACGGCGACCTTGTAGGACATCTCTCGCTCTCTCCGTCTGGGGACGCAGGGCATGGCTCTCTTCGGCCCTGCGTGAACCGCGCTATTTAGGCGCCCGGAAGAGGACAATCAAGCGATCCGCCCCGGGCTCCGCCTTGCCGGCCGCCAGAAGCGACACTGGGCCGCGGACCGGCGGCGACCGGCGGATTTCCAACAGCGCCGGCTTGCGGGTTACAGTGCGGCCAGGGTATCGCCTGCCAGGAACTGCCAGTCGGAAACTGCCAGTCGGGAATTGCCGATCCGGATCTGTCATTGGGGGGAGACGACATGGCCGACATCATCCTGCACCAGTACGCGCGCTCGCCCTTCTCGGAGAAGGTGCGCATCGCGATGGGCATCAAGGGCGCCGCCTGGAAGGCGGTGGAGATCCCCTCGATGATGCCGAAGCCGGACCTGATGCCGCTGACCGGCGGCTATCGCAAGACGCCGGTGATGCAGGTCGGCGCCGATGTCTATTGCGACAGTGCCTGCATCATCGACGCGCTGGATGCCCTGGCCGACGGTCCTTCCCTGTACCCCAACGGCAGCCGCGGCATCGCCAAGGGCCTGTCCTTCTGGTGCGACCGGCCGCTGTTCTGGACCGCGGTGCCGCTGGTCTTCGCAGAGATGGGGGACAAGCTTCCGGCGGCGTTCGTCGAGGACCGCAAGAAGTTCTCCGGCCGCGATCTCGACCCGGCCAAGCTGAAGGCGGCCCAGCCCGCGATGATGGACCAGTTCCGCGGCCACATGGCCTTCCTGGAAAGCATGCTGGAGGCCGGGCCCTACCTGCTGGGCGCCGCCCCATCCGCCGCCGACTGCGCCGCCTACAATGCCGTCTGGTTCGTGCGCAACGGCCTGGGCGCCGACAGCCATGCCTTCGCCGGCTTTCCGAAGCTCGCCGCCTGGGCGGAGCGGATGGCCGCGTTCGGCCATGGCAGCCGCACCGATATCGAGGGCAAGGACGCCCTGGCGATCGCCCGCGATGCGGCGCCGGCACCGATGAACGGCCTGGTCGAAGCCGGCGACCCGCAGGGCCGCACGACGGGCATGGCGGTAGTGGTGGCGGCCGACGATTCCGGCCGCGATCCGGTTTCCGGCATCCTGCTGCGCCTGGACGCCGAAGGTGTGGCGATCCGCCGGGAGGATCCCCAGGTCGGTACAGTCCACCAGCATTTCCCGCGGACCGGCTTCACGGTCACCGCGGCCTGACCGGACCCGCAACCCGGCGGCAGGCGGACCGATCGGTGCGCCATCCTGCCGCCCGAACCTGACCAGCGAAGGAGCCGCGGCTTCATGGACCTGACGAAACTGTCGATGGGCAGAAACCCGCCCTGGGACTTCAATGCCCTGATCGAGGTGCCGGTCGGCGGCGTGCCGGTGAAGTACGAGTTCGACAAGTCCAGCGGTTTCATGGTCGTCGACCGCTTCCTGCACACCTCGATGCACTATCCCGGCAATTACGGCTTCATCCCGCACACCCTGGCCGCCGACGGCGACCCGATGGACGTTCTGATCTACGGCCCGGTGCCGGTGGTGCCCGGCGCGGTCGTGCGCTGCCGGCCGATCGGCGCCCTGATCATGGAGGACGAGGCCGGCGGCGACGAGAAGATCCTCGCCGTGCCGGTCGAGGCGCTGGACCCGTTCTACAGCGCCATCCACAGCGTGGGCGACGTGCCGGAGATGGCGCGCCGCCAGATCGAGCATTTCTTCAGCCACTACAAGGACCTGGAATCGGGGAAGTATGTCCGCTCCAGCGGCTGGGTCGGTGCCGACGGCGCGGTCGCCCTGATCGAATCCTCGATGCGGCGCGCCGCCGGCGAGACGGCGGCCGCACCGAAGCCGGCCGCCAGGGCAAAGACCAGGACTGCCGGTGCCAGGACCTCGAAGGCCGGCAAGACGTCGAAGGCCGGCAAGGCCGCAGGCGGCAGAACCGCCGCCGCCAGGGCCGCCGCGTCGAAGAAGGTGGCACCGGCAAAGGCAGCGGGGGCCAAGGCAGCGGGGGCGAAGACGGCAGCGGCGAAGGCGTCAAAACCGCGGGCAAAAAGCGCAGGAAAGAGCCCGAAGAAGACCGGATAAGCGATCATGGCGAAGGATCTGTACGGCCTGCTGGAGCTGAAAGAGGACGCCTCGGACGCCGACATCCGCAAGGCCTACCGGCGGTTGGCGAAGCAGTGCCATCCCGACCTCAACCCGGACGACAAGGCCGCGGAGGACAGGTTCAAGGAGATCGCAGGCGCCTTCTCGATCCTGGGTGACGCAGAAAAGCGTGCCGCCTACGACCGCGGCGAGATCGACGAGCGCGGCGAGCCCCGCTATGCCGGCGCCGGCCCCGGCGCGGGTATGGGTGCCGGACCGGGCGGCGGCCCCGGCGGCGGTCCCTATTGGCGCGACTTCGCCGAGGGGCCGGACGGGCGCAAGTACACCTATACCTGGACCGAGGGCGGCCCGGAGGGCTTCGCCGCCGGCGGCTTCGACGACATCCTCAACCAGTTCTTCGGCGGCGGCCGCGCCGGCCAGCATGGCGGCGGCCATCCGGGTGGCGGGTATCCGGGCGGCGGGTATCCGGGCGGCGGGGCGGGCGGCGGGGCGGGCGGCGGCCCGCGTGGTGGTCCGGGCGGCGCGGAGGGCTTCGCCTTCCCAGGTGCCGATGCCCGCTACGCCCTCGCGGTCGATTTCCTGGACGCGGTCAACGGCGCCACGAAGCAGATCCAGCTGCCCGACGGCAGCGCCCTGAACGTGAAGATCCCGGCCGGCCTGCGGGACGGCCAGACATTGCGGCTGAAGGGCAAGGGCCAGCCCGGCCATGGCGGCGCCCCCGCCGGCGACGCGCTGGTGGAGGTCAGCGTGCGGCCGCATCCGCGGTTCCGGCGCAAGGGGGCCGATATCGAGACCGATCTGGCCGTCAGCCTGCCGGAGGCGGTGCTGGGCGCCAAGGTCCCGGTGCCGACCGTGTCCGGTGAGGTCCAGCTGACGGTGCCGAAGGGCGCCAGTTCGGGCACCGTGCTGCGCCTGAAGGGCAAAGGGGTGCCGGGTGCGGCCGGCCGGGCCGCCGGCGACCAGCTGGTGCGCCTGCAGGTGGTGCTGCCGAAACAGGTCGACCCGGAACTCGAGGCGTTCATGACCGAATGGGCGGAGAAGCACCCCTACGATCCCCGCGCCGGCAAGGGAGGGGCTTGAGATGCTGACGGCGGAAGACCTGACCCGCGACATCGAACGGCTGACCCTGCACCATGTCGAGCTGTTCGTCAGCCGGCGCTGGCTGATTCCCAGCCAGACGGAGCCGCACCTGCTGTTCGCGGAGATCGACCGCGCCCGCGCCCAGCTGCTGCGCGACCTGCACCTGGACATGGGGCTGGACGAGGAGGCGCTGCCGACGGTGCTGCGCCTGATGGACCGCATGTACCGCATGCGCGAGGACATGCGCCGGCTCTGCGCCGCGATCGCCAGCCAGCCGGAGGAGGTGCAGCAGGCGATCATGGCGCGGATGCGGGAGGAGCCGGAGGAAGGCTGAGCCGGCCATGGCGAAGCTGCCCCGGCGCCGGTTTCCCTGCTTCCGGCGGCTTCCGCTGGCCGCACTGCTGCTGTCCGCCTGCCTTGTCCCGCCGGCCATGGCGCCCATGGCGGCGGAACAGGCTGCGGTGGACCGCGGCGCCCTGCTGCGCGCCTTCGGCGATGCCGCCTTCTCCTACCTGCCGGAAACGCAGGAGGCCCGCCTGCTGAAATGGGAAGGCGAGGTCCGCATCGCGGGCCTCGGCACGCCCTCACGGGCGATGACCCTGACGGTCGAGGAGCTGAGCCGCGGGATCAAGCGGGTAACCGGCCTGGCCATGGGCTATACCGGCCAGGAGGTCAATTTCCTGATCGCCTTCAGCAACCGCCCCGAGGCCGACCTGACCGGCAGGTGGGCGGACTACGCCGCCCCCTTCTTCGAGGACGAAGCGCATCTCCGCCAGGCTGCCGCGGCGCTGGAAGCGGCGGGCGCGCCGCCCTGCCTTGCGAAACTGGTGATTGAGGAACGCGCGATCCGCGCGGCGCTGATCGTTGTCCGCACCGACGGCGACGAGGCGCTGGCGAACCAGTGCCTGGCGCATGAGATGCTGGGCGCGATGGGGATCATCCGCACGGCGCGGTTGCCCGACGACAGCCTGCTGCGGCAGCCGACCGCCGCCTTCGCGACCGGCAGCCCGGTCGCCCTGTCGGACAGCGACCGCGCCCTGCTCTGGCTGATCTACCACAAGAACATGCCGCATGCCGTGGGCAAGGCCGACGGCATGGGCATCGCGGAAATCCTGCTGGAGAAGGTGCCGGGGCTGGAGTGAGGAACCGGGCTGCGGGCGCCGGATCCGGTATCGCTTGCGGAATGGGTGCCCGGCTCAAGGCCGGGCACGACGCGATGAGGCAAGCGAAAGAGGTCATGGTCGGCCTTGAGCCGACCATCCATTCCGGCTGCCGCGCCGCGCCTCGGTTCCGGCAAGGAATGCGCCGTCGCCCCTCAGCCGTCGAGCTTGTCCATCTCCATCAGCAGGCTGTCGCCCATCACGTCGGTGGAGACCTTCGCCTTGCCGGCCTGCATGATGTCGGCGGTGCGCATGCCGGTGGCCAACACCTTCTGCACCGCTGCCTCCATCAGGTCCGCCTCCTCGCCCAGGTCGAAGGAATAACGCAGGGCCATGGCGAAGGAGAGCAGCGTCGCCAGCGGGTTGGCGACCCGCTTGCCGGCGATGTCGGGGGCGGAGCCGTGCACCGGCTCATAGAGCGCCTTGCGGCGGCCTGTCGCATCCGCGGCACCCAGCGAGGCCGAGGGCAGCATGCCCAGCGAGCCGGTCAGCATCGCCGCCTCGTCCGACAGGATGTCGCCGAACAGGTTGTCGGTGACGATCACGTCGAACTGCTTGGGCTGGCGGACCAACTGCATGGCGCAGTTGTCGGCGTACATGTGGTGCAATTCGATGTTGGGGAAATCCTTGCCGACCTCGGTCGCGACGGCGCGCCACAGCACGCCCGTTTCCATGACGTTGGCTTTTTCGACCGAATGCAGTTTGCCCGATCGCTTGCCCGCCAGTTCGAAGGCGAGGCGGCAGACGCGTTCGATCTCGAATTCGGAATAGACCTGGGTGTCGACTGCCTTGCGGCTGCCGTCGGCCAGGGTTTCGATGCCGCGCGGCTCGCCGAAATAGACGCCGCCGGTCAGCTCGCGCACGATCAACATGTCCAGACCCGAGACCAGATCTTCCTTCAGGCTCGACGCCTTGGCCATGGCCGGGAGGACCGTTGCCGGGCGCAAGTTGGCGAACAGGTCCATTTCCTTGCGCAAGGTCAGAAGGCCCATTTCCGGGCGCAGGTTGCGGGCCACACCATCCCATTTCGGGCCGCCGACGGCGCCGAGCAAAACGGCGTCGACGTTCATCGCGTCGGCCAGGGTGTTGTCGCCCAGCGGCTTGCCGTATTTGTCGATGGCCGCACCCCCGACCACGTCGTTGATCACGTCGAACGAGACGTGACGGCGCTTGTCCATCCAATCGATGATGACCTGCACCTGTTTCATCACTTCGGGACCGATCCCGTCGCCGGGAACCATCAGCAGTTTCTTGTTAGCAGCCATTTGGAAATCTCCGTGTTCGTTCAATCGACGATGAAAAGCTTGGCGCCTGTCTCCGTCGAGGAAAGGTGTGCGTCGGCGTCGTCGCCGACTTGGTAGCTTTGTCCGGGCATGAGCGTGAAGCGTCGCCCGTCTTTCAATTCGGTGTCCAATTGTCCCTCCAGCACGTAAAGGACGTGGCCTTTGGAGCACCAGTGATCGGCCCGATATCCCGGTGAATAATCGACCTGCCTGACCCGGATCGCGCCGAATCGCCGAACCCGCCAAGTGGCGACGCCGGTTTCTCCGGGGTGATTTTCCGGCTCGACGTCCGACCAGTCGACGACGTCGAAGGGGAAGGCGGGCATTTCCATCGGGGTGGCCTGTTACAGCGACCGGACGTCGGCCAAATGGCCGGCGACGGCGGCGGCGGCGGCCATGGCCGGGCTGACCAGATGGGTGCGCGATCCGGCGCCCTGGCGGCCCTTGAAGTTGCGGTTCGAGGTCGAGGCGCAGCGCTGTCCGGCGGGCACCTGATCTTCGTTCATGGCGATGCACATGGAGC